>Ga0307379_10002393_pt1 | contig 27909 bp, 25 predicted proteins | sample UN2MG_FD_202237 | JGI IMG/M metagenome (GOLD analysis project Ga0307379, IMG submission 202237) | Soil microbial communities from Risofladan, Vaasa, Finland - UN-2 | ecosystem: Environmental > Terrestrial > Soil > Coastal area > Acid sulfate soil | place: Finland: Risofladan, Vaasa | collected...
GAAGGGATTGCTCTGATGCCCATCTGGGCAACTTCTAGATATCCGGAAAAAGGATTAGGTTATCTTAATTTTGATGTTGAAAAGGCCAAAGAATATACTCGAAAAAAAGCAGATTATATCGCCGATACATTTCTTGAAGCTGTTAAAAGATGGGAGACGATAGAGGGGTGGAAATAGTCTTTTAAATTTTTCTTGATAGTTGGTGGTTTCTTTCATTATTTTTCATATTTTTATCTCAACATATTACACTATAAACAAAAAAATGGAAATTTTACCTACTGAATTTCAGAAGAGATAGACATTATTGCTAAATTTCTTTATTTTTCTAGTTTCTGTGTTAGGATACTGATTTAGAGGTCTATTTCGCCAAGAGAGAAGGCCGTGATCTAATCAGCACTAGTTCTGGCAGCGTGGAATTCAAGCAAAGTTACAAAGGCTAGTATTACTTTAATCCTTCAATTTACTTTATATCTATTTTTAAATATGAAATAGGCGGGGATTCCTGCCAACACAGTAAAGATTGCTATCGAAGAAGGAACGGGTCGTTCCAGAAAACCAAGTATAAGAATGGAAACACCAGCCAGTAAATAAAGAATAGGAACCAGGGGAAAACCAGGCATTTTATATGTACTTTTCTTTAGACGCCTTAACTTAAAAACACCAATGACGGCAAGGATGGGAAAAATTCCAAGGGAAAAACCCATATACGTTAATATCTGTTCAAAAGACCCCGATAACACAATGATTACTGCAATTGCACACTGCAGCATTATCGATTTTGAGGGAACACGATAATCTTTGTGAATCTTTGCAGCAAACCTGAAAAAATATCCATCTCTGGCCATCGAGTAATACACTCTCGGACCAAGGATGATAAAAGCACTTAAAGACGAGAAAAGGGCAAAAGATATTAGGATTGAAAAGAGACTCTCGAAGGATTTACCGAATAAATTGCCTGCAGCAAGGCCTCCTATGGAGATGACCCCGCTCATGCCTTCAGGCGAAACAGCGTAAACGTAAAAAAGATTCAAGCAGAAATAAAGAAGAATGACTATTCCTGTTCCCAGTATCAGAGAACGAGGCAGATTCTTTTCCGGATTTTTAACCTCAGAGCCTATATAGGCAGATGCATTCCAGCCGCTGTAGGCAAACATTATCCACATTAATGAGAGACCTATGGTTTTCCAGCCTCCAAAATCAAGGCGAAAGTTTTCACCCTGAGAAAAATGTTCCATATTCCCATTTCCTAATGAAAATCCTATAACTATAAGCCCTACTATCAAGCCGACTTTTAACACTGTTAAGAAATTCTGTACTTTTGTACCAAATTCAATCCCTCTAAGATGAATCAAGGTAAAAACAATGATAACAAGAATCGCATAAAACTTTTTTAATACCACTGCCTCGAAAGTGCTTTCAAAAATTCCCAGGCTCAGAAGCTGAGGAAAAGCTCTGACCAAATATTCAGAAAACCCAATCGCAGAAGCAGCAATGGGAGCAGAAAAACCGACAAGGAAGGAGACCCAGCCGCTCAAAAACCCGAATAAGGGATGAAATAATCGCGAGAGGAAAGCGTATTCCCCTCCTGCACGAGGGATTGCTGCGCCGAGTTCGCCGTAACTGAGAGCGCCACACATAGCTATCCCCCCTCCAATAATCCACAGTAAAATCATCACCCTGGGATTTCTAAGATCTCCCATCAGGAGTCCTGATGTCGTAAAAATCCCCGCACCGATCATATTGGCGATGACGATGTTTGTAACAGGGAAAAGCTTAAGTTTTCTATTCAGTCCGTTATCTACATCTTTATCCATTACAGACCTCGTGAAATATCTAAATTCTCCGAGATTTCTATTCTATGCGGAAAACATATATATTTTATTCGCTTTAAGAAAAGTCTCGATTCGTTCGAGCTTGTTACTAGCTTTCATATATACCTCACCAAGATTTTCATACGCATCAGCAGAATTTGGATATTTTTTTACATTCAATCATACCTGATAGCCCGCTCAGCCGAATCAATTTTAATCCGCTGACGTTCTGGAATGAGCTTATCACAGGAAAAATAACAAGGTCAATAACCACAAAGTAGAGACAAAGCGCCGAAAACAGCCAAACAATTAGCTATAAGATAGACTATACCCCACAAATCGACAAAGAGCAGCTAAGAAGCCTCTTAGAAATACTCCCATCTCTTCTCGGCTGCCTGGCAGAGTTGGCCCAGAAGCCGGCGCTTGTTCTTAAAGAATATGCGCAGCATTTTTGGAATGACAAAGACGACCTGACGGTGAGGGACATCCAGCACAAGCTCCTGCAATGACAGAAAGACATGATGTGATTTTTATCCTGATCGATTTAATACTTGAATATTTTTAATTTTTTTTATAGAATAAGAACAATTTTTTTATGAAGGAGATAAACATCATGAAATTATGTTTCTGTCGCTTTATCCTTGCTTTGGGCATTGTCGTATTAGTTGTTTTCTTCTGGCCTGAATCCTGGGCAAAATGGATTATTGTCGCTGCTGGTGCCCTCCTGGCTATCATGAGTCTTTTCTACAATACATGCTGCTGCGCGAACCTCAAGAAGAAAAAGCAGAAATAAACCTTTCGATTTCCAACCGAACTCAGCAGATTAAGGGATCGCGTCTTAACATTTGACATTTATGAAATTGGGGATAGTCCCCATTGAAAGGGGAGACAGTTCCCAATTTTTCTCTTTTTAGAGGGTGCGGGACATATGTCGTTTCTAGAGAGGCCCGACCTTCGGTGTTCTTTTTATTTCTTTAAACACACTGATTAATCCATTGATAATTAAGGATTTTAATGCCATGAAAAAAGCTTTATGTAAGTTCCAATTAATACTTGTAATCTTCTTCTTAACATCAGGCTATCTTTTTGATCATAATGCTATAAATGCGAGTTCTTTTTCTCCTCAGAGTGTCAGCCGGGACGGATGGCAGCAGCCTGAAAAAATAATGGACGCAGTCGGAATTAAACCCGGCATGGTGATAGGAGAAGCAGGGGCAGGAGATGGTTATTTTACTTTTAAATTATCAAAAAGGATTGGTAAGATAGGTAAAATTTATGCAAATGACATAGTTGAAAAAGGACTAAAAAAAATCAGAGAACGCTGCAAAAGAGAAGGAATTAATAACATAGAAACAATTTTAGATAAAGAGAAAAATCCACTTTTTCCGGAAGGAAAATTAGACATGGTTATAATGGTCTATGTTTTTCATGAGTTGAAACATCCTGCTGAATTTTTCGAGAATGTTAAACTAAGTCTAAAACCCGGAGCAAAAATAGTGGTGGTTGACAGAGACCCGGAAAAGTATGGCTATTACTCAACTCATTTTCTTAAAAAAGATGAAATCCTCCGTAGAGTTAAAAATACTGGTTTTGAACTTGAAAAAATCGAAACGTTCCTTCCTCGTGATAATATCTATATTTTTCAGATGAAGGGTACTGGAAGTCCTTTAGGAAATTTTTGCACCAGGAATCATCTCTACAGACGAATGTATTGAAGGTGGCTGTACTTTCACACCTGATTTAAAAAGAATTCTACTTTGTACGGGCTTTGGTGCACGAATCCATTGCGGTGTTGACATTACATCGGTGGACCATCACATTATAAGCATGTAAAATCTGTAAATCCAATGGAGGTCAGCATGGCCGAAGCTCACAAGAGAACGTATAGACATCCGAAATACAAGACAGCTTATCGTGTCAAGAACTGGATTCCTCAAATCCCTCCTAAAACTGATGGATTTATATCTGCCCTGCCCAGATCACACGACCGTATCCCGCCGGAATCGAACGTTAGACGTCTGCAGATACACCGGGAGCTTGCAGGACGGCTGAGAGCCAAGAATGACAATGCTCAGAAGCAGGAAGCTGCGATTGGTTGTGCTATCCTGAATCGGGTGCGCGAAATGGGTGGGCCTTTGTCGTACGCGGTTGGATAAAATTGCTTGTCAGAGGGAGAGATGCCCATGTTTTCGATTCATGCAACAAAGCTTACCTGAGATACTGCTTCCGGAAGTCAAGGGTTCGATTGATGATTTCGGCCGTGTTGATTCCCTCCCGGAATTAATAGGAATACCGATATATGGAGTAGCCGGTGATCAGCAGGCAGCCCTTTTCGGTCAGACCTGCTTCTCTGCTGAAGAGGCTAAAAACACTTATGGCACTGGCTGCTTTCTGCTTTTGAACACAGGAGAAAAAGCCATTTTTTCCGAAAAGGGCCTGGTGACCACCCTGGCAGTAAACGGTCAGGGAGAACCGTGTTATGCTCTGGAAGGCTCCATTTTTATCGGAGGTGCTGCCGTTCAATGGCTCAGAGATAAGCTCGGACTCTTAGAAAAATCATCTGACAGTGAAGCTGCAGCTCTGACAGTGGCGGATAATGCTGGGGTTTACCTGGTTCCTGCCTTTGTAGGATTGGGAGCTCCTTACTGGAATATGGAAGCCAGGGGAATTATTACCGGGTTGACCCGTGGAACTGACCGCAACCACATTATCCGGGCCGCATTGGAATCTATGGCTTATCAGACTTATGATGTGCTTAAGGCCATGGAGGATGAAGCGGATTTCGGTATCAAGAACTTAGCTGTTGACGGGGGAGCGGCAGCAAATAATTTTCTGATGCAGTTCCAGGCTGATATCCTTGCCAGGTCTGTGATTCGCCCGAAAATAATAGAATCAACTTCCTTGGGAGCAGCTTATATGGCTGGGCTAAAATCCGGATTCTGGGAAGATAGTAAAGAGCTGGAGCGGATCAGATCGATTGAAAAAGAATTCACTCCGTCTATGGATGAAAACACCCGGCATTCCTTGCTGGCTGGATGGAGAAAAGCCCTGAGGCAGGCTACTTTATCTCCGCTCCTTTAGTCATAAGGTTAATTCATTTCCTCAAAAATTACGGCGTTTTATTAACAATTCCCTTCTTATGGGTGGCCCCGGATTCAAATAAGGCTCACTAAAAAGCGATCTGCGGAAATTATCCTGACACCATTTTTTAGAATATCAACATTTTGTTTCCTGACTACCTGGTAAACATAGGGGATATCCAATCGTTCTTTGAAATAACATACTGAAGGCGAGGGGTTTAACTCATTTAATTTAGCTTCCACACAAAACCAAGGGGCATCATTGACCGTGACTAAAAAATCGACCTCTTTTTTGTCAACGTTTCTTAAATAATAGAGAGCAGTTTTATGTCCTTTATATTCCTTTAAATATTGTGTCAATTTTAAAAGATGAGAAGCGATTAAATTTTCAAATCGCGCTGCTTCATCTTCAACTTCAGACCAGTCAAACATGTAGAGTTTTGGCTCTTTTTTTATTGAACGGATATTTTTTTTATGGAATGGATAAATTCGAAAATGGTAGTAAAACTGTTCCAAGATAGACAGCCAATTTGAAACAGCTCTATGGCTGACTTCTAAATCTTCTCGTATCGAATTTATAGAAAGCAGTGAGCCAACTTTAGATGGTAAGATATCACTTAATAATTGCATATTACCAATATCTCTAACCGCTTCAATATCCCTAATATCTTCGCGAAACAGACGTTCAACTTTCTCATTATGCCATCTGCGAAGCGATCGGTTATTTTGCTTCAAAAATATTTCTGGGAAGCCCCCAAAATGTTCTAATGTTTCTAAATCATGAAAATGATCTGAGCTTGTAATAGGGAGTTCATGGAAAACTTCGATATCATTTTTAATGTTTAAAATTTCTGCCAGGCTAAAAGGATGCAGCGTATAATAAAAATACCTCCCCTGCAATGAGTCTCCTCCTTTTCGATAAATATTGAGTCGTGCACTTCCTGTGATTAAAAATTTATATCGCTCTTTGTGAGTATCATATTCACCTTTTATAAAGTTTTTCCATTTTGGATATTTGTGGATTTCATCAAAAATGAGAAGTTCTGCAGAGCCTGGAAATTCTGAACTCATAATTTTTTTTCGGTCACTTCGAGCATCCCAATTATAACAAGCAAATTCTTTAAAATATGGGGCAATTAATTTTGTTGCCAGCGTGGTTTTACCAATTTGTCTTGCTCCTCCGAGGAATACCATTTTTTCTGAAAGGTCTTGTAAAATATTTTCAGTTAAGTATCTCTTTTTAATCATCGTTGATTCCTGTCATTTTTAGCATGTTTTTTCTATTAACATATTAATAATTAATTTGTTAAAAAGCAAGATATTTTTGCTTGCAAGCAAATTTATTAGCTAATATTTTTGCTTGGAGGCAAATAATTTTTATATTTTCCCACCTCGATATGGGCGATTCTGACCGGTTCGGGGATTCTGTATTTGATTACACAATTCATTATGATTTCTTTTGACTCTTTTATTCCGATTTTATGTCCGGGAGAAATAAATACCGGTTTGACATTTTTCCTTGTCCTTAGAACTGTCCCAATGGGGGAGTTGCTCTTATCGTAAAGAAGGCTTTCTGCCCCTTTGTCGGTTCCGGGTTCATCATAGCTTCCGTACAGCTTTGATTTTGCACACCCTATGGTGGGGATATTTAGGAACAGGCCCATGTGAGCAGCTATGCCTAGCTTTCTAGGGTGAGCGATTCCCTGGCCGTCAAATATTATTACATCCGGTTTAGTCTTTATTTTTTTAAAAGTTTTTAAGAAAAGCGGGCCTTCTCTAAAGGTTAGAAGACCGGGAATGTAAGGAAATTCTACTGTATCATGCGAAAAACACGTCTCAAGGATGTTTAGGCCAGGATAACTGAAAAGTATGACAGCGCAGAAACCCAGCTGCCGACTCTTCTCATAAGCTAAGTCTGCACCAGCAATACAATCAATTTTTTTGGGTCTGCCTTTACATATTATTCTTTTAGCAAGCTTTTTTTGCAGTTTAACGGCTTCGGATGCTGATAAGTTCCAGGTGTGCATTTTTAATTGGAATAAGTCAACTACTGCAGCCAAGCAGCAAATACTCGAATGCTTTTAAATAGGTCAATGATAAAAATTCTATTTTCCAGGTAATAAAGGTTAATTCATTCCTTTTCACATGGTATCCATATTTCCGTTCTAAGGTTTTCTTTAGGGATTTCCTGAGAAGCAATATCCAGGTATTTTTCCATTATGGGGCCAGTCTGAATGTAGTGATGTGCATCCATCCACGCAAGCATAAAGGTGATAGTATCACCTATTGTATCGTACGAGCCAACATGAGTAGCTGCAGCTACTACCTTGTGATCCCATTGTTTTTTTAACAGCGGAGCCTGGATAAGTGCCTGAGTTGTTACTGGGAATCCTACTTCCCATTCCAATTCAGCAGGAGCTGCTTCATCCGGAGATTTGTAAGAAATTGATATTATTCCGCCTGCGGGGAATATGTTTTGTGTCCGCATATTTTGCATCAGCGTCCCTATTACTTCATCAATATCTGAATATGGCCCTTTATGGAGGATGCTGCAGTAGACAAAGGGAGTAACATCTTTAATCGTAACATTTTTAGTTTCGAGCAGGTTCCCAGGATTGTTGATTGCATATATAGCCGTAGCGATAGTGAAGGGGATTATTAAAACTAATATTAGTTTTTTCAATTTTTCCCTCCTTATTTTTTATCTGAAAAGATAGGTTTGTGCTTAGGCCAGGGGCGCGGGTCTTCTTTTATCTTCTTAAGTAAAAACTCGATTCCCTTTATCAACTGTGCATCATGTCCTCTGAACATTTCCGCCGGGTCAAGATCGACTGTGATGTCAGGTTCCACGCCTTCGTTTTCAACAATCCAATTCCCGTCAGGATCATAGATCCGGTAGTCGGGGGCAGAAAGCCCCCCTCCATCAATGAGATCTATCCACATCGAGACTCCCACGAGTCCGCCCCATGTGCGTGTCCCGATCACCGGCCCCATGCCGCGCATCTTAAATTCCATGGGCAGCATATCTCCGCCGGAACCGGCCTGACGATTGGTCAGGCAGACCATATGGGCACGTGTAGCAAAATCAGGAATAGTCTGGTCATGTGAGTAGCGGCGTGTCCAGTAGGCATGGACCGGTTTATCCAAACGTCTGAGGAAAATATCAGGGTCCAGACCGCCTCCGTTAAAACGGCCGTCGATGATGAGTCCTTTTTTCCGCATCTGGGCATAAAAATACTTTGGGAACTCAGAAGACGATCCCAGATATGTGTCGGGCAGATGAATATATCCGATCTGTCCGTTGGATTCCTTCTCTGCAAGCAAACGGTTGTGTTCGACCCAATCCAGATAACGCAGGGTCCCTTCTCCGCCGAGAGGTTTGACAATTATCTCTCTAGCCCCTGTTTTTACAGGCTTGCTGTTTACAAGAAGTGTTGCCTGCTTTCTTGCAAGGTCCTGGAAATAGCTGTAGATATTCCGGTCGGCTGTGACCTCCTTCCCGTTAACCTGCAGGATATAGTCTCCTTCAAGGATTTTAACTCCAGGTCTGGAGAGTGGAGGCAGGACCTCGTGCGTCCAGTCAGGAACACGATAAATCTTTTTGAACCTATAGCGATTGTTTGCCTTATCGGTTTCCCAATCGGCTCCCAGCATTCCGATATTAACACGATCGGCCTTTCGTAGGCGGTCTCCGCCGAAAACGTATGTATGAGAAGTATTGAGCTCGCCAATAAGTTCGCCGACAATATATTGAACATCCTGCCGGCATGAGGCATGCTGAAGTAACCGTCCGTATTTCTCCTTTATGGCATTCCAATCTAGCCCATGCATGTTTGGCTCATAGTAGAAATCCCGCTCCATTCGCCATGCTTCATTAAAAATCTGCCTCCATTCTGCCGCAGGATCCAGCCACATTTTCAGGCCGGAAAGATTAATTTCATTTCCTTTTGAATTTTTTGCGCCGGATTCTATGATACCTATTGATTTGTCTTTCCTGTAAACAATGTGAGTACCGTCTGCAGACAGTTTGTAACCGTTGATGCCGTCTATAACAGTTTCTGCTTTCCTGCCGTCAAATGAAAAGGCATAAAGAGTACCCGGTCCCTTTGCTCGAAATTCGAACCGGTTGAAATCCCCTTCATCTGTGTCTAGATAGAGTAAGGATGATTTATTCGCGGCCAGGCTGCGGTAGTTGCCGCGAGGCAGCGGAAGAGACTCAATCCTTTCAGAAATTCCTTCGAAATCGATGATGACCCGAGTGTCTTTTGCTTCATTTTCCACACCCTTTTTCTTCTCCGGCTTTTTACTCTCAGCCGTTTCTTCATCACTCTTGTAAGGAAGAAGTGAACTGCCGTCTTTGCGGAGAGTCAGGCAGTATATACCTGAAACTTTCTTAAAAACCATTTCCCACTCAAAATCACAATATGTCGGATCAAAGCGGCGGTTGGAAATGAAAAAAAGATGCTTTCCGTCTTCTGAAAAAAGAGGGTTAAAATCATTAAATATCCCATTGCTTACGCAGCGGGTTTTTTTCTCTTCCAGAGAATATATATAAACCTTGTAAACCAGATCTTCATCCATCTTGGAATAGGCAATATACCGGCTGTCAGGTGACCATGTATAATCATAAATTGGCTTTACATCCATCGAAACATCAACATTCTCATAATACGCCTTGTCTACTTCTGTGATTGTCTTGGCCGCAACATCCAGATAATAGCAGCGGAGTGTCTGGTCGGCGAATGCGATCTTTTTACTGTCCGGTGACCAGCGAAGAGTATGCCGGTAACCATTCTTATGATTAGTGAGTTGCAATGCATCTTTTTTGCCTTGTGGATCGACCAGGTAGATCTCATACTCACCGCTTTCATCTGAGAGATAGGCGATTGTTTTTCCGTCCGGCGACCAGACTGCGTCCTTATCCCGGGCTCCGGAATCCATGGTCAGATTCCGTGTAGGGCCGTTTTTTATGGGAACGCTGAATATTTCCCCGCGCGCTGTAATAAGCGCTCTCTTCCCTGATGGCGAACAATCAAACCCTGTTATAAATTGATCCACTTTTTTCAGATAGGAGCGTAATTCAGGTGCGTCGGCATATATATTTATAGGAATCTGTTTAGTTTCTTTTGTATCCACATCCAGCAGCCAGAGCAATCCGCCCAATTCATAAACGATTTTACTGCCTCCCATACTGGGTCTGCGCACATCATATTCTCTATGCTTTGTAACCTGTTCGATTTTCTCTGACTGAATGTCAAAAGAATAAATATTCAACACATCATCACGGTCCGAACTAAAATAAATTTTATTTCCGATCCACATCGGAATTCTATCCGTGCCCTCAAAATTCGTCAGTTTTCGATCTTTTTTTGTTTCGAAGTCATAAAGGTAAACTTCCTGGGCTGTTCCTCCCTTGTACCGTTTCCAAGTTCTGTTTTCTCTGGATTCCCGGTTATAAGCAATCTTTTTCCCATCCGGGGAAAAACTTCCCTGTGATGCCTCATGAATGGGCAGCTCCTCGAGGTCTGTTCCATCAGGCGCAATAAGAAAAAGCCTGTTAAAACGGCTGAAACTGTGCCGGTTAGAGCGGAAAAGAATCTTGTTTTTTCCTGGGTGCCAGCCTACTACTTCATCATAGCCCGGATGGTAAGTTACGCGTGTGATGTTTCCTCCGTGGATGTTCATCACATAAACATCGGCGTTTCCGTCATATTCTCCTGTGAATGTAATCAGAGTTCCATCCGGAGAGATTTTTGGAAATCTTTCCTGCCCGTCATGAATGGAGAGCCGGGTCGCAATACCCCCATCAGCAGGGACAGACCAGATATCCTCTCCGCAAACAAATACAACAGTATTCCCATTAATGTCTGGAAATCGCATCAGAGGCCTATTTTCTGAGGGAGTTCCATTTATAATACCAGGTGCTATAACAGCCAAAAGGAATAAAAAAGAAACCAGTCCCATTACAGGACGAAACGATTTAATAAAAAAGAATTGAGTTTTTTTCATGACTTACCTCCGTATTTTTGTTCGATTTCCACCATCGGACTCTTTCTGATGCTAATAATATATATAAAAAGCATATTTCGTCAACTTTATCCAAACGTCTGAGAAAAATATCAGGGTCCAGATAGGTTCCGTCAAAACGGATGTCAATGATAAGTTCTTTTTTTGTATTAGAACTTGACAAACTTAATGAAAATGATTATCATTATCGTTAGAAGTAATGAATATGATGAGAGAAATAAGCTATAAAGGAGGTGACTAAGATGCCAGCATTTGATGGAACAGGTCCTGCAGGTATGGGCCCAATGACAGGAAGAGGCATGGGATATTGTGTGCTCCCTCTTTCAAACCCGGGGATTAATAGTGGTTTCGGTTATACCGGGATCTATGGGGCATCCATGCCCACGAATTATCCTAATACGCCGTTTATTCCTTACAGAATGCCGTTGTATAGAACGGGGTTTGGGCGTGGTTGGTTTGGATTTGGACGTGGAGGAGGTCTTGGAAGAGGTAGAGGTCGTGGGCGTAGGTTTTTTTAAGGACAAAGGAGAAGATTGTTATGAAAATATGTTTGACTGCGACAGGAGATAATCTGGAATCCCAGCTTGATTTAAGGTTTGGCAGATGCCAGTATTTCATTTTTTTAGACAGCGATACAGACGAATTTGAAGCGATTCAAAATCCTGCTTTAAGTGCAATGCATGGAGCTGGCATACAGTCTGCACAGCTTGTACTTGATAAAAAACCCCAGGCTCTAATAACTGGAAATACAGGTCCTAATGCAAGTAGTGTGCTTTCGGCTGCAGGGATAAATGTTTTAGCAGGTTTTCCAGGGACTATAAATGAAGTCGTTCAGGCTTTTAAAAAAGGGGAATTAAAACCAATGGTAGGTCCGACAGTACCCTCACATTTTGGAACTTCTCAAAACATGCCAGTAGGAGGCATGGGGATGGGTAGAGGTGGAGGAATGGGCAGGCCTCAAGGAGGCAGAGGACAAGGTGCTGGTCAAGGACAAGGTGTTGGTAGAGGACAAGGGCAAGGAGGAGGAAGAGGCAGAAACAGATGAGGGTATTTTTTACCCTTCGGAGTAGGTTGAGTTGGCTTGTGAATAATCCAGGTTATATAATATTTTTGTGATATTTTGTGTAAAGGCTAATAACGGGATTGTGTCCTGTGAATCGGTCTTTCACGACAAGTGTTGTGACTGGCGCGTTGGAATATTTAGTGAAAAGCATATCATGCCCGACACATAGACCGATTATGATGTTAAAGGCAGTTTCTGATTTGTTGAGCAGTTCGGCCTGGAGAAGTGGATTGCAGGCAGCTTCGAAAGTGTCCGGCTTTCTTATTTTGTATTCAGAAGGGATACCAAGTTCTGTCTTATCAAGACCTCCGCAGCAGCAGACTACAGAGCTTATCTCGAGTCCGTGACTTCTTAGAATGGAACTGGCTCTGGCGGCCTCATCGGCAAGGCCGCTGCAGAAGGCTATTCCCAGCTTTTTTGCATTGATTTTTTTTGCAAACTCTGCGATCTCCCTTATTCTTGGCCTGACTGGAATAGTTTTGCCCTCTTCACGGGCAGCTTTTTCGTTGTATGCTTCCTTTTCTGTCAGGGCAGAATTGAGAAAGAAATGATGGGTTTCTTCTGGCCGGTATTTCTTTTTAACTTCATCGATCAAGTCTTTAAAATTTTTTAAAGGGCAGAAAGAGGGCAGCAGTTTTATATCTGTTATCTCCAGGTTGCAGTATTTTTGTCTGCATTCCGCACATTTTGGATCTTTCATTTTTATAATATCTCCTTTGAGCAGTTTGGTTCGTTATTCACTTGATAGATTCCAAGTCTATTATCGGAATTTTTCACCTTTTAGGCAAGCCCGGACTACTTAAAAATCTTTAATATCAGGCGAGAAATAGGAAGATTTCACTTGCTTTTATATGCCTCTCTCACATCAGGAGGTTTTGAACCATATACAAATTGTTCGTCCCAGAGCTCTGTGCCGAAACAATAATCCCAGGGTTTCGTCTTTTAGTTATGATTTCATGTCTTGCTGTCTTTCACAAATACATAAGCCCATAAGTCCTTGCCTATAGGATTAAGATTACCATTATCGTATGGGTTTGTGATGGTCATGAATGTGTTATGGCCATTAAGGTCATCTGTTGCAGTGGTTAGCTCGAATATTTCTGCTAAGAATACCTTAAGCTGTCGTGCTTCATTAAAGCAATTATCAGGATTAGCACCTGCCCAGTCATTGGTGCTTATGCCTAGGTAGTTGTTGCAATAGCCGTATCCTATTCCAAAGTTTCCATTACTGCCGACCTTGTTTAGGCTGCCGTACTTGGCCCATGGATAATTAATAGCATTGTTTAATTGTGAAACAGCATTATTGATTATGCTTTCTTTTCCTGTATAGCCGTCTCTGTCTTCTCTGTGCCATGTGCAGTTTGGCGTGAATCTTAGGTAGCCTATTCCTTTGTCTACCCATTCGTCTATTAGGTTGTAGTCAGTGTTATTTGTGTTGTTCATTAGGTATGCTTGGTATGTTGTGTTTTCTTCTGGGAAGCTGGTGTTTGTTTCTCCTGTTCTTGAGAAATTTATTAGTTTTCCGAGTCCTCCTCCTTGGTTTTCTTGTCTTACTGCTATTCTTTTTGAGTCTATTGTGCTTGTGTTTGGGCAGTCATTTACTTTTATTATTAGTCCTGGCTGGCTGCTCATGCCTGAGTATGTTTTTTCTCCTATTATTCCTTGTGTGTGGTTGTAGAAGTCTACTTTCACGGTTACCTGGTGCGGTGGCACTGGCGGTGGTTCTGGTGTGAATGGTGTTTTCTTGCATGCTATTGGTATTAGTCCTATGTAGCCTGCTAAGAATAATGTGCCTATTCCTTTAACTGTTTTTTTTAAGAATTCTCTTCTGCTTGTTTTATCCGGTTCCTTTTTTTTGAACTTAGGATTTTCTCTCAATTTCATCAAATTCCCACCCTCTAAGCTGCTAAGTTAACAATAATACCGGGAAAATACACATCCAGTCAATAAAATATTCGCATGAAAGAGAGAATTTCATACGAAAAATTTACGGAAAAAATAGCTGAGATGCTCGTGATTGTCATTAACACCGGACCAAAGGGAAGTCCACGGAAGCATGAAAAATAGGATGTGTCCCTATTTATTTTTGAATTTTTTTGTCAAGGCAGGTACAATTTCAAAAAGGTCGCCCACGATTCCATAGGTGGCTATCTTAAATATCGGCGCACTAGGATCTTTGTTAATTGCAACTATCACATCAGAAGACTGCATGCCTACCAAATGCTGAATTTGCCCGGAAATACCGCATGCAATATATACCTTCGGACAAACCGTCCTTCCGGTTTGTCCTACCTGGTGTGAATAAGGTATCCAGTTGGCATCTACCGCGGGGCGCGAAGCACCAACAGCAGCATTAAGAACTTTAGCTAATTCTTCCAATAGAGGAAAATTCTCAGGGCCCTTCATGCCTCTACCCCCGGAAACAATAATATCTGCTTCCGAGAGATTCACTGTAGATTCTAATTCTTCAACAATATCCAGCAATTTCACTTGAGTAGACAGAATTTCATCATTGAATTTCTCAGATATAATTTGGCCTTTTCTTTGTTTATCGTAAGGAGTGGCAGTAAACACCTTGTGTCTTACCGTAGCCATCTGAGGACGATGATTAGGCGTGATAATCGTTGCCATAATATTGCCGCCAAATGCCGGTCGTGTCTGCAGAAGAATCTTCTTTTCTTCGTCAATGTCAAGACCCGTACAATCAGCAGTCAAGCCTGTATTTATTTTAACCGCTACGCGAGAAACCAATGAACGGCCGATGGAGGTGGCGCCTGCTAATACTATCTGGGGTTTATATTTATTGACTAACTCAACCAATACCTTGGTATAAGGCTGATCCTGAAAGTTAGCCAGCTTCTGGTCCTGCACTACATAAACCTTATCTGCACCATAAGAAATCAAATCCTGAATTCCATCTCCCAAATCATTGCCTAAGAGCACGGCCCCAACTTCGGTATTTAACTTTTTTGCCAATTCTCTGGCTTTAGCCAAGAGCTCAAAAACCACAGGCTGGACCTTTGATTTTTTCTGCTCAGCAAACACCCATACCCCTTTGTAATCTTCTAGATTTATTTTTGCTGTCCGGGCTTTTGGCTTATCCAGAATAATAGCCTTAAGTTTACAGGCATCCACACACGCCCCGCATAGATTACAGTTGTTAGAATCGATAACTGCTTTCTTATCAATAATGCTTATGGCACCAAAAGGGCAAGTCTTTATACATAAACTACAGCCCGTACATTTTTCTGTGATTATTTTAATCGTCATACTGCTATGCGCCTATCTCTGGCTTTAACAAATCTGCTAATTTATTTACCACATCAGCAGTATCGCCTTGAAGAATCTGACCGCCCTTACGCGGCACAGGAGTAAAAATCTTTACTACCTGAGTAGGAGAACCTTTTAAACCGACCTGCTCAGAATCAACTGCGATATCTTTCGCACCCAAAGATTTAATCTCTGCCTTCTTTGCCTTCATCATTCCTCTTAAGCTGGGAATACGCGGCTCATTTATTTCCTTAACCACGCTAATTAATAGCGGCAGGGGCGCTTCGATTACTTCATAACCCTCCTCAGTCATTCTTTCAACGCGAGCCTTCTTGTCAGTAATTTCTTCTATCTTTTTCACATAAGTAACCTGCGGGATATCCAGATGCACAGAAATTCCCGGCCCTACCTGCGCAGTATCCCCGTCCGAAGCTTGCTTGCCGCAAATTATAAGATTATAGTCTCCTATCTTTTTTATTGCAGAAGCTAAAGTAAAACTGGTTGCCCACGTGTCGCTGCCGGCAAAGGCGCGATCGCAAATGAGCACTGCCTCATCAGCTCCCATGGATATGGCTTCTCGCAGAGCACTTTCTGCCTGGGGCGGCCCCATGCTTATTACTGTAACCTTGCCGCCGAACCGCTCTTTAAGACGTATAGCTTCTTCGATAGCATACATATCAAAGGGATTGATAATCGACTTTACCCCTTCGCGAATCAAGGTATTGGTTTCGGGATTAATCTTTACCTTTGTAGTCTCAGGTACCTGTTTTATACAAACTATTATATTCATTAGATTTTAGCGTTTATTGTTTTTTTCTAGCCGCTATACGCTTATTTGTTAGCCATTTCTTTAATCATTTGCAAAGCAATAATGTTCCTTTGAATCTGATTAGTCCCCTCGTAAATCTGCGTAATTTTGGCATCGCGCATATATTTCTCCGCAGGATAATCCTTCATGTAGCCATAGCCACCAAAAATCTGCACGCAATCAGTTGTAACACGCATAGCAGTGTCAGAAGCAAACAGCTTTGTCATTGCCGATTCCTTAGCCACGTTTGTTATACCCGAATCAATCATACGAGCCGTAGCATAAATAAGCGCGCGCGCAGCTTCTATCTGAGTGGCCATGTCTGCCAGCATCCATTGGATACCCTGAAAACTAGAAATAGATCTGCCAAACTGATGCCTCTGTTTAGCGTATTGCAAGGTTATATCTAAAGCCCCTTGGGCAAGACCTAGGGCTTGTGCAGCTACCCCTGGACGCGACATATCAAATGTTCTCATAGTGACAATAAATCCCATGCCTTCCTTACCTAACAAGTTCTCTTTGGGTATCTTACAGTCCGTAAATATCAGCTCCCTTGTTGCCGAAGCCCGGATTCCCATCTTATTTTCTTTCTTTCCGAAAGCAAAACCAGGTGTTCCTTTTTCTACGATAAAGGCCGAAACACCTCGAGGCCCCTTATTTTTATCTGTCATGGCAATAATCGTATAGATTTCTGCCTCTCCGCCATTAGTAATAAAGTGCTTTGTGCCGTTTAAAATATAATAATCACCGTCTCTGGTAGCGCTAGTCTTTATTGCTGATACATCAGAGCCTGCCTCCGGCTCGGTTAAACCAAAAGCCGCCAACTTCTTGCCACTGGCCAGGTCAGGAAGATATTTTTTCTTCTGCTCTTCAGTGCCCTGAATAAGAATAGGAAAACTGCCCAATACAGAGGCTGCATAAGAAACCGCAATGCCGCCGCAGGCACGAGAAATCTCTTCAGTAGCAATACATACATCTAAAACCCCTCCTATCTTCTGGTTCGGCGCAAGGCTTAGTGTGCCGCCATACTCTTGCGGAATGAATATTGCGAATAAATCTGCTTGTGCAATTGCCTTTATAACATCCCAAGAAAATTCATCCTTTTCATCAAGTTCTGCTGTAACCGGGCGAACTTTCTCCTCGGCAATCCTGTGACACAACTCCTTAATCATCATCTGTTCTTCATTCAAAAAATAATCCATTGCTTGCCTCCTCTTACTGCTGACTTATGAATCTGATGTACGTCTCTAATATTTGCTTTTCTAGTCATCAAAGTTTGTTGTTAAAACCGCGGATCTCGTTATAAAAAGATTGACTAAAATAATACAATTTAACACATTTTAAAGCAATATTTTAATTATTATATGTAGACTTAACTAAAATGCAAGCCGCCGTTAGAGAAATTTCCTTGTCTAGGGTTTGTGCTGCCTTAACCTCAAAGCTTATAGCATCAACAGCCAAAACCTTACCGCAAACCTTTTTAAATATACCGCTCAATAAGAAATCCTCAGGAAAGAGAGAATTTCATGGAATAGGCCTGGGAACGGCCTTGGGATACAGGACGTGCTTATGGCGCTCCGCTTGTTGAAGGCGTGAGCAATGGTGCTATCCCGGCTGAACTTCTCGATAAGGCCGTTAAAAATGTTTTACGAGCCAAGTTCAAACTCGGCTTATTTGATGATGGATCAGAGGTCGTCTCATGGCAGGATTATGAGTTTTCCGGAGATAAGGGCAAAACGGATTACAAAATTGGGAGATAAAAAATCTGAATACTTCCTAGAAATTCTTAATTGGGAATTAAGTATAATATCCCCAGAACTCCCATAGTCTAGAAGATAAGAATTATCGTAAGCTTTCTGCCATTCAATCTCTCCTTCCGAATCGGTCTTTAAAACCCAAGCATCTTCGTTTCCTGCGCCATATGAATATGTATACCCTGCAACAATATATTCTCCATCGATTGTCTGTTGAGTGTGCTGAGCTGCATCTGCATTTGTACCGCCGTAACTTCTCAACCAGTAGATATTGTTGGATTGGATGTGATCAATGAATCTTGGATTTTCTAAATGTCTTTGAACTCTTATTTCTTGTGCAAAAAAAGACACAAATAAAACCGAAACATGTAGAAAACCGAGTTGTAATTTTTTCTTTCCTATATTCCCTTCGCATTCATTTATTTGATTCTTGGTCCCCCTCGTGATCCGTACACACATTCATAGATTTTTATAAACTCATTGCCCTCATAGTGATAAATATACACACTATCTGCGTTTCCACCGAACACAACTTCGTCTTTTCCGTTTTGATCGATATCGCCTGTGGATAATTCCTTAAGGCCTCCATCGAGCATTAACTTTAATTGTCAACGATTGTGTACAATCCCAGGTATTTCTCATCATAGGAGATAAACATTGTAGTGTTTCCATCAGGAGACCAGGTAGGCCATTCAACAGAAAAATCTGTATTCGTCAGCTGCTTTTTCTCGGAGCCATCTTCATTTATGATAAAAAGATCTCTATGCTCCTAAGAACCAGACACGAAGATGATTTTGGATGTGTAAATCTCCCAGCCCATCTCTTTAAAAAACTCTTTACGGGTGGGAAATAGAAATGAAACAATCTCATAAAGTTCAGGATCATACTTTTTGAGATTTTCTGCGGTCATCAGCACATCGTTGTCAAGACTTAATCGGAATGCCGGCTGTATCGGGTTGCCGTTTTCATCCTGAATGCGCCCCATATAGAATTGATTTTATCGTACCCCATAGTAAATATCCAAACCTATGGCTAGATATTCATGACTGAATGAATCAGATGGCAGTCCATCCGCTCAAGCTCTGAGTTATCTTCATTGCTGACATGATGCCTCCTAAAGCACTGCTGTTGGGACTATTTTTTATGATCGGCTGGAGGAGGTCAATAGGCAGAGGGGAAATGTCACAATTTTTCACATTATGTCCGATTATATCGTCTTGAGATTATTGATTTGTAGGAATGACAGAAAAGATATAGATGGCGTGAAACATATTGCCAAAAAAAGAGGAGGAGAACACATTCCGCAAAAATTTAGGGATGGCCATCCTTAGGTTGGAATGACCCTCCCTTATCCCATCATCAATGATTAGGCTGACTAACTATTTTATCCGTGGATTGCTTAAATAATAACACTTGAAAACAGGCTGCAAACCGAATCCCCGGTCATCAAAAATCACTCCGCCTTCCAGGGCTTCAATCTTGTCGTCGTAATCCACATCGCCCGTCCGGATGTGGGAAAAGCTAAAAAGGTCGGTTGTCGACGATTGAAGCATCTGAAGGGTGTACTGGGGGTTTATAGGATCCGAATTTGTGCAAAGGAGTTTGAAAACATATAGGGTGCTCGTGTGGGTTCCGACAACAATTTCGTTTTCCCCGTCTCCGTTGAAGTCGCCGTAGCCGATGCCCTGGGTAAATCCGCCGAGATCGTCGCTGATGGCCACTGTTTTATATTCTCCGTTGACCAGCGCCCAGACCATCAGCCGATTATTGTTGCCGCCGGCGATAATTTCCTTGGAGAGCCCGTCATTGTCCGCATCACAGGGGATAGCTTGATCGATAGCGATGCTATGGAAATCAGGGTTGTAAACGGTTATGACTTCCGTAGAAATTTCGTCCCCCCACAGATCATTCTCCAGATAATCGATGACAAGGGCATACCCTCCTTTGAACATGCCGCAGACGATCTCGTTCTGGCCGTCTCCATCTGCATCACCGACGTCAAACCTGTATATTGTATCCCCGTATGGGCGACTAGTCCAGATATTGACGAACTGTGTTCCGTCCAAATGGAAGATTTTCAGGGTATCTCCATTGCTAAATATCAGCTCATTTTCAAAGCCGTCGTTGTTCGCATCAGCCAGTTTGAAGTTTCTCCACCATTTCGTTGAAGGGCCGAAAAAATATCTTTCGTAGGATGGCGAGCCGTCTGAGCCGTGTTCAAATACAAAGAGAGTTTGTTCGTAGTAGGTGGTTTTTTTCTTGCCATGGCCTTCTGTATAGGAAGTGAGTTTGACTGCCAGGATGTCCGTGCTGCCGTCGGAATCATAATCGCCGTAGTCATATTCAATCCATCCTCCCAGATCCTGGCTGGCCCAGGTGTCTACATATTTCCCATTGATGTATTTGAACTGAAAGATGCGCGACCAGCTATAGGCGTTCAGCCCCAGAAAAAAGGGCATTGATATTGTGTCAAGGTGGTCGTAATCCTTCGGGGCACAGTCTGGGCAGGTTTGATCCTCGTAAGGCCTTGAGGTGTTGTACTCTCCGTCCTCACAAATGCCGTTGTTATTGCAATTCGTTTTGGGTGGTTTTGGAGGCTTCCCTTTACCTTGAGTTTTTACCTGTGCTTGAATGATATTGATTCCAGCAAAAATAAATGCAATAAAAAGGATACCTGCTAATCCAAGAAGCTTTAAATTACGCAATTTTTTCATAATGCCCTCCCTTTTTAATTTCTATTCGTTCTATCTCTATCTATCTCTTTTATTAAAATAATTATGCTGTTGTCAATATTATCCCTAAAAATGTCGTATCATGTCCCATATTGCCCTAATTTGCCCGTTTCAAGTCCCTGTAAAATGCTAGGAATATTGACTTCAAAATAAAATCTATCTATATTAAGAAAAAGCATCCATGTCAGGAAAAGCAAAGAAAGAGAATTTACTAACATCCTGGAAAGATATTGCATCTTATTTTGATTGTGATGTCCGCACTTGCCAAAGATGGGAAATAAAGTACCACTTACCAGTTCACCGAATCGACGAAACATCAAGCTCCAGGGTGTATGCATACGGAGATGAACTTGAAAGATGGTTTGAAAGTAGATTCGATAAAAAACATATTCCTGAACGAGTTTCTTATAAAAAATTTAGATGGTATAAAAGCTATTATTTTCTTTTAGCCTTTATTGCAATAATTTTAATTTACTTCTTCCTAATAAAACCATCAAAATCCCAAAATCCTGCAGATTTTAAGATTGAAAACTCCAGCCTCATTGTCCTTAACGAAAATGGCCAAGAATTGTGGCGATATGACACAGGGATTAAGAATATCTGTGATGAAAAGTACTATAAAAAACGATTCCAGATCAAGGAAGTTATGGAAGAAGATTCCTCGCGCACATTGCCCCACTTAATAATCAAAGATTTAAATGGGAATGGTAATAGGGAAGTATTATTTTGTGTTCAAACAAAAAGTCAATTCGAATCAAGCGAAATACTCTGTTTTAGTGAAAAAGGCACTCTTTTGTGGAATAAAACAACTGGTAGAGAAATAAAGTATGGACCTAAAATCTACTCACCTGATTATAACTTTAAGGGAATTTTGGTTGACGATATGGACAGAAATGGAAAACAAGAAATTATTGTTATTGCAAATAATACTCCGTTTTTTCCAACACAGCTGCTTTTACTAAATTCTGAAGGAGAGATATTAGGTGAGTATTGGAATTCAGGGCGCATTAGTGATGTTGTATTTTTAGATCTAAATAATGATGGAAGAAAAGAAATCATAATCGCCGGAATAAATAATGAATATCATAAAGGTTTTCTAGCCGTTTTTAGCTCGAATCTTGTAAGAGGAGGGTCTCCACAAAAAGAGGATTATTATACTTGTGCTGATCTTGAACCAGGTACAGAGAAATATTACATATTGATTCCTAGAACAGATGTAAGTTTGCTAGAATTTGTTCAAGAAGCAGTTTTTCAACTCAATGTTCTCAAAAACAAACGATTGTCAATACTAACCTCCCCATCAATTGTATATTTTGAATTCGATTATAATCTGGAAATACAAGAAGCTCGTTTAAGTACTGCATTTGAAGCCTTAAATAAGAAACTTGTTAGTGAGGGGAAGGTGAATAGAGTGCTTGATGAAGAATATAGAAAGAATTTAGCTCGAGGCCTTCTTTATTATGACGGAAAAAACTGGGTTTCTCATCACGCTATAAATATGAACTGGAAAAATCAAGAAAATTAAATATTTCTATAAGAAATGGAACGTTAAACCTTTAACATTAAACCTTAATCCAAATTCGCCATGCTTCTGTGGATTCTATTACCAACTCGGTAACCAGGAAGATAATGTCAGCATGGAGTCTATAGCGACCTTCAAGAGAGAAGGCCACAGGCATAAATTTATATATGTAGACGAAACATTCAATATCCTCAAGGAGTACGTCATCAGCCTCCTTTATTTTATTCTGTTCTTCAGATTCGGCGGACGAACGCCTGGCAAAGAGGATCTTCCGTCTGATGGCCATCGACCTTGAGGGAAAATCCAGGTTGGGATGGTACCAGTGCTTTGAACGTGCCCACGGCTATGTCTGCTCTGGATTGTTCGCATCCTTAGGCTTCTAGCAGGTTCTCTGGAACAAAAAAGGACTGACCTTGCACGATAAGATCGCCGGAACCACAGTCGTTAAGCTTCCAATTTCGCGGTGCGATTGATGATGTCGAAAATAAAATCAATCCCAGCTGCACATACTTCTTACGTAACAACGGTATCCCTACACATTCTGCTCCAGAATACGCTCGAAACGACTCGCGACCAGCGTTCTCCTCCGCCTGTCTGCAATCTTTCGGATCATGTTGCGTGCCCTTTTGATGCTGAATTGTGTCGGGAACTCAACCTCAGGAAGGGCCGCAAACAGCCGAGACTTCGTTTGACTTAGATATAGGATGTCCAGTAAAGCTTTCTCCGGCAGGGCCATCCTGATATGTTGTTCGCCTGTTTCTTCATATCCGAAGAAAAAGTTGCCTGTGACATGGTGAACTGAAATCGTTGCTACCGGAGTCTCGTATGTCCTCGCCCTCGCCAGAGAGACGCAGTAGATGATCTCGGGGATCTGTGAAATCATGTCGTGGAAGTAAAGCGCGCTTTGTAAGGACACATAACTTGGGAATGGGGCCGTCACATGAGGGACGAACGCCAATGGCTCAAAGCCCTCATCCAATGTCCAAAGCCCTCTCTTGAGCCGCAGGACATGTCCATGCTGAGCCAAGCGTGCAAGAAGCTTGCTTGCATGGGATTTTCGTACGTCGAGTGCAGCCATGACGTCGGCGGTCCGGAAAACAGACTGCCCTATGGCTTTGAGTTTCCCCAAAGCATCCGTGAGCGTCATCGGTTTGATCCTCCAAAGGCCTCAACCACTACCAGAACCATTCTGTCCCATAGTTCCGGTGATGAGTACTGCGCCTGATATTCCGGGTGCAGATAAGAGACGACTTGGCTCTTGAATATGTCATAGGACACCGTCCACGCATTGTCCCTGGCCCGATCGACATACTTTGCCGTCTTGTCGTATACGACTGTGGGATCGACTCCTGAAGTAAGCAAGAGGTGAAGGTCGAATACGTCTCTTGCTTGGGTCTGCCGACGGGTTGCCAAGGCGATCACCTTCTGCACTTAGGATTGCTAATCCAAATAATAAATCGCTAATCATCACCTCCCTATTTTATTAGCTCGATTAACCTTGGCGGATAAAGGAAGTTCACCTATCGGTGAATTTTGACGAAGTTAAACGCAGCCTTATATCCGCTGACGACCCGTTAGGGCAAAGTTGCAAAGCAATTTTGAGTGCCGAGGCCCGTAAGAATTTATTTATGATAGTCATTTGGACTCTTTTGAAATATTATACTGAAACGCCACCCTATTATAGTAATCTTTGGTTTCTTCTCATAAATAATCTTAAAATTGTTTCTTTTCATATAATTGTTAGATGTTCTGCCTATCATGGCAATATACATCTAATCTAATTTGGTTTCACATACCAGTGTTTTTGCCCGTCAAGAAAGCTATCAATTCCGTTTTTCTTGATTCTTCGCAGGTTTTTGATGTGGGCAACACCATGATTTGCTTCTAACTCATTTAGTTTCTCACAGGTCTCAAATTCGTCGCAAAGCCAGCATCCTTCAATTTCCTTTTTCTGGCAGCACTTTCTGATTTTGCAGTATGGATTGCCACCGCCGCCTCTACAGGCATGGTTACAACGGAGTTTCACCATACCGCCAAGAACACCATAGCATTGTTCGTAGTCCTTGAACATGCGGAAGAAAGATAGTTCTGAAAGCGCCTCCGCTGTTTTGTCAAATCTTACGCTCCGTAACTCCTTTCTCAGATCTCTTGCCAAATCAGGGATCCTGCCAGTATGATAGGGGCATTCACCGCAATACAAACCGCAGTATGCAACCAGTTCTTTTTTGCATGTCATCTATTAAATCCTCCGTTTTTCATACAAATAATGCTGGAGCTTAGGAGCGTGGGAAACGCGCAATCGTTTTCCATGTCACACTCCAGCGTGTTGTTAGGCTATTTATTAAAATCAAAATACATTCCTAAATGTATAAGTAAAGAGCCCTCGATTTCTTTTAATTTTTCTACGGAAACTTTTCCTAGAGATTTTACCAATCGTTTTTTATCGATGGTTCTTATCTGGTTACATTTTGCTTTAGAATCTTTAGAGAGTCCTGATTCTTGAGAGGGTAAAAGTGTTTCGAAAGGGTAAACCTTTTCTGTGATAGAAGTGATAGGGATAACAGTTACAGTTTGTGCAGCTTGATTATTTATGTCATTGGAAATTATTAAAGCGGGACGAGTTTTATTGATTTCGGAGCCAATCTTTGGATCCAAGCATACAAGATAAATTTCTCCTCTTTCGGGAAATTTTCTCATTTCCATCCTTCTATCCCTGTTTTTCCCAGTCAGCCTGCAACTTTGAATCTTCTTTAGATGTTGCATTATAGCCTTCTAACAGGAGATGTTCTATTTGTGCCTGCTTTTCTCGTTCAATCTTTTCCTTCAATGCCTCAGCAATGAAATGGCTTTTATTAGGTTTATTTGCTATTTTTTTTGCTATTTCATCTGGCAATGTAATATTCAAGCGTGTCATATGTATCACCTCCTGTATAAAGCATACAACATATTATGCATACTATCAATACACAAAAATGAATTATAATGAATCAAACCATTCAAATATTTCTTGAATTATCGCAATAAGCTTTGATAGTATCTGTTTAGACGGCAATATTTTCTGCAGAACACCGACGGTAAAAAGATGATGGTCAGGACAAAACTGTTTATATTTAATACGTTATTCCCTGTTTCGCTTAATCAGGATACCGCAATAGGAAGCGATAAATGCCGTATTTGTACAAGCAAAACAGCTGTATAATATATATTGGGCGATATTTTGTTTGGTGATCTAAAAACCTAAAGGAGGAAAGTAAAAATGAGAAACATTGATAGAATATTTGTGATGTTAGCCTGGGTAGGGTTGTTGGTGATAGGACTTGTCGGCTCACCCACTACGCAGAAATTAAGCGAAATTGAGGATGCAATTGGTAGAGTAGAAAAACTTTCACAAAAAAGGCTTTCTATTACCGTTGACTCCAGGATTGAGTTATTGGCTGTAGTTCAGCATTTCACTTCCTGGGCTCAAAAAGGGCATATAAAGAGTAAGACTATATACAAGGATGATATCGACCACTATTTTGGAGAGTTTAAAGATCATCCGGTTGTAACTTATGCTGAAAGTTTAATTGACGCTAATTTTGCTTACGATGCGCCAGTTCAGTTCATGCTTTGCCATTATGATCCTCCAGAACTTGTACAAAAAACTCCGTATTCGGACTATTTGATTAAAAGAGCAGGCGGTGAGGAAAATCTGATGCAATTCGCCGATGAACTAAGAGATTTTGCACGCAGGACAGACTTCATGAAGTTCTATAAGGCTCATAGCCTTTTGTATGACACTTTGATTGCCGAGGTGAACTCATTATTTGAAGGGAAGAATTATGTTCAAGTCCTTGAAGATTTCTATGGTGAATCGAGGAAAAGCTATAATTTTATTCTCTCGCCTCTGTTTTCAGGGAACTATGGGATACCAATAAAGACCGAAGATGAATATGATCTCTATGCTGTAATCGGCCCTTGTTCACTTAAGGGCAAGCGTACAACCTTTGCTTGTCTTGATTACCTTGAAAGTATGACTCTACACGAATGGAGCCATCCTTTTGTGAATCCTCTGGTAGACAAAAACTATGAACTTTTTAAGAAATCTATTGCTTTATTTGAGCCTATCAAAAGAATGATGCAAAGGCAGGCTTATCCCAATTGGAGGGTTACTCTTTATGAGCACTTAGTTCGTGCTTGTGGTGAGATTCATCTTCGAGCTAAACTCCATAGAGATTTCAAGAAGGAGAAAGCCTTGGAATACCAGGAAGGAAAAGGCTTCTGGTACATCAGTTTTATCGATAGTATGCTGGATGTTTACGAAACCCAACGAGAACAATATCCGACCTTCAGCCAATTTGTGCCAGTTATTGCTAATAGACTCGGTCAAATTTCCATTGAAGATTTACCAGAGAGGATAACTACCTTTAGAGGGCCCTTAGATGCTATCTTCAATCGCACCGATTGCATCCATCTCATATATCCAACTGCTATTGATGAAGAGTCAATAAACAAGGTTAAGAAAGATCTTGAAAACTTTGCCGGATTTCTTTCTTCGGTGCGAGTAGAACCTATAGTTATTAGCGATAAAGAGGCTTTGGAGATCGATTGGCAAGATAAAGTTGGTTTTATTTATGGCAATCCGAAGGACAACTTATTTTTTAGACAATTAAAAATCGGAATCCCGTTGAGGTTTCGTGAAAATGCAATAGAATTTGGAGGGAAAAGATATGAAGGTGAAGGAATATTTTTGATCTCCTGTATGCCGAACCCATTCAATAAGAAGCTGCCCTTTACTTTGTGCGGTGCAAACAGACCAGAAGATCTGATCGGAGCCGGTTCGAGGATTAGAGGCCCAAGCGAGTGGTATGTAGATTATATACTCTATCGTGATGATGAGAAATTGGATACAGGCCTGTATCATAAAGAGAAAGGCAAATGGTCTCTAACTCCTGAGAAGAAACAAAATTAATGGAGAGTTAAATACTTTAACTCTGAATTACATTTGAGTTAGTATCATTTTTTGTAAAGCAAGATCATAAAAGGGTCGCCTAACCATGCATTAAGCTGACCGCAGGGCTGTGGCGTGAATTTTACATCCGGAGCACTCCTGGAAGTTAAGATTAAATTTTGAAGTTCAGTGCGTTCAATCCCTGCGCAGGTGAACTCGAATCGATAGATTCCAAATCTAGTATCGGAATTTTTCACATTTCGTGCAAGTCCGGACTATTTGTTTGGATAAAGGTCATCCCACCATTCGGGCTGCTTTTTAAGCCATCTATCAAACCATGCCATAATGGTCTTTGTCCAGAGGATTCTCTTGTTGTAAGTCATAATATGGTGATTTTGATCAGAAATCTGGATATATTCCACTTCTCTTCCAAGGATTTTGAGGGCCGTGAACAATTGAGTGCTTTCGCCGGGTGGGACGTTAGTATCTACCGAGCCGTGCAGGAGAAGCAGAGGGGTTGCGATCTTGTCAGCATTGAACAGAGGGCTCTGACGCACGTAGATATCATTACGGTTCCATGGGAAACTGTTGGCAGAGGCTATGGCACTGTAGGAATATCCCCAGTATCCTTCACCCCAGTAGCTGGATATAGAACTGATGCCGGCATGGGCAACAGCAGCGGAAAAGATATTGGTCCGGGTCAACAGGTACATTGTCATGAATCCTCCATAAGAAGCTCCGATGCATCCTAATCTTGTGGTGTCTACAAAAGGATGAGCCGCTAAGAATTTATTTACACCGTATATGATTTCATCTGCTACAATGGTTCCCCAATCATTCACATGGAAAGCAGAGAATTCCTGTCCGAATCCTGTTGCTCCGCTTGGCTGGAGTACATAGACTATACAGCCT
>Ga0307379_10002394_pt1 | contig 27907 bp, 18 predicted proteins | sample UN2MG_FD_202237 | JGI IMG/M metagenome (GOLD analysis project Ga0307379, IMG submission 202237) | Soil microbial communities from Risofladan, Vaasa, Finland - UN-2 | ecosystem: Environmental > Terrestrial > Soil > Coastal area > Acid sulfate soil | place: Finland: Risofladan, Vaasa | collected...
ATGGGCATGCATCCTCGCCCAGCGCAGACTACGACTGGGTAAAGCTGCCGCAGCAAGAGGACGGTACCGTGGTCGCGGGAGCCGCAGCCACTATCGAAGACAAAAAACGCGGCTGCGAGCGCGGGGCTCTGTTCCCATACGTGCAGGATGTCGATCTCTATCACTGCCCCGGCGACAGGAGACACCGGACCGAAATGACGCATCGCAGCTATGGCATTCCCGGCGGCATGAACGGCGACGTCGGAACCGGCGCCGCCAGTTGGCTAATGCAGCAGTGGGGATATCCTTCCTACAAGAAGCTCACGCAGATCAAGAATCCCGGCATCAAGTACGTATTCCTCGAAGAGAAAACCGACGTCGGCGGCTACAATTGGGGGTCGTGGAACCTGGAAAAGCAGGGTGATCGATGGTGGGACCCGATTGTGGTCCGGCACGGGCAGCTCAGTGTTCTGGGCTTCTCCGACGGCCATGCGATTAAGCACAAGTGGAAGCAGAAGAGCACCCTGGAAATGACAAACGTGCCCTATCCCGACTGCATACGCTGGCCCGCGCCCGACGGCACCGACGACCTTCAATACATGCGCCAAGGATATAATCCCGCCCACTGAAAGAGCGGTTGCAATCTTATGCGGCAACCTGTATCATACGGCATGAAAGTGCAGCAGCACAATTTATGATATCAGAAGAATATGAAAGTTGCTTTTCATGGCGTCGAACGTTTTGACTTGCCCGTATCGTAAAAAAGTAAATTCCTATTAATTTCGTTATGAATCCAGGAGGTAAAAATGACTCAATCTGCAAACAAGTCTAATATCAGCCGTCGCCAGTTTTTGAAGCAGGGCGGTTCGCTCGCCGCGGGCGCTACTGTACTCGGTAGCCTGGCGCCATCGGCCTTTGCCGGCGAAGATAACACTATTCGCCTGGCCCTGATCGGTTGCGGCGGGCGCGGCAACGGCGCCGTCGGCGATGCGTTGTCTGTTGTCGGCAAGGGGCCGGTCAAACTGTACGCCATGGCCGATCTGCTGAAAACCAAGATGGATTCGTCACACAAAGCGCTCCAGAAAAAATTCCCGGATCAAGTCGATGTTACCGAGAACCGAAAATTTGTCGGATTTAAGGGGTACCGCCAGGCTATCGACATCCTCAGGCCCGGCGACGTCGCCATGTGCACTACTCGATCCTATATCCGCCCGCTGCACGTTGAATACGCAATCAGTAAGGGCATCAATGTCTTTATGGAAAAACCTTTCGCGTCCGATCCGGGCGGCCTGCAACGGATTCTCCGCGCCGATGCGACGGCAAAGAGCAAGAATCTAAAGGTCGCCGCGGGTCTCCAGTGCCGTCACTCACCGGCGCGCCAGGCGCTGATCGAGAAAATCCGCAACGGCGAGATGGGCGATATACCGTTGATCCGCGCAAACCGCCTGGGAGGCAGCAGGTGGCTCAAGAGCGAGGGCATAGAATCCAACAGTCTGATGAATCAGTTGCAGTTCGGGAAAATTCATCTCTTGTGGGTCGGCTCAGGCCACATGGTCGACAACCTCATCCACCAGATCGACGAGTGTTGCTGGATCAAGGACGCCTGGCCGGTTTCCGCGGTCGGTATGGGCGGGCGCGAGCCGCACAGCACGGACCACGGGCAGAATCTCGACTTATACGCGATGGAGTACACTTACCCGGACGGCACCAAGGCATTCTGCGGTTTCCGCCGGGCCGATAAAACGCGCTCGGAATTCGCGACCTTCATTCACGGCACCAAATGTGCGGCACAGTTCTCCGGCAGAACGCACGCCGCGACCGTACACATGTTCAGGGACCAGCGGATCGAGAAAGACAATATCTCATGGACGCCGACGAAAGATGCTTACAGTCCGTGGCAGTACGAGTGGAACGAACTGATAGAGAGTATTCGCAGGGACCGGCCGCACAATGAGATAAAGCGCGCGGTTTACTCGGACTTAACGTCACTGATGGGCCGTGCCGCCTGTCATACCGGCCAGGAAGTGACCTGGGACCAGATTATGGAGTCAAAATTCCAGTTCTGCGACTATCTCGACGAGCTGAATGATGACAGCCCGGCTCCCGTCAAAGCCGACAAAAACGGCCAGTTCCCCCTTCCCGATCCCGGGACAGTGGAAGGAAGTTTGAGGATAAATTCAGCATACATTTGAACAGGAATAGTGGTACATTGTGAATAGACGAAGTTTTCTTCAAACGATGCTTGCGGCGGCGGCCGGCAGTGCTGGTTGCAGCCCTGGTGCCCGCAACAAAGTCGAGGCAAAGGGCTCGGATACGAAACCGCCGAATTTCATTATTATTTTCGTGGACGACCAGGGATACCAGGACCTCGGCTGCTACGGCTCGCCCACCATCAAGACGCCGTGCATCGACCGCATGGCTGCCGAGGGCACCCGCTTTACCGACTTTTATGTCGCCGCGCCGATCTGTTCTCCATCCCGAGCGGCTCTGCTGACAGGCTGCTATCCGGCTCGCGTCGGGCTGGGCAACTGGGTGCAGCGTCCGGATTCGCGCATCGGCATTCACCCGGACGAAGTCACGCTGGCCGAACTGCTCAAGGGCAAAGGCTACGCGACGGCGTGTATCGGCAAGTGGCATCTCGGATTTCTGCCGCCGTTCGTTCCTACAAGTCAGGGCTTTGACTATTACTTCGGCCTGTACCACAACCTCGATCTCGAAGCGGATTACCTGGCCGATGAAGGGGGCGTGCCGATCCTTCGCAACGGCCAGGTTGTCAAGCGTCCGGCCGACCCGGCGGAGCTGACGGAATTATATACGCAAGAGGCTATCGGCTTTATCCGCAGGAGCAAGGACGAGCCGTTCTTTCTGTACCTGCCGCACACGATGGCTCACCAGCCGCTCGGTATCTCGGAAAAATTCAAAGGAAAATCAGCGGGCGGCTTGTACGGTGATGTTATTGAATGCCTGGACTGGAGTACCGGCCGGATTCTCGATACATTGCGGCAGCTCGACCTCGACCGCCGCACTATCGTCATTTATACTTCGGACAATGGCCCGGGGCCGGGCGCCTCGGCGCTGCCGCTGCGCGGGCGAAAGCTGACAACATACGAAGGGGGCCTGCGTGTTCCCTGCATTGCGTGGGGGCCGGGACACGTGGCCGGCGGAAAGACCTGCCGTGAGCTGGCTACTTCGATGGACTTCTATCCGACGTTCGCCAATCTTGCCGGTGCCGGGCTGCCGTCGGACAGGGTCATAGACGGCAGGGACATCGGGCCTTTGTTGATCGAGCCTGATAAAGCGAAGTCGCCGCACGATGCTTTCTTTTATCACGGCAATCTCGGCGAGCTGGTGGCGGTACGATCCGGAAAGTGGAAGCTGTTCTTGAATCCGCAGCCGGCCCTCTATGATCTGGAGCAAGACATTTCCGAGCAGCAGAATGTCGTCAAGGGCAACGGCGCGATTGTGCGTGCGTTGCGTGACAAAGCCATCGCGTTCCAGGAGGACATGCGTCGGAACATTCGTCCGGCGGGACAAGTGCGTTGAATTGGTATTTTCGGCACGAATTACAGCAAAAGAGGATTTGGTTTTTGCCCTCGTTTGTGCTATTATAGTAATATTATAGCTGGTCTCGAAAATACAGGCTATTGCTGTCAGTGTGGAATTGAGGTGGAGGCTCATGAAAAAGACATATTTCTTGTTATTATCAGCCGCCGTTATAGCGACTCTTTGCCGGAGCGCCTGCCTGGCGGATAATCCGCAGCCTGTCCATGCTGGAACGCGAATCCTTCATAGCGGCAACATGGTTGTGGAGGTTGGCGATCCCGATTCGCCGGACTGCCGCTGGAACCAGGGGCTGCGTTTTTCTCCCGTCGCCAATGTCTTGCGAGTGCAGCTAAACAATCGCGATTTCTGTTATTCGCCGACGTCCGGGGGCGCTCTGAGTTATCTGGGCGGGCTGCCCATGGAGTTCGATATCGGGCAGGAATCGTTTCAGCCGGATCCGCCCGGATATAACGAGGGCTCCAACGGCTCTGCGTTCCTCAAGATCGGCGTAGGCATACTCAGTCGCAATTCCTCGCCGTATAATTTCAGCTCCAGCTACCCGGTGATCGAACTGGCTCAGACCACAACCACGTGGCAGCCGGATCGTGCCAACTTTGTCCAGACCTTGTCCGGCACCGCCGGCGGCTACTGCTGCCGGTTCGAGGAAGACCTTATCGTCAAGAATGACCGCATCGTCATGCACTATGTTCTGACGAATACCGGCACAAAGACATTCACTACCGAGCAGTACCTTCACAATTTCCTGACCTTCAGTCAAAGAAATGTGGGGCCCAATTACAGGGTTTACTTTCCGTATGAAATGACGGCATCACCGCAGGTCCAGCAATGGCAGCCGCCGGAACTCAAGCCGGTGGGCAGGGGGCTTCAGTGGGTGGACAATAATCCGCCGATGGTGAGCCTGGCCAATATGATACTTTATACGAAGACCATCTCCAGTGTCCCCAAGATATGGATATATAAGCCGGATGATTACTTCGGTCCCGATGCGATTGCGGTAGAGCAGAGTGAAGCCGGCCAGCGGGTCATAATCGATTCATCGCACAGGTCGGCTTATGTCGGCGTTTGGACCACCTCTTACCAGGTGTCACCCGAACAGTTCGTCATTGTCACCCTGGCGCCGGGAGAGCGCGCTGAGTTTACGCGTACTTACAGATTCTCGGCTGATGGCTCGATGCCGCAGGATTGTACGGGCGACCAAATCGTCAATGGTAACGATCTGTCGGCGATGTCTTCGGCGTGGCTAAGCTCGCCGGACCGGGACAACTGGAATCCTGCTTGTGATGTGTCTGCCGATGATATGATAAATAATAAAGACCTGGCCATCCTGGGCCGGGTATGGGGTCAGGATGCCGCCAACCCGTCACCGGCGGCGCACTGGCCGATGGACGAGGCTGCCGGAATGACTGCCGCCGACAGCGTGGGCTCTCACGATGGTTCTCTGATGGGCTTCTCCGCGGACGATTCTCATTGGGTGGCCGGCTATTCGGGCGGCGGCTTAAAGTTTGATGGATTGGACGATTATGTTCAAGTGGAAGGCTATCCCGGCATTTGCGGCAAGAATCCCCGCGCAGTCTCCGCCTGGATTAAAACACAGCCGGACCCGACCGCCAGGCTTTCTATCGTGGCCTGGGGGCAGAAGCAGCAGGGGGCATACTGGTTGCTGGAGGTCGATGAGGAGCAAAGGCTCAGGCTGTCCTGTGGTTCGGGATTCATCTCTGCGAACGAGCAGCAGATAGGGGACGGCAATTGGCATCATGTCGCCGTCGTGCTCGATCCTGCCAACCCCGAACGTCCCCTTATGAGCGACGTTTTGCTCTACGTGGACGGCAGACGCAGAACGATTTACAAGATGGAAGAAGCTCAGATAGATACCGGCTGCATCGAGAATGTACGCATCGGCGCCGCACACGGTCCCGACAGTAATTATTTTTCAGGCACCATAGACGAAGTAACGATATTCGACGTGGTTGTTGGCACCACCGCCATCCATCAGGCCTATCTGCAATAACGAGTGAATCAGTTTTGTCGAATGAAGCGGTTCGATTGCCATTGCTTTCTTGACAAGCATTACATTCCTGATTAGCCTGACATTATGTCAGGATTAACCAAAGAAGTTTTGCAGGGTAAGCTGATGAGAACAATCGCAACGCAGGCAGCTACGTATTTGACAATCTTTCTTCTGGGTATCGCATCTGTCGGTTGCACGACCGCTATGCGCGAGCCGGTCAAGGTGCTGCCTTCGCCTCGGCACGGAGGCGTTTATGTCGTGGCGCATCGCGGCGCTCATATTGGAATCCCCGAGAACACGCTCGCAGCTTATGAGGCGGCCATCGAGATGGGAGTCGATTTTGTCGAGGTCGATCTGCGGACAACACAGGACGGCCTTATCGTTAGCGTACACAACAAAGAGATCGACTCCTACGTAACAAATGGCCGGCGCGGACTGGTTTCGGAGATGACTCTTGAGCAGCTAAAGCAATTGGACATAGGCAGCAGGATCAGTCCTCAATGGAGCAGCGAGAAAATTCCCACGTTTGAAGAGATTCTCGAACTCTGCAAGGGCAGGGTGGGTATCTATCTGGATTTGAAAGATGCTTCGGTGGATAAGGTTGTTTCTATCGTGGACAAATGGGACATGGCCCGGCAGGTTTTGTGGTACGCTGATTTTGACGAGCTGGAGCGTGTCGCGGAATTGTGCCCCGAGTGCATTCTGATGCCCGATCCGGGGCCGGAAGAGAACTTGCCGAAGGTCATTAATCGTTTTGAGCCTTCGGTGATTGCCGCCGTGTGGCGCTACTATTCACAAAGTTTCGCCGCGAAATGCCACCAGGCAGGAGCAATCGTTATCGTGGATGAAAGCGGCCCTGCGTGTTGGCAGGATGCTCTGACGTGGAAAACCGACGGTATTCAGAGCGACCGGCCAGAAAACCTGATTGCTCTGCTGGAGCGTCGAAAACTATAGCTCACAAACGGCGTGAGGTAGTCTAAAGGAAATGGTTTGGCGGAAATCCACTCTATGCTTAAGCGACAAAATTGTATTTACTTGCAATGAGTCTACAATTTTGTTATTTTGCCTTTCGTATGTATTTTTGATGAAAGGGCGGTTATGAAAGCGGGACTTGCGAAGGAAGTCGAGCTGTTAAGCGATATATCAAAGGCCCTGGCCGAGTCGCTTGACCTCGAAGAGACGTTAACGTCTATACTTAAGTCTTTCGATACTCACCTTAAGTTGCGGCGGGGAACGATTACTCTGCTGGATCCGGATACTGAGACGATAAATGTCAGGTTGGCCCATGGAATAAGCAAGAAATCGCAGAGCAAGGCCAGCTATAAGGTTGGCGAAGGCATTACGGGGCTCGTGGTCCAGAGCGGCAAGGAAATTATCGTGCCGGACATCTCCAAAGATCCGCGTTTCCTGCATAAAACGAGGTCACGAAAGCAGGAGAAGGGCAAGCAGATTGCTTTTTTCTGCGTTCCCATCAAGCTGGAGGGCAAAACGATCGGCGCTTTGAGTGTCGATAAGCAGGCCGATCCGAAAAATGACTTTGACGCCAACGTCAGGCTGCTTAACGTCATCGCTACGATGGTGGCCCAGGCGGTCAAGCTGAACAAGCTTGTCAAATCCGACCGCAGGCAGCTCAGCGAAGAAAATGTGCGCCTGCGCAGGGAGCTGAAAAATCACTTCAATATACACAACATGGTCGGCACAAGTAACGCAATGAAAGAGGTTTATCGGCTTATCGAGCAGGTATCCAACAGCAACGCAACGGTTCTCATTCGTGGTGAAAGCGGGACAGGCAAGGACCTTGTTGCCCACGCGATTCATTACAACAGCCTTCGTTCGGATAAGCCTTTTGTGAAGGTAAATTGTACCGCTCTGCCTGATACTCTTCTGGAAAGCGAGCTTTTCGGACATGAAAAGGGGGCTTTTACCGGGGCTGTAGAAAGAAAGCTGGGCAGATTCGAAAGAGCGCACGGCGGCACTTTATTTCTCGACGAGATCGGCGATTTCTCGCTGAATCTGCAGGTCAAGCTGCTGCGAGTCATCCAGTTTAAGGAGTTCGAGAGGGTAGGCGGCCTGGAGACAATAAAAACAAATGTCAGAATCGTTGTTGCCACTCATAAGAACCTCGAAGAGCAGATAAAGGAAGGCTTCTTCCGCGAGGACCTGTACTATCGAATCAACGTATTTCCTATCTATATGCCGCCGCTGAGGGACCGCAAAGATGATATCATGCTGCTGGCGGACTACTTCCTCGAAAAAACAGCAGCAGAGAACAATAAGGACATTTCCCGCATTTCCACTCCCGCGATAGAAATGCTTACAAGATACCACTGGCCGGGCAATATACGAGAGCTTGAAAACTGCATCGAGAGGGCAGTTTTGCTATGCAATGACGATGTTATTCGCTCCGAGCACCTGCCGCCTTCGCTTCAAATGATAAAGAAGGATGAAGCTGTTGCCAAACGTTCTCTGACCGAGATCATCGAAAATAAGGAGCGGGAGCTTATAGTCGACGCTCTTAAGAAATTCGACGGAAAACAGCGAAAAACCGCAAATGAATTAGGAATTAGCGAACGCATATTAGGCTATAAAATTAATAAGTACAACATCAATCCGAAATATATCTGAAACGCAGGAAATCTACAATAATGTGGCCATAATGATATATGTCTACAATAACGTAGATTTACATCAAGCCAATCCTGGTCACGCATAACACGCTAACCCCTTTCCCAAAAAGCACATATATCATTTCATAAAAAATATATCTGTTGTGGCACAGTAATTGTGTATACCAATATTAGATTTGCTGTTCGGTAAATCGAGGTGAGTGTCAGTAACAGGATTTGATTGGTAAATAGTATTTTTAGGAGATTGAAATGAAACAGATCAAATGCACATTGGTTGTATTTTGTTTGGCGACGTTAATGAGCAATAAAACGTTGAAGGCCGGCGACGAAGTTAGTATTGGAGCATCTGCTGATTTATTCAGCAAGTATGTATGGCGCGGGCAGAACCTGGTTAACGATTGGGTGCTGCAGCCCGGTGCCGGCATCGGATACAAGAATCTTACGGCGTCGATTTGGGGAAATCTCGACCTGACCGATGAGAATGGCTATAAAAGTGAATTTAGCGAGATAGACCTGGCTCTCGATTACTCCGGGCAGGTTGCAGGCTCCGATATCCTTAGCTATTCGGTCGGCGTGATCAACTATGACTTTCCCGTTAGCGGCGCCGGCGACGATACGTGGGAGGTTTACTGGGGCTTTGGTCTTGATGTTCCGGCCAGCCCATCCGTGACGGTTTATCACGATGTGGACGAGGCCGACGGTACGTATATTTCATTTGGTGTCGGACACAGCTTTGAGAACGTAGTTGAACTCGGGCCGGAAACCTGGCTCGGAGTGGATCTCAGTGCCGGCATAGGTTGGGGCAGCGGCGGTTACAATAAGTTTTATTGGGGTTCTGACAAGTCGGCGATGAACGACCTGGTGCTCTCAGCCGCATTTCCTTTCGAGGTTGCAGGCTTTACCGTCACGCCGAGTGTGAATTACGTGACACTGATGAGCGATGAGATTCGCTCGCCAAATGCTTACGGTAGTAACGACACGTGGTTTGCAGGAGTTGGTTTTTCGAAAGAGTTTTGATAGGCAGTTTTTAGGAAAGGCAGAAAAATGAGAAAAACGCGATTATATCTGATATTGTTAATGTTAACCATATTTGCGGCTCCCGCAGCGGTCATTGCAGCGCCGGCTGAAAGCAGCAGCATTGATACAGTCAAAGAAGAGCTTCAAACGAACATAAATATTGTCTGGACATGTATTGCTGCGTTCCTTGTCTTCTTCATGCAGGCTGGTTTTGCAATGGTCGAGACCGGCTTCACCCGCGCAAAAAACGCAGTAAACATCCTGATGAAGAACCTGATGGACTTTTCCGTCGGCACGATCGCCTTCTTTTTGATAGGATTCGGCCTGATGTTCGGCAAAACGAACGGACTGTTCGGGACTACATTGTTCGGCCTGAGCGGAGTCGAGCCGGGCGCCGACTGGAACTGGACGTTCCTGATCTTCCAGACGGTTTTCGCAGCCACGGCGGCGACGATTGTCTCCGGAGCAATGGCCGAGCGTACGAAGTTTGCAGGATACCTGGTTTACAGCTTCTTTATAACCCTGTTCATCTATCCGATTTTCGGTTCATGGGCATGGGGAAGCCTGCTCGACGGTGGCGGCTGGCTTGAGAATCTCGGATTTATGGATTTCGCCGGCTCGACGGTCGTGCACTCGATAGGTGGATGGCTGGCACTGGCAGGAGCGATCGTTTTGGGTCCTCGTATCGGCAAGTACGGCCCTGACAGAAAACCAAAAGCAATACTCGGCCACAACATACCGCTGGCGGCACTGGGCGTATTCATTCTGTGGTTCGGATGGTTCGGCTTCAATCCGGGCAGTACGACAGTGGGAGACGGTTCGATAGGCTACATTGCTGTGACCACGAATCTGTCCGCGGCCGCAGGGGCGATTGTTGCGATGTGTGTGTCCTGGGTGATTATGAAAAAGCCCGATGCTTCAATGGCACTTAACGGCGCGCTTGCAGGGCTTGTATCAATTACCGCTCCGTGCGATGGAGTTACTCCAGCCGGTGCGATCTTGATCGGTGTTGTTGGCGGTGCATTGGTAGTCTTCGCCGTGATGTTTATCGACCGCGTTTTGAAAGTCGATGACCCGGTTGGTGCCGTAAGTGTTCACGGTGTTTGTGGTCTCTGGGGTACGCTGGCAACTGGCCTGTTCAATATGGAGAGCGGCCTGTTCTACGGCGGCGGCTTGAAACAACTGAGTGTACAGGCCCTGGGTGCCGGGGCTGCTTTTGTGTGGGCGTTCGGTCTCGGACTGATATTGTTCTACACGATAAGCAAGACAATCGGACTCCGCGTGACTCCTGAAGAAGAGATGAAAGGGCTCGATATTGGTGAGCATGGGATGGAAGCCTATTCAGGATTCCAGATATTTACAACCACATAATGTTTAACTTGTGATTTAGGAGATAGAACAATGAGACTAATAATAGCATATATCCAGCCGCATAAGCTGCAGGACGTTAAACAGTCGCTTTATAAGAGTAAAGTGTTCAAGATGTCAGTAACAAATGCCCTGGGTTGTGGGGAACAGAAAGGTTATCACGAAAGCTACCGCGGCGTCGATTTCGAGGTAAACCTGCTAAAGAAGGTCAGACTCGAGATAGCAGTGAATGAAGAATTCGTAGACAGAACGATTGATGCGATCATTGAAGGTGCTAAAACAGGGCAGATCGGAGACGGCAAGATATTCGTCCTGGAACTGGCTAAGTGCGTACGAATACGCACAGGCGAGGTTGGCAGCAAGGCCATAGGGTAGCTCCGTGCAAGTTATTGCGACCATCACTTCGCGCCCTCTGGGCCGATGAATAGGCCTCGTCTGAAATGGCGGGGCCTGTTCATTACAAAGACAAAAAATACATTATCGTAGCTTTTGTGATTAATAACTACAATTATGTAGATATTGCGAAATACTGAAACCTTAATATATAAAGCCGTAAACCCTTTTTAAGACGAGACATATGGACATTTTAATGGCATATGGCCGACCTGGCATGACAATTGCTTAACCTTTTTAACTATCGTTAAGTATTTTTAGCAATAGTTCGTTTGATAAGGATGTTCATTGAGCTGGTTCTGACCGCCCATTAAGGACGTAAAAGTGATGGTAAATCAACGTAGTTCAAAACTTAGTATATGGAAAATATGTGCAGTGGGCGCTTTAATGACTGTTGCAATCAACGGCAATGTGATAGCCGGCGTAGAGAGCGTGAACCTTGATCAGGTCAAACAAGGCCTGGATTTTGATAGAATGTATTCGCATTCGAACCGGAGAAAAAGGTAAGAAAGCGATTGGATAAAAATTGACAAAATACGTGAAAGATGTAAAACGAATAAGTATTGTAGTATTTGAAATTTTAGGAGATTTATCATGAAAAAGCCAGGTGAATCAGTAACCGAATTGTTTGGCTCAAATGTATTTAACGATATAGTGATGCGTTCGCGTCTTCCTAAGGATGTTTACAAATCCCTGAAAAAGACGATCGAAGGAAATGAGCCGCTCGATTCTGCCAGCGCCAATGTTATCGCCAACGCGATGAAGGACTGGGCCGTCGAGAAGGGGGCTGCACATTTTTGTCATTGGTTCCAGCCTATGACGGGATCGACTGCCGAGAAGCATGATTCGTTCATATCCCCGACCCCGCAGGGCAATACGATTATGGAGTTCAGCGGCAAGGAGCTTAGCCAGGGCGAGCCGGATGCATCGTCGTTTCCTTCGGGCGGACTGAGGGCAACATTCGAGGCCCGGGGGTATACAGCCTGGGACTGCACATCGCCCGTATTCATCAAAGAGGACGGCAACAATATCACGCTGTATATACCGAGTGCTTTCTGTTCGTATATCGGCCATGCTCTGGATAAGAAGACGCCTCTACTTCGTTCTATGGATGCCCTGAACAAGCAGGCGATGCGCGTTCTTAAATCGCTCGGCAATACGACATCCAAACGTGTAACGGCAATGCTCGGACCCGAGCAGGAGTACTTCCTTATCGAAAGGTCCCTTTATAAGGAGAGGCTTGATTTGGTTCTGACCGGCAGAACTCTGTTTGGCGCCCCTTCTCCGAGAGGCCAGGAGATGGACGATCATTACTTCGGCACGCTCCATGAGCGCGTCGCATCGTTTATGCACGAGCTGAACATGGAATTATGGAAGTTAGGTGTATCGGCCAAGACCCAGCATAACGAAGTCTCGCCGGCACAGTACGAATTGGCGCCGGTTTTTGCGACGGTAAATGTCGCAACGGATCATAATCAACTGGTTATGGAGACGCTGAAAAAGGTTGCTCGCCGGCATGAGTTTGTGTGTCTGCTGCATGAGAAGCCTTTTGCCGGCGTGAACGGCTCCGGCAAGCATACAAACTGGAGTATGGTAACCGACGATGGCATAAACCTTTTAGAGCCGGGACAGACGCCGCACGAGGATATGATATTTCTCGTAATGCTCTGCGCGGTTGTAAAAGCGGTTGATAAATATTCCGGCCTGCTGCGCGCAAGCGTTGCAAATTCCGGCAATGAGCACCGCCTGGGCGCTAACGAAGCGCCGCCGGCTATTGTCTCGGTATTTCTCGGCGATCAGCTCAGCGATATTTTTGATCAGTTGGCTGTCGGCGGGGCCAATTCGTCAAAGCAGGGCGGCGAGCTTAAGCTGGGCGTTTCCACACTTCCGCCCCTGCCTAAGGATTGCACGGATCGCAACAGGACATCGCCTTTTGCCTTTACCGGCAACAGGTTCGAATTCAGAATGGTCGGGTCCACGCAGTCGACATCGGGTCCGATGTTCGTACTCAATACCATTGTCGCCGAGGTTCTAAGCGGGATTGCCGATGAATTGGAAAAGGCCAGGAATGTAAAAGCAGCAGCGCAGAAAATACTGCAGGATATCGCGACCAGGCATCGAAAGATTATCTTCAACGGCGACAATTACACCGATGAGTGGGTCGAGGACGCCGAGAAACGCGGCCTGCCCAATATCCGTTCGACGGTCACTTCGCTTGAGACCATAATGGACAAGGAAAATGTCGCTGTTTTCAAGAAACACGAAGTTCTGACGGAAGCCGAATTACATGCTCGGACCGAGATACTGCTTGAGGCATACAGCATGTCTATCAATATCGAGGCAATGACGATGCTGAATATGGCCAAGCGCCAGATTCTCCCTGCCTGTGTAGAATATTCATCGTTTTTGGCAGATGCGGTTTGTTCGGTAAGTGATGCGGGCGTTGACGCCGGGCCGCAAAAAGAGATGCTAAAAGACGTATGCGACCTGATCGCAGCTATGAAGAAGAATATTTCGCAGCTCGAAAAGGCGGCGACAAAAGCCGGCAAAGTAGCGGTTGCTACGAAGCAAGCCAGACTCTACAGAGATGAAGTAATCCCGGCTATGGAAGCATTGCGAGTTGTAGCCGACAAACTTGAAAACGAAGTGGATGCGGATTTGTGGCCTATTCCGACTTACGCAGATATGCTCTTCTTAAAGTAGAAGCTGACTCTGAGAAGCAAAGGGCCTTGAGTGAAATTTCAGGTGGTTTGCTCAAGGCCTTTCTTTTTGTCTCAAAAACTATAAAGAGCATTCCTACCGGCAGCAAACTGACCTAATTGCGAAAAGACACGCTCTTTGCAGAAAATTTGCCCTTATCAGCATTAATGAAGCAGTTTTTGGAATAATCAACTTAATACGAGGTGGTCTTGGCGGATAGTAAATATTAGTAAGTGCTATTTAGGTATAAGACTTACTTATATGGCCTATTAGAAGAAAATAGGTGCCACATTTGATTTAACAGAGTATTATAGAAAAAGAAGGTTGAGCTGTTTTTTGGTTGGTGACGGAGTGAGCTGGGCAAAAGTCTCAGCCCTTAATTAATATTCAGGTAAAGAATTATGAATAACCGAGAGTTGAAAATATATCTTTTTTACTGCGCAAACAGCCTTAATGCAGAGGAGCTGTTGCAGTGCCGCGATGAACTCAAGGATCATCAACTCAAGGTAATCGGTCTGCCCTGTTCCGGAAAGTTGGATGTTCCTTACCTGGTCAAAGCGTTCGAGACCGGCGCCGATGGTGTTGTAATAGTAACGTGCGAGTTGGATCAATGCCGTCATCTTGAGGGAAACATGCGTGCAGAAAAACGCGCTGAAGCCGTCGATTCACTGCTCGATGAGATTGGAGCCGGTACGGGCCGTATTGCCGCTATTCATGTAAAAGAAGGCCGGATAGAACAGACTGTCGGCAAAATCAGGAAATTTTGTGCCCGGATAAATCAGGCAAAACCAGCGTCCGCAGCTCAGGGGAGACAATTATAATGAAAACTAATAGTAAACTTGCTAAAGCGATAGAAAGTGGAGATTTCATTCTCACCGCGGAGTACCTGCCGGTCGCCGGAACGGATAGTGCACTGATTGATTCAGCGGCAAGAGCTTTGGGTGACAGGGTGTTGGCGGTTAATGTTGCCGACAACCATTACAGAGTTGCGATGTCCAGTCTTGCGGCCTCCGTTGTCGTGCTTAAAGCCGGCGTTGAGCCGGTGTTCCAGATCGTTACACGCGACAGAAACAGAATTGCCCTACAATCGGATTTACTCGGAGCAGCATGTCTTGGGATCAAAAACGTGCTGTGCCTGTCCGGCTACCACCAGACATTGACCGGCTCTCCTGAATCCGCGAACGTTTACGATATCGACTCGATTCAGCTTGTCGCGGCGGTGCGGAAGATGCGCGATGAAGGCGTGCTTCTGGACGGGACAAAGGTCGAAGGCGAATTCTCCATGCTAATCGGAGCGGTCGCGAATCCTTATCTAACGCCGCTCGAACTCAATATGATCCGGCTAAATAAAAAAGTCGAGGCCGGAGCAGATTTCATCCAGACCCAGGCCGTATTCGGCATTGAAGCGTTCGGCCAGTGGCTTGATGCGGCCGTCAGCGAGGGCATTACCGAAAAAACAGCAATTTTAGCGGGTATTATGCCGCTGGAAAGCGCCGCCGAAGCTGAGAAACTTCGTGAGACCTATACGGATATGCAAATCTCCGATGAGTTGATAGAGCGATTGAAAGCTGCCGGCGACAAGGGAGCACAGAAAAAGGAAGGCCTTGCCATCTGTGCCGAGACAATCAAAAAGGTCAAAGATATGAACGGTGTGAGAGGAATACATATTCTCTCCGGCGGCAAAGAAGCTGTCGTACCTGAGCTTCTTGCCGCATCCGGATTGTAAACGCAGGAAAGAACTTATGCCGGAAAAATACCATATTAATACACAACCGATTCCGCCCCGGCGTACCCGTGTCGGCAAGTACGGCGTCGTGGACTGGCGGGAAGATTGCGCCGGGTGCCATAACTGTGTCAAAAAAGCGTGCGTTTACGACCGCTATCGAAATGAGAACGACTATATCAGTAATCTCACTGACGTTGACGCCCTCTATTTCGATTGCAGGGGATGCTTTTCCTGCGTGCAGGACTGCACAAAAGGACTTCTGTGTTTGTCGATTAATCCGGTATACGAGGGAATGGGAAACCGTTACTGGACTCCGGACATTATAAAAACAACATGGCTCCAGGCTGAGACTGCGAAAATCCCGGTTTCCGGCGCCGGTTACGGCGGTCCATTTACCGGGACCGGCTTCGATGCTATGTGGACCGATATGTCGGAAATTGTCCGGCCAACCCGCGACGGCATTCACGGGCGCGAGTATATCAGCACATCGGTTGATATCGGGAGAAAACCATCCTTTCTCGTTTTTGAAGAAGGAAAACCGACCGGTGTTTTTCCGCCGCTCTTGTCCTTGCCGATGCCGCTGATTATTGATATGAGCCCGGCCCAATATAGCCTGCCGGACCTCGGGACCGTTATCAGGCAGGCGGCTGCACGCACCGACCTGATTGCCATCGTAGATCCGAACGACTGGCCATTCCAGGACGCCGAACAGGAACGATATCTGCCGCACGTGGCATTCTATCTCGACTCCGGAGCGACAGAGCCGCCGAAAAAAGTGCTGCGCAAGACACGGCTTGTGGAAATCGCCGACGACGGCAAGGTGCTTGAGCGCATAAAGAAGCTCAAGAGTATACATCCCGAGATTGTCGTGGCTATCAGGGTCGAATTGAATTCTCAAGGCCCCGGGCGCGCGATCGAGTTGGCCGGTTTCGAAGAAGTAGAAGTTATACATATTGTGGCCGATCTCAATGGCAATGAAATCGGGGCAAAAAATCCTCGGTTTATAAAAGATATGACACTTGAGATTCACACTGCGCTGATCGAAAACGGAACACGGGACGATATTACGCTGATCGCAGGCGGCGGTATCGCGCTGCCGGAGCATATGGCAAAGGCAATCATCTGCGGCGCCGATCTGGTCACAATCGACCTGCCTTTAATGATTGCGCTCGAATGCCAATTGTGCGACAGGTGTGAGCCGGGGATGCCGTGCCCGGCCAAGCTCGAAGACATAGACCCGGATTACGGCGCCGGGAGGATGACAAATTTAATCGCAGCATGGCACGATCAGTTGATAGAACTGATGGGTGCGATGGGAATACGTGAAGCTCGCCGTCTGCGCGGCGACGTTGGACGTGCAATGTTTTTTGAAGATCTTGAGGAAGAGACCTTTGGCAGACTTTTTGGTACAAGAAAAAAAGATTGAGGAAATACTGCCTGCCAACACGCTCAAGACGTGTGTGCCGCAGGCAGTGGTGGCCCGCGAGGTCAAAGAGGCGCCGTCACGTTTCCGCAATGAAATCGGTAAATACGTTGTTCACCGCAGCAGCGAGTGCATTCGGTGCGGCAAATGCGCCGAGGTATGTCCTTACGGCGTGCACGTACTCAAGCCGGGTTATAAATATTTTGCCTCGCCCAAAAACCATCTTTGTATCGGGACGGCATGTGAGAAGACCGACCATTACTGTGTGGCGTTATGCCCGAAGGGCGCGCTTAAAGTGGCCGACAATCCAATGACCGAAGGGCTTGGCGATTGCCGCTGGACGGCGGATATGCTTATGGCTACGTGGAAAATGGCCCAGACCGGCGAAGCCCCGGCGGAAGAATACGGACTCCAATACCAGTGCGGCGATTCCGGCGGCGGTTTCGACCGGCTCAGGTTCAAGTTCCCCGACAAGCCGCCCGTCAAGCTCGACGAAGACCAGATCGATATGAGTATCGAGCTGAATAAACGCAACGACGGCCGGCCTAAAATTAAAATCGATGTCCCCTGGTACGGCGGCGGTATGTCGTTCGGGTCCGTCAGTAATGTTACGCAGCTTTCCAAGGCCGCCGCGGCGACGGCATGGAATACCTTTACATGTACCGGCGAAGGCGGATACATGGAACGAATGAGACCGTATGACGACCACGTGATTACGCAGGTCGCCACGGGACTCTTTGGCGTGCGCGAGGAAACGATCCAGCGCGTGCCGATCGTCGAATTCAAGTACGCACAGGGCGCCAAACCCGGCCTCGGCGGACATCTTCTCGGCGACAAAAACACGGTCAGCGTCGCGCGGATGAGGGAGGCGGTTCTCGGCATATCGCTGTTCTCGCCTTTCCCGTTCCATAGCGTGTATTCCATCGAAGACCACATGAAACACATCGACTGGATCAAGCATATTAACAAACGTGCTTTGATCGCGACCAAGGTCTCGACTCCGACGGATGTGGACATGGTCGCCGTGGGAAGTTACGCCGCTGGCACTCATATCGTCCATATAGACGGCGGCTACGGCGGCACCGGCGCTGCTCCGAACATTGCAAAGAAAAACATCGCGATGCCCATCGAATACGCCATCGACAAGGTGCATGGTTTTCTCGAAGCAGAAGGCGTTCGCGATAATATAACCCTGATCGCCAGCGGCGGAATACGCACCTCGCACGATATCGCCAAGGCCATCGCTCTCGGCGCCGACGGTGTGGTTGTCGGTACGAGTGAGCTGGTCGCGCTCGGCTGCGTTCGATGCACGCGCTGCGAGAGCGGTCGCGGCTGCCCCCGGGGCATTGCTACAACCGATCCTGTACTCTCAAAGAAAATGGATATCGAATGGGGCACGCAACGAATTATCAACCTGTATAACGCCTGGCATAAAGAGCTGGTTGGAATCCTCCGGAGGTTCGGAATACGCAGCGTCCGGGAACTGAGAGGACGTACGGACCTCCTGATGCATCTTGACTACAGCAATGACGTGGAGGCGAAAAGATGAGCAGAGATTTAATAGAACGACTCACACACTCAAGAGGACGCCTTGCAGAAGGTCTTAATCTTGGCGGTGATATAAAAAAGAGCGCCGATGAAGGCGGCTGTGGCGTTGTTGGTTTCTGCTGCACCGAACCTGTTGCCGGCAGGCACATTTACGAGCCCTCCAGGCAGATGCACAATCGCGGCAACGGCAAGGGCGGCGGTATCGCTGCTGTGGGATTCGACCCGGAGCAGCTTGGCGTCAGCCGGGAAGTGCTTGATGATGATTACATGCTGCACATCGCGCTGCTGGATGAGAAAGTCCGCCCCGAGGTGGAGAAGCGATTCATCAAAGCCAATTTTGAAATCGCGGCCTCCGGTGAACTCGATACCGTCGAAGACTGGCAATCCGTCGATGGTCTTCACGTCAGGCCGCCCGATGTCAGGCGTTATTTCGTTCGCGCAAAAGACAACGTGCTCGACAAATTCATTGCAGAAAACGAGCTGCAGCAGCTTGACCGCCGTGACGCCGAGGATGAGTTCGTAAATCAGAACAGCATCAGGCTCAACCAAGAATATTACGCTTCGCTCGGCGAGCAAAAGGCCTTTGTCCTCTCGCACGGCAGAAATATCATGATACTCAAGGTCGTCGGCTACGCAGAGGCGATTGTGAAATACTACAGAATCGAGGACCTCCGCGCCCATGTTTGGATTGCGCATCAACGTTACCCCACGAAGGGACGCGTATGGCATCCGGGCGGCGCGCATCCCTTCGCCGGTATCGATATGGCGCTCGTGCATAACGGCGACTTCGCAAATTATCACTCGGTCAGCGAATACCTCAGACAGCGAAATATATATTCGCAATTTCTTACCGACACCGAGGTATCCGCCCTGTTGTTCGACCTGCTCTCAAGGACTTATCGCTATCCTCTCGAATATATTATCGAGGCAATGGCGCCCACGACCGAGCGTGACTTCGATTGTCTCGACGAGGAGAAGCAGAAGATTTACAGGGCAATCCAGGCCACGCACATTCACGGCTCGCCGGACGGCCCCTGGTTCTTCATCATCGCGCGCAACATCGCCAGGCAGAACAAATTCCAGCTACTGGGCATTACCGACACGGCGATGCTTCGACCGCAGGTATTCGCCTTCAGCGATGGGCAAGTGCAGGTCGGGCTGATATGTTCGGAAAAACAGGCGATCGATGCGACGCTGCTTAGCCTGTCTAAGGACGATGATCGAATCTGTCCGGTTGCCGACCGCTATTGGAACGCGCGGGGCGGCAGCCATACGGACGGCGGCGCTTTCATATTCAATCTTGTGCCGGACCTATCAGGCAGGATACGGATGGAGTGTACGGATAAATTCGGTGCGCAGGTTCCGATGCCCGGTGGAACTGAGGCGTGTGATTTTTCTGCCGAGCTGCCGGCATCGTCGCCGGATACGCAGATCAAGACGGAAATCGAGCGGCTTCTTAAAGCCGGCAGTGCGACGGATCTGTTCGAATACGTGCGTAACAATATCAACCTATGGTCATTCGAGGATATCAGGGCGGCCTGCCGGATAATAGCCGGGGCGGCAACCGAGACGAAGAGTACCGCTTTGGCGATTGAGACGCTGACGCTGCTCAACGACAGAAGATACGCAACCGGCTCGAAGAAGGCCAGCCATATCGTTCATATTGTGCGCTGCGAGCTGGATCGGTTGTTCAGAAGTCTTCCTGCTTTGAAATCGGCCCCGAGCGGCGACAATTCCTATCGCCTGATAGATTGGCAGACGCGAGATGCATTCAGAGGGCCGCGGGAGGGCGAGAAGACTCTCGTGATCGACGCGACAGGCTTCCCGGCCGAGGGCGATGAATGCGACGCCGGGATTTTAAGAGACGCTTTTATGAAAGGATGGCGGCGATTTATCACGTTCGGATGCCGAGGTCAGAGATTTGTCGGATGCGGGCTTGGACCCGAGACCGATGACGTGACAATCGATGTTTACGGCAGCTCGGGCGATTATCTGGCTTCCGGCATTGACGGCCTTACCATCACGGTGCACGGAAACACTCAGGACCAGCTTGGACAAATTATCAAACACGGCAAACTTGTGATTTACGGTGACACAGGCCAGACTTTTATGTACGGCGCCAAAGGCGGCGAAGTCTACGTCCTCGGTAATGCGGCGGGGCGCCCCCTCATCAACTCGGTGGGCAGGCCCAAAGCGGTGATCAACGGGACGTGCCTGGATTTTCTCGCTGAGTCGTTTATGGCCGGCGACCCTTTGAAAAAGGGCGGTTTCGTCATTCTCAATGGAATCAAGTTTGACGATAACGGACGAATCGTCCCGCTTCCGGAACCTTACCCGGGCAGCAATCTGTTCTCGCTGGCATCGGGCGGAGCAATCTATGTGCGCGACCCGGATAATAAATGTGACGAGCAGCAATTGAACGGCGGCCAGTTTGTCCAGCTGACCGATGCGGACTGGGAATTGATACTGCCTTATCTCCGGGAAAACGAGCGGCTCTTCGGAATATCCGTCGAAGACTTATTAACAGTTGACGGCCGGCGGTGCGAGCCGACGGAAGTCTATCGCAAGGTCACCCCTTCGAAAAGTGCGATCTCCGAGGCCATTACGGATACGGACGATGTCGCTACGGATTTCGAGACTGCCGAGCAGGTCATGGCATAACGGCAGCAAAAGTAAATCCGGGACTTTGCCGTCCCGGCAAGAGAAATAAATATGGCAATAACGATCAAAAGAAGCAGTAAAGAAGTTGAGGGCCTGATTGGCAGGGTCAAAGAAATCTCCGGCGTTGACCTTAACCTGTGCTATCAGTGCAAGAAGTGCACGAGCGGATGCCCGGTAGCGAAGATGACCAAATCGCCGCCCTCGGAAATTATAAGAAGGCTGCATCTTGGCGCCGGCGACGAGCTTCTGGGCAGCGACATTATCTGGGCTTGCGTTTCGTGCGAGACGTGCTCTGCGAGATGCCCGATGGGAATCGAAGTTTCGGCGGTTATGGATGCGCTGCGGATTCTGGCGCTCGAAAAGAAAGCGGCCAAACAGGAAGGTAACGTTCCGCTGTTCAACCGGGCGTTCCTCTCTACGGTAAGGCTGTTCGGCCGTACTTACGATATCGCAATGATCGCCGCTTATAAAATCGGCACGCTGAAACTGATGAACGACACCGAAAAATTTCCCACGATGCTGAAAAAGCGAAAGATCGCTCTGCTGCCGCCGAACGGCGCCGACAGAAAAACGGTCAGGCGAATCTTCAAAAAAGCAAAACAAAATAAGGCGGACAAAGAATGAAATACGCATATTATCCAGGATGTTCGGCCCACTCGACGGCACGTGACATGCACGAATCCGCCGTAGCCGTGGCCGGGGTGCTCGGCATAGACCTTGTCGAGCCGGCCGGCTGGACGTGCTGCGGAGCTACCGCTGCTCACCAGACCGACCGTTTTTTGGCGGCCTCACTGCCTGCCGCCACCTTGGTAAAGGTCCAGGATATGGGGCTGGATATGGTCGTCAATTGTGCGGCCTGCTATAACAGGATGAAAGTGGCCAATCACGAGATATCGACCGACCCGGCGATGCGAAAGAAGGTGTCCGACGCCGTCGGCAGAGATTATGACGGCTCGGTGAAGGTCCGGCATATCATCGAAGTGCTGCTCGATGACGTCGGGCTCGATAACATCAAAAGTGCTTTCAAACGCTCGCTCAACGGGCTTCAGGTCGCCTGCTATTACGGTTGCCTGCTGGTCCGCCCGCACGAGGTGACGAATTTCGACGATCCGGAGAATCCGACGTCGCTGGACCGGCTGGTCAACGCGATGGGCGGAGTCAGCCTTGACTGGCCGCATAAAGTCGAGTGCTGCGGCGGCGGACTCTCGATGTCGAGAACGGATGTAGTCGTCAGCCTCACGGATTCGATTGTGGGCATGGCAAAGGCCGCAGGAGCACAGTGCATCGCGGTGAACTGTCCCATGTGCCAGATCAACCTGGACATGCGGCAGCAGGATATTGAAAAGCAAACGGGGACACGTCACGACATGCCGGTCTTGTATATTACTCAGCTTCTCGGGCTGTGCCTCGGCATTTCGCCCGACGAGCTCGGACTGAATAAACTGATGGTATCTCCTGCAAGTGTTATAGAGAAAATAGAAGTACATGCTCATGGTTAAAAACGACGGAAAAAAGATTGGTGCGGTGCTGGTCCAGGGCGGCGGTATTGCCGGCGTCCAGGCATCGCTTGATTTGGCCAACTCCGGCTTCAAAGTCTACCTCGTCGAACGCTCGGCCGCCATCGGGGGGATGATGGCACGCCTCGATAAGACGTTCCCAACCGGCGATTGCGCTACGTGCATCGTCTCGCCAAAGCTTGTCGAGTGCGCGCGCAATCTGAATATTCAAATTCTGACCCTCTCGGAAATGACCGATTTGCGGGGCGAGCCCGGCCTCTTCAAGGCGACGGTGAAAATACATCCAAGGTATATCGACGAGCAGAAGTGCAACGCTTGCGGCGACTGCACGCAGGCCTGCCCGGCGGATATCCCCGATCCTTTCGACCGCAACCTGGGAACACGAAAGGTCGTCGCCAGGCACTATGCCCAGGCGGTTCCGAATGTTTTCAGTATTCTCAAGCAGGGTCACGCACCCTGCAAGACCACTTGCCCGGCGAACATCAACGTTCAGGGTTACGTCCAGCTCATTAAGAAAAAAGAATACCTCAAAGCCGTCGAGATGATCAGGCGGCGCAATCCGCTCTCGGCCATTTGCGGCCGCGTCTGCACGCATCCGTGCGAGGATGCCTGCACCCGCAAGAACCTCGATGGTCCGGTGGCCGTCAGGCTGCTCAAACGATTCGCTTCCGACAAGGAGATGGAAATGATCGCCTCTGGCGAGCTGGCGCTCCCGGAAGAAAAGACTCCCGCTCCGGATGCGAAGAAGGTCGCGGTAATCGGCGCCGGTCCGGCGGGACTTACCCTTGCCAGCGACCTTGCCGATAGCGGTTTTGCAGTGACGATATACGAATCGCTTCCAGCCGCGGGCGGAATGCTGCGATGGGGAATCCCGGAGTATCGCCTTCCCAAAAATGTGCTCGACCATGAAATCGAGCTGATCCGGCGCAAGGGCGTGACGTTTATTCTGAACTGCCGCGTCGGAGAAGATATTTCCATAGAAAAAATCCGCACCGAAAACGATGCCGTATTTATCGGTGTCGGGGTCCATAAGGGCCGCGCGCTCGGCGTGGAAGGTGAGAACCTGACGGATGTTCTTCAGGGCATCGATTTTCTCAGGCAGGCCGGCTCTGCGGATGATAAACCCACAGTCGGAAAGAAGGTCGTCGTTATAGGCGGCGGGAATGTTGCCGTCGATGTCGCGCGCACGGCCCTGCGTCTCGGCGCTAAGAACGTCGAGATGATAGCTCTTGAACAGCGTAACGAAATGCCCGCTTATCCCAAAGAGATTGAGGCGACTATCGTCGAAGGTATCAAAATCCGGAACGGCTGGGGGCCTCGCAGAATTCTCGGTGACGGTTCGGTTGCCGGGATTGAGCTTAAGAGATGCACGCAGGTCTTCGACGAAGAGGGACACTTCAACCCGGTCTATGACGAAAATGACCTTATTTCGATCGATGCCGACCAGATCATTATCGCTATCGGCCAGAAAAATGACGACTCTTTTCTTGACCACATTGGCGCCCGGACCGAGCGCGGCAGTTTCAAGGCCGACCCTGTCACCCTCCAGACGTCGATCGAGGGCGTTTTCGCGGGAGGTGACACTGTTTCCGGTCCCGCATCCATAATCGAAGCTGTAGCCGCGGGCAAACGGGCCGCCGAATCGATTGAGCGTTATCTCAATGGGCAGGATCTCATGGCTTCCCGCTTCGAGGAGACTATCAAATGTATTCCACAGGAGCTTCTGCCTTCGACAAAGGATGTTGAAAAGAAGCAGCGGGCAGCCTCCGGCGAGCTGCCAATACAAAAAAGAATCGGCAACTTCGATGAGGTCGAAACAGGATTCTCCGAAGAAGCGGCAATCGCCGAGGCGGAACGATGCCTCAATTGTGCGTTGTGCTCGGAGTGTGAAGAGTGCGTTCTGGCCTGCGGTCAGGATGCCATCGACCATAATATGACAGAACGCACCGTCGAACTGGATGTCGGCTCGGTCATTCTTACTCCTGGATTCGATGAGTTCGACGCTGCGCGCAAAGGCGAGTTCGGTTACGGGCGTTATCCCAACGTCGTGACGAGTGTTCAGTTCGAGCGAATGCTCTCGGCCGCCGGGCCGTTCGAAGGCCATGTTGTTCGTCTTACGGATGGCCGGGAAGCCAAGCGAATCGCGTGGATACAATGCGTCGGCTCGCGTGACGCCGCATGCGGAAACGAATACTGCTCGTCGATTTGCTGCATGGCGACGACAAAGCAGGCAATGGTTGCGATGGACCACGTCTCCGGGCTCGATGCGACGATTTACTATATGGACATCCGTGCGCACGGCAAAGATTTCGACCAGTATTACGAACGTGCCAAAAGCAATGATAATATCCATTACATAAAGAGCATCCCCTCGCGGATCGTCCAGATGCCCGGCACGAGGGATCTTCGCGTGCGTTTTGTCGACGAGGGCAGACAAATCCGCGAGCAGCAATTCGACCTTGTCGTACTGTCGGTCGGTATGGAACCTGCCGCGTCGGTCAGGGACATTACATCCCGCTTCGGCATAGAGCTTAATGAGTACGGTTTCTGTGCGACGGACCGTTTGCGGCCGCTGGAGACATCCCGGCCGGGTGTCTTTGTCGCCGGGGCATTCCAGGAGCCGAAGGACATTCCCGAGACGGTCACGCAGGCGAGCGGCGCCGCTTCGAAGGCGATGGAGCTGCTTGCGCCGGCACGAAATACCCTGGTTACCAAGAAAGTCTATCCCGACGAGCATGATATCACCGATGAGCAGCCGCGTATCGGTGTCTTCGTATGTCACTGCGGGATCAACATCGCTTCGGTGGTGGACGTCGAACGCGTCACCGAAGCAGTCGCGAGCGAGCCGGATGTTGTCATGGCGACGCATACGATGTTCACCTGCTCGGATACCAGCCTGTCCAACGTCAAAGATATGATTCGTGAGCACCGGCTCAACCGGATCGTGGTTGCTTCGTGCACGCCTCGAACGCACGAGCCTTTGTTTCGCGAGACATTGCGAGAGGTCGGCCTGAACCAGTATCTGTTCGAGCTGGCAAATATCAGGGACCAGTGCTCGTGGGTGCATTCGTCCGAGCCCGAAGCCGCTACGGAAAAGGCTATCGAACTTGTGAAAATGTCTATCACCCGCGCTCGCCTTCTTGAGCCTCTCGAAGGCACGTCTCTGGCGGTTGACCAGAGCGCTCTTGTTATCGGGGGCGGCCTGAGCGGATTGACCGCCGCACTGTCGCTGGCCAAACAGGGATTCAAGGTGCATCTTGTCGAACAAAAGAATGCCCTGGGCGGACATCTGGCTGAAATATATCGCACCCTGGAGCACGATAATATCTCCGATTTTACGGCTGACTTGATAGGAAGAGTTGAAAGTCACTCGAATATAAATCTCTATATGGAAGCGGAGATTGCCGCTATCGCGGGCCACATCGGCAAGTTTCAAACGACGCTCTCGACCGGAGGCCGGAAAGCAGAAATCTCCAGCGGCATAATCATCGTCGCGACCGGCGCCGAACAGGCCGAGACCTCGGAATTCCTGTACGGCCAATCCGACGCCGTAATGACACAGGTCGATCTTGAGAAACGCCTGCATGAAAATACATTCAGCGCCGGCGGCCGGAACATCGTAATGATCCAGTGCGTCGGCTCCCGCAACGACGAGCATCCATATTGCAGCAGGATTTGCTGCTCGACGGCCGTAAAGAACGCGCTGGCCATCAAAGAGCAAAATCCCGACGCCAACGTATTTGTTCTCTATCGCGATATCAGAACTTACGGCTTCCGGGAAATATATTATCAAAAGGCTCGCGAGGCCGGCGTGCTTTTCGTCCGCTACGATCGCGAAGAGCCGCCGGTGGTTTCCGACGATAACGGCCTTATCGTTAAGATCAACAGCCCGGACTTCCCCGAGCCGATTGAAATCGAAGCCGACAATGTTATTCTCAGCACCGGTATCGAGGCCCGCCCGGACAATAAGCGGCTCTCGGATATGCTCAAGGTCCCGCTCAACTCCGACGGTTTCTACGTCGAGGCGCACATGAAGCTGCGCCCCGTCGATTTTGCCACGGAGGGCATTTTCCTCTGCGGGCTGGCCCATTCGCCCAAGTGCATCGACGAGAATATTTCGCAGGCGAAGGCGGCCGCCGCACGTGCCGCTACCGTGCTTTCGAAGACGCATCTCGACGTCAGCGCCCAGGTCTCGTATGTCGAGCAGGACAAGTGCATCTCGTGCATGACCTGTGTCACCGTGTGCCCGTACAACGCGCCGTTCTGCAACCAGGACGGCAAGGCCCAGATCGAGGCGGCAAAGTGTATGGGGTGCGGGATTTGCGCCAGCGAATGTCCCGCCCACGCGGCGCAGCTTCACCACTTCGAGGCCGACCAGTTCAGGGTCATGATCGATAAATTGTTCAGGAGAGAAGTTTTTAATAATGAACTCAGACATATTCGAACCTAAAATTTTGGCTTTCTGCTGTCATTACTGCGCGTACGCATCAGCGGACCTGGCCGGCTCGATGCGGATTCAGTATCCACCGAACGTCCGCATCATCCGCACGCCGTGCACGGGCAGGCTGGAGATCGAGTATTTCATGAAGGCCTTCGAGCAGGGCGCCGACGGAGTGCTCGTGGCCGGCTGCCTCGAAGGCGGCTGCCATTTCATCGAGGGCAACCTCTGCGCCAAACGCCGGGTCAACGCCGCACGTGACCTCTTGTCCGAAATCGGGCTCGAAGCCGAGCGTCTGCGCATGGTGAACGTCTCAGCCGCAGAAGCCCGGCCGTTGGCTGATCATATTATCGACATGGTCCAAACCGTTCGCAAGCTGGGCCCAAGCCCGATAGCGGCGGACGCTACATCAATAACGGAGAATTTTTCATGATAGTCGCACATAGAAAAAGCATACCTGAACTCATAGAAATATTGACAGGCCACAACAAGGTGCTCGTGCTCGGCTGCGGCACCTGCGTGACAGTGTGTCTGGCCGGCGGCCAGCGCGAAGTCGGCATTATCGCCTCGGCGCTCCGCATGGCATCGAAAATTCGCGGCCAGGCGCTCCAGGTCGAAGAGCTGACAATCGAGCGCCAGTGCGACAACGTTTTCATCGAGACCGCCACTGAGGCAATCGAACGAAACGATGCCGTCCTTTCGCTCGGCTGCGGCGCCGGTGTCCAGGCCATCGCCGAACGTTACAGTGACAAACCCGTTTACGCGGGCCTCGATACGGCGTTTCTCGGCATCCTCGAAGAACGAGGCATCTGGACGGAAAAATGCTCCGCGTGTGGCGCCTGCGTGCTGCACATCTATGGCGGCGTCTGCCCGATTACACGGTGCGCCAAGCGACTGCTAAACGGCCCCTGCGGCGGCTCTCGCGAAGACCGCTGCGA
>Ga0307379_10002396_pt1 | contig 27893 bp, 23 predicted proteins | sample UN2MG_FD_202237 | JGI IMG/M metagenome (GOLD analysis project Ga0307379, IMG submission 202237) | Soil microbial communities from Risofladan, Vaasa, Finland - UN-2 | ecosystem: Environmental > Terrestrial > Soil > Coastal area > Acid sulfate soil | place: Finland: Risofladan, Vaasa | collected...
TCCTGCGCTCCGACCCGCTCGCCCATCATCACAAAACCCCCATCCCGACCACGTCGGGACAAAAGAATCACGATCCGATTCCCGCCTCAACAGAGTTTTTCAACAGCCTCGGCTATAAGCGGACATTGAAGCTGTGAGCCGGGATGTCCGTACCTGGGCGCAAAGCGGAGATCAGCACCCGATCCTCCTCACTTCCGCTTATGATGCGGCGGACATTGGCGGGTCTTTTGGAATCAGACTATGCTCGTCCGACAGTGCGCCATGTTGGGAAAGCCGTGTGGCAATGAATAAGGTAACGCGCAGGCTTGCAACGAAACCAGCCGCCGACATGGTTGGCTACAGCCGCCTTATGGGCGTCGACGAAGCCCGGCACGATATCGCACAGGCAGAGCACCACGCCATCTTCAAGGCATTCAGGGACGGCAATGCGGCGACCGCGGGCCGGGTGTGCCACGAACATTTCAGCCATACGGCGGAGCGCCTGGTCGAGGGGCTGCGCCGCCGCAGCGGAGGTGGCCCCGAGCGCCGACGCGCGTGAGTGAGGCCTAAGGTTCGATAAGGAGGCACCAAACAACAATGAACATGCAGATCTACAACCCAGACACGCTCGGTGAGCCGCTGGGCCAGTATTCCCACATCACCCGTGTGAAGTGCTCGGAGTTTCTGTTCATCGCCGGGATGTTGTCTGCGGACAAGGACGGAAACGTCGTCGGGGCGGGCGATTTCGACGCTCAGTGTCGGCAGGTGTTCGGTAATCTGGAAGCGGCCCTGAAGTCGGCGGGCGCGGGGTTCGAGAACGTCGTCCAGTTCACCACGTATATGGTGCACTCCCAGGACATCCAGAATTTCATGGCCTTCCGGCTGCGGGAGTTTCCCGGGATGTTCCCGAGTGGCAGGTACCCACCGAACACGCTGCTGATCGTCGATCGGCTTGTGCAGGAACCGTTCCTCGTCGAGGTCCAGGCGGTTGCCGCCCTCTAACGTGATCGGTGGCCGGGGAAGCTCGGGCTCTATCGCGAAGCAGAGGTCCGCAAACCCACAGCGGCTCCATAGCATCTCTTGCGGGCCAGACAGCCGCTTCACGCGTCCATCCGAGCAGAGGCAAGAAGGCCCATATGGCTGAGATAGTCGCAGGAATCGGAATATCGCACGCGCCTGGCGCTTTGGGCTGGCCCGACGCGCCGCCCAAGGACGTCAAGCAACGTCTCGATCATGCAGCGGCTCGGCTGGGGCGCCGCATGATCGACGCACGGCCGGACGTAATCATCGCGCTCCTCGACGATCATTTCGAGAACCACTTTCGCAACCTCCTGCCGACCCTGGCCATCGGTGTCGCCGACCATCACATGGGTCCCGCCGAGATCTGGCTTGAGGCGCTTCGTCTGGACCGGCAGGAGACATTCCCTGGGCAACCGGATGTGGCAGAGGCGCTCCTGCGATCCTGCGTGGCCCAGGGCTTCGATGTCGCCCGCATGGGCGCGATCGAATACGGCAACAATCTGCTGGTGCCGTGGAAGATCATGGATCTCGGGGAGCCCATCCCGGTCATTCCGATCTATTTCAACGTCTTCTCCCCGCCACTCATGCCGTACACGCGCGCGGTCGCTTTTGGGCGTGCGCTGAGAAAAGCTGTCCATGACCTTCAATCAGATCTTCGTGTGGCATTTTTGGCGACTGGAGGCCTGTCGCACTGGCCGCCTTTTTGGACGGACTCGAGCGACCCGGATGACGAGTTCCTCCAGATGCGGATGAGGCGGTTCCAAACGGAAGGCCGCCCTTATCTCGCCAATGATCCTGGGCTCTACACGGATCTGGCCGAATACGAGATTCGCATGGCCCGCGAGAATCAGTGGCCGGCCAATGCCGAACATCCGCTTGTAAATGACGAGTGGGACCGAGAGTTCCTGGCAGCGCTCGAGCGTGGCGACGAAGCCTACGTCGCCGCCCTCAGCTATGAAGAGGTCGAGCGCGAAGCCGGCCATGGCGCCCATGAAATCCTCAACTGGTTGGCACTCATGGGCGCAATGGGCAGCGCTCCGGCGCAGATTGTGGCCTATGAGGCTGTACCTGATTGGATTTGCGGCATGGCCTATGTCGACTTCATGCCCCAAAGGCCCCGTCGATGAGGCGTGCGCAATTGAGACACCATGACCGATTTCCTCTCGCGAACTCTCGGAGGCAAACATGAAAACCGCCGCGACCACCCAATGGCCAGCGTCTGATTTTACCCGCGTCCCGTTTCGGGTTTTCATGGACGAAAACATCGAGCAGCTTGAGCAGGAACGGGTGTTCGATCCGACCTGGTGCTATCTTGGCCTTGCGATCGAAGTGCCAAAGCCCGGCGATTTCATCATCACCTATGTCGGCCGCACTGAGGTGGTTCTAAACCGGGATGGGGACGGGAACCTCGCGGCTTTCATAAATAGCTGCCCTCATCGCGGCGCGCAGATTGTGAGGCGTATGCGCGGCAACGCGATGTCGCACACTTGCGCGTATCACCAATGGTGCTTCAGCACGACCGGCGAGCTGCTCGGCTTGCCCCTGCTAAAGGGGGTCAGGGGCAAGGGCGGAATGCCCAAGGATTTTGACAAGAAGAGCCACGGGCTGAAGATGTTGCGCGTTGAGGAATACAACGGGCTTATCTTCGGAACGTTCTCGCTCACGATCGGGCCTTTGTTCGATTATCTCGGCCCCAAGATGCGCCCGCAGATCGATCGTATTTTCGATCGGAAGCCGCGCCTTCTGGGCTACTACCGCCAGCGCATTCCCAGCAATTGGAAGCTCTACGTCGAGAACCTGAAGGACCATCATGGAGCGCTTCTTCATCTTTTTCATGCGACGTTCGGTATCGCTCGCCCAACCATGACAGCCCGGGTCACCTTGGATGTCGAGCGTGGACACAGCTTCCTGCGCTTGGCGAACATTGACGAGGTTAAGGAAGAGACGCGGGCCGCGTATGCCGGCACCGATAAGTATCGCGAAGACTATCGCCTGGCCGATCCGTCGCTTTTCGATGTAAAGCCGGATTATGACGATCATGTCACCAACGTGATCATGTCCATCTTCCCCAATCTGATGCTGGGGCAGATCGCGAACACCTTCCAGACGCGTACCATCCGGCCAAAGGGTAAGAACGAGTTCGAACTGTTCTGGACCTATTTTGCCTTTGAGGATGACGACGATACGGCTGTAGAAGGCAAGCTGCGCCAATCCAATTTCATCGGCCCGGCCGGATATATTTCGGCCGAGGACGGTGAAGCCGGACGGATGGTCCAGACCGGCATATCCAGCCGGCCCCACGACTCCTCTTTTGTCGAGATGGGCGGCCGCGGCGAGATGGAAGACGCCGATAACATTTCTACCGAAGTTGCCGTGCGAGCGTTCTGGAAACGTTACGCCGAGGCTATGTCCCTTGATGGGGAGGGCCGCCAATGACCAAGTTGGAAAACATTGCCCCGTCGGCGCGCGTCGAGGCCAACTACGTGCTGGACATAAACGACCTTCTGGATGACTACACGTCGGCGATCGACCGGAACGACCTCGAACAATGGCCGGAGTTGTTCGTCTCCGACGGCTGCTACCGTGTGCTGAGCCGGGAGAATGTCGAACTCGGGCTGACCGCGCCCCTGGTCTATTACTATAGCCAGGGCATGATGCGCGATCGGGTAACAGCACTGCGCGACGCGCTGACCTATGAGTTCGTCTACACCCGCCACGTTACCTCGCCGCCGCGCTTGCGCCGGCGCAGCGACGGCGACGTCGCCGTGGCCTCCAGCTTCTCGATCTTTCAGAGCACCGAGGAAGGCGTGACGCGGACCTTCGCCGTCGGGGCCTATGAAGACATCGTCACCCAAACCGAACACGGGGTGAAATTCCGCTGCCGGGACGTCATGCTCGACAGCTTCGGCGTCCTCAACAATATCGCGATACCGCTTTGACGGACGCGGCAACGCCATTCACCAAACTTCGCCGCGTTTCGATCCCGTTCGAAGGGCTGCGCATGAACGCCTACGAAGGAGGCGACGGCCGCGCGCTGCTCATGGTCCACGGTTCGGGGCCCGGAGCGTCCTCGATTGGGAATTGGCAGCTGGTATTGGATGATTTGGCCGCACGTTATCATGTCTTGGCGATCGACCTGATCGGCTTCGGCTTGTCGGACCGCAAGCCCGAACCTCCGTATTTCGATTTTGACCTTTGGATCCGCCAGATAGGAACGGCGCTCGATTACCTCGGTGCTACGGATATCGGCCTCGTCGGCCATTCCCTCGCCGGCGCGCTGGTACTCAAGGCCGCTTCGCTCGATAGCCGGGTGAGCGGCGTGTTGACGACCGGCACGATGGGCGCCCTTATGCCGGTCAATCCGGCGCTCAATTACGTCTGGCGATGCCCCACGTCGCGCGAGGAGATGCGGCGGGCGGCGCAAGCGCTCATCGCCGATCACAGCTTGATCACCGACGCCTATCTCGACTTTCGCATGCAGGTTGTCGGGTCGAAGGAGTACCAGCGTTATTTCAACGAGATGTTCGACCAGCCCTTCGAGACCTATATCGCGGCGGCAGTACTCGATGACGAGACACTGGCCCGCATCTCCGCCCCCGTACTGATGCTACACGGTACCGAAGACGATCCGATCCCCGCGGAGACCGGCTCGATTGCGCTTCAACCGAAGTTGCCCAAGGCCGATGTGCTGCTGCTCCACAATTGCAGCCATTCGGTTGCCATGGAGCGGCGCGCTGCGTTTCTGAATGCCGTCTTCGGCCATTTCGAGGGCCGTGCATAAGGGCCGCTCGAGCGGCTTATAGCCACCGCTTAGACCAGACCCTGCGTACGCACGCGGCTTGCGCAACGGGCAGTGCGCTTACTCGCGAATGTCCGCTCTTGGCCTGGCCTTGTCCGTGCTCCCGACGACCCATCATGGCCCGATTCCCTCGTTGCCAATCTTCCCGGCGACAGAATCGCGCACCAGTCAAAGACTCAATCAGTGTTTTGCAACGCGCTCGGGTGCAAAGCGGACCTCGGGATCGGTCGGCACTTCAAGTCCTTCACTGGCTAGATCCCGGCATCTCTAGACCGTCACTCCGGCACCAATATAGAGTCCTTCAGCAGAGGCTGTTTCAGGCCCTTACGGACAATACCGTCCCCCCCGGCGTCAAATATACTTCGTGAAGCCGCCGCAGACCTCGACCGTGGTGCCGGTCATGTAGCTGTTGCGCTCGGAGACCAGGAAGGCGGCCATGTCGCCGATCTCGCCCGGCTCGGCCCAGCGCCCCAGCATGGTCTGCGCCGACATACCGTTGCGGAACTGATCGGCGGTGACCCCCCGGACCTTCGCCATCGCCTCGGCGCGCGGCCCCCAGGATTCGGTCGCAGTCATGCCCGGGCAGATATTGTTCACGGTGATGCCGTCGGGGCCGAGCTCGTTGGCCATGATCTTGCTGAAACCGATGATCGCGGTATTGGGGATTGTCGTGGTCAGCGCGCCGGGCAGCAGCTGCGTGCCGCTGATCCCCGAGACATTGAGGATACGCCCGGCGCGCGAGTTCTTCAGATGCGGGACGCCGTATTTGGTCGTGTACACATAGCCCATCAGGTTCGTGTTGAGGACTGTACTCCATTGCTCCTGGGTCAGCGTGTCGAGCTTGCCGGGGATCATGCCGCCGACATTGTTGACCAGGATATCGAGCCCCCCGAGCCCCTCGACCGCGCCATCGATAAAGGCCTTGCAACCGTCCTCGGTGGAAAGGTCGCAGAGGATGCCAACCGCCTTGACGCCCAGATCCTCCATGTCCTTGACCGCCTGATCGAGACGGTCCTGGCCGCGCGCCGAGAGCGCCACGTTGCAGCCTTCGGCCGCCAGCGCCCGCGCGATCGCATAGCCTATGCCCTGGCTCGACCCACTGATCGCGGCATTCTTACCCTTCAGCCCGAGATCCATGATCCCACTCCTCCCGTTCTATTCCCAGTTATTCACTATTCCCAATTGTCGAGGCGTTTGACGAAGGCGCGCACTTCGACGCGCTCCCAGATATCTGCGGCGACCAACGGGTCGTCGTGCTGGAAGGCTTCGACCGCCGCGCGGTCCGGCGCCTCGACGATGTAAAGGCTGCCGATGATGTTCTCGCCGTCATCGGTGGTCAACGGTCCCGACATCCGCACGACGATGGGCGACTTGGCGAGATAGTCGACATGCGCCGGCATCGCCGCCTTGCGCGTCTCCGCCATGCCCGGCTTGTCGATGCAGTAGATCGAAAAAAGCATGTGCCCCCCCGGCCGCCCTGACGGCCCGTTCTGGCGCACATGTTAGACGGCGCGGGCCGCGCACCCAACAGTCTTCAGATCACGGCCGCGTCAGGGCGGCGGCAGTCGGCGGAGTATCGCGGCAATCGGGTCTCGCGGCGGCCCGTCATTCACGATTGCGGGATGGTCGGTCCTGACCCGGGCGAGCGAGACCGTGCCCCGCTGGATACGCCTCGGCAACCGCTGCTTGTAGGTCATCCTCCGGTCGTCCCAGCGGGAGAAGAGATCGAGCGTCCGCCGCCTCGACTGCCTGCCGTAGAGCCCAACGAGGAAAACCCGCCCGGATCGTGCCTCGAGCCAGCCGTCGATGAGCGGCAGCTCGCCATAAATTGCGTCGAGCAGCACGATGCCCTCGATCCGCTCGACGAGACGGCTGCCCCCGTCGCTGGTCGAAAGCGCCTTGGCGAGCGGCAGATAGCCGCCAGAGAAGGCAACGAGGACGACGGGGGCGCGCGCCATGCGCCGCCCAAATCGGCGGCCGAGCGCCCGCGCGAGAATGCCGGAGGCCTCGTCGAGCATGCGCGCCAAGCCGCCCGGCCGGATGAGCTTGCCTGGATGAGAGTCGATCGCGGCATAGGCCAGTTGCGGAGCGATCAGAATCACATTGGTGTGCGAGGCGTCGATCTGCTCGATCAGGCCGCTGTCGCCGACCACGTCGGGCTCCAGGACGCTTTCGTCGCCATGAAAATAGACGACGACCCGGAACGGCTTGTCGCGATCGAAACTGCGCGGGACATGGAACAGCACGCTCGGATCGGAATAGTGAAAGGCCTCCGGATAGCGCTTGCCGTCCTTGGTGATCCGGAACCGCTTGCCACTGGAACGCTTGATATCGTTAAAGAAGGGCCGGCCCTGACCGTCATCATTGGCGCGGATCGGAAACGGAGCATTTTTCAGCCGCGCGATGAAACTCGGCAGGCATTGCGGCGCACCCTGGCAACGCGGCAAGCCGCGGGGCTTTGAGCGCTTCCGCGCCGCGACGTCAACGGGCGCCGTGCCCTCGCCCAACACGCTCGTCGCGGCCAGCGTATTCGCAGCCGCCAGCGCGGCCACGACAACGGCTCTCACCGCAAGGCCACGCATCATTGACATGGATGTCTCAGGCGGCGGCCGCGCCCTCGGGGGGCCGCAGAACCGCAAAGAAAGCGGGTAATGCTATGAGATAGAGCGCCGCGGCAGCGAGGATCACCGTCGACTGGCCAAACAGAACCGCCACCAGCGGCACCGAAACAGCGCCCACCACCGAGAACGAACCGTTGATGCCCCAGGCCCATATGAAAAACCGCTCCTTGCCAAGCCGCGCCAGCATGGTCATCGCCGTCGGAAAGGGAAAGCCCATCAGGAAAGCCGGCGGCGCAAGCAGCAGCAGGCATGCGCCTATCCGCGTCCAGTAGGGCCACGTTCCGATAGCATCGAGCGCCACGTCGTAGAACATCGCGCCCAGCGCCAGCAGGATACCGATACCGACAAAGACCCGCGGCATGATCGTCCGGCAGCGCTCGATATACCGTCCGGCATAGAGACTGCCGAGCCCCGAGAACAACAGCATGCCGGTGATCAGCACCGACGCCGAAATCGTCGGATTGGCCAGGGCAAGTGTGAATTTACTGATGAGCCCGACCTCGACGATGATATAGCCGATGCCGAGGCAGAGGAAGTAGAGGATCGTCCCGGCCTTGCCACGTTGTCGTGAGAAGATCGTGCGCCAGCCCCAGATCACCGGGACCAGCATCAACACCGCGCCGAAGATGGCGGCGATGACCAGGGTTGCCCAGAGCAGCAGATAGCCCCACTCGTCCGATACCGAATCGAGCTGGTTGAGGAACTTCGGGATCTCGTGAACCTTGATATAGGCGGCGAAATACGGTCGGTCGTCGTTCAGCGGACGGGTATCGAAGACGTATTTCTCGCGAACCAGATCGAAACGGCCGGCAATCATGTGGTGCAGCATCAGCCGGTAAAGATTGGTCGCCGACAGGTTCGGGCGCTTGGCGCGGTCCTTGGCGACCTTGCGGCCGGGAATGTCGATGTAGCTCGCGCGGTATCCCTCAAAGACCTTGTCAGCGCCGGCGGCGTCGTATTTGAACCCCGGATAGTAGAGCGCCACGAAGGAGAGATCGTCATTCGCCTCCGTCATGGTGGCAAGGTCGGCCGCCGTGAAACCGTTGCGCTTGTAAAGCACCGTCACCGTGGAGAGATAGACATGGGTGATGAAGAGCTTGTCCGCGATCTTGCCGCCATGCTCGGCAGCCGCGGCCTTCAGCACCGTGGCAAAAAGCTTGGGCACCGATTTGGGCGGGTCTTCCTTGTTCCACAAAGTAATCGAGAGAATGCCGCCCGGCTTCAGCGCCTGCATATAGGCGCGCACCGTCTCGATCGTGTAGTTGTACTTTTCATGGATCGCGGAGCCGCCGGGATGGCTGAGCCCCGTTGAATCGGACAGCGAAAGATCGATCACGTCGAAACGCCCGCGCTGGCCGCGCACGTAGAGCCGGCCGTCATATGGGATCACGGTGACGCGTTTATCACGCAACGGATCACCGGTAAGTTTCCGGATAGCCGGAGCATCGCGCAGCGCACGCAGCAGCGCCGGGTTGCCCTCGGCCACCACAACGCGCTTGGCGCCCATGTGCAGCGCGACCTTGGTGGAGATGCCGCCGCCGAGCTGCACGACAAACACCTCCGGCGTTTTCTTCAACGCATAGGGCAGCGACATCGGCAGATATTCGAAATATGCCGACTGCTCCTTTGAGAGATCCTTGATCAGCCCGATCGGCCCGTCGCTGTCGATATAGAGACCGAGATAAGCGTTCTTCGGCATCTGCTCGAGGTTGAGGGCGGCGTTGTCGGAAAGCCCGGGCGCAAAATGGAAGTACGAGCTGGCGAATATCTCGAGAAACCCGAAGGGCCCGTAGTCGCGGTAGATCCGTTTCGAGTCGGGGAATTTCTGGGCGTACGACACGCCCTTGAACTGGTTGACGTCGATCTGGACGTAGCTTGCCGTCATGAACACAGCGACCGCCGTCAGCGCGAGAGCGAGGCCCGCGGGAACAAACTGCCGCGCCGCGCCGAACCAGATCAGCGCGCCGACTAGCCACATCGCCACCGGGATCATGATGATCCAGTCTGGCGCCACCAGGTAGGTGCCCCCCAGAAAGGCCAGCCCGCATAGGCCCGAGCCGACCAGATCGGCGAAGTAGACCTTGTTGAACTGCGTCTGGCCGCGCAGGAAGACGAGACCCAGAAACAGCGCGCCCGGCAGAAACGGCATGAAATAGAAGACGAAAAGGTGGAAGAGCTTGAATTTCTGCTCCGGGTCGCTGGCCAGGGCGATGGGGTTGAAGCCGGATGCCTGGGCAAGCGTGTTGCCCAGCACCATCAACGGCCCGAACGCTAGAAGCGCGGCCGTCACCAACGCCCCCCAGCGACGCTGGAAGATGCCGGTGCCGATGCACATCACCGCGCTCATCACGCCGAAACCGAGCATCGCAATCGAGACGACGAAGGAGCCGAAATGCGCCCAGGTCCCGATCGAGAAAATGCGCATAATCGCGATCTGGTAGGCGATGATCGCGCCGGCGATCAGCCCCACGGTCAGATAGAACGGAACCGAGAGCCGCCCGCCCTCGGGCATCGCGTGCGTGCCGGCGGCGGTCACGGCACTAGCATCCGCGGCGCTGCTGCCCGGTTGAGCCCCATTATGTGCATCGGCGTTGTCCGACCCGGCCGCGCGTTGCGGGCCATGCGGGCGGCTTCGTTACCGTCCCGCCCGCCTAATTGGTCTTCTTCCGACCCCAACGCGAGACCGTCTTGCCGGATCCCGGCTTGGAATATTTGGTGAAGGCCACGAAGCTGACCTTTTTCTTACGGCGGCCGCCGGCCCGGCTGGGATCACTGGCATAGATGTCGTGGCGGCGGATGCGGATCTTGCCCGATTCGCTGCGAACTTTGGTGATCTTCAACAGCGACTGCGAGCCCGGAGGTCCAACGGGAATGACCATGGTTCCACCCACGGCGAGCTGCTTCAGCAGCGGCTGCGGCAAATGGTCGATACCGGCGGTAACGATGATCTTGTCGAACGGCGCATGCTCGGGCCAGCCGTAATAGCCGTCGGCGGCCTTGCGGCGGATGTTGCCGTATTCCTTGTGCTTGCCCTTGGATAGGCGGCTGTAGATCGAATTGGTCTTCTTGGCCAGCGGCGGGATGATCTCGATCGTGTAGACCTTGTCCGTCAGGTAGCTGAGGAGCGAGGACTGGTAGCCGGACCCGGTGCCGATCTCCAGCACCTTGTCGCCGGGCTTCACGTCGATCTCGGTGGTCATGCGCCCGACGATATGGGGCCCGGAAATCGTCACGCCATAGCCGATCCCCAGCCAATCATGGGCGTAGACGCGCGCCGGGTCGCGGGTGCGCGCGAACTCCTCGCGCGGCGCCAGCAGGAACGCGCGCTTTTCCTTGTCGCGGCGCAGGTCGTTGTTCTTGACCATCGCCTCGAAGCGGCCCCAGCGGCGGGCCAGCAGGGCGGGACTGTCGCCGCGCCATTTTTGCATGTAGGGAATGTACTTCGCTGCCGAATCCATCGGCGGCGTTGCGATCGTGCCGGGGTTGAAGCTTTTGCTTTCTGCGCCGGCCTGACCGGATGCTGCCAGAAAGCCCAGCGCAATCGCGCCAACTCGAATCGCAGGGACACCGCGCTTGGCGCGCGAATAACCTGAAGCGCGCAAATGACGGGGCGCGTGTGTTACGAGAGTCGTGGTCATTCGTTCCTCATTTGCTGTCGCGGCGCATCGAACAAACATGGTTAACGGCGCGCGGGGGAGCGGACTATGGCGGCAAATTGTGCCGCTGTCCATGACCTCGAAAGGCCGGAAGGTGCCGCTAGAATCAGGCAAAATTATTGCAAAATCGGTAATTTTCCGATCATTTCGCGCCGCCAGACTTTACGCGTGCCCGCGGCCCCACGCCGCCAAACCGATCGTAGTAGGCAGCGGGCGGCTCGGGCAGCCGACCGGTATCGGTCTCCGCGACCGCCCGCAGATGCGCATCGGACGCCTCCAGCAGCGCCTCATAGAGCTCGCGGGCGAGCGTCCACGCGTCTCCGCCGACCCATTTCTTTGCCAATAATTCGGCCGGCAGCGCCGGGTCGCGCAGGCGGACACGCCGGAATTCGTGGCTCATCAGAATGCGCAGCCGGAACGCCGATGCTGGCTCGATCTTGGTCCAGTTCGAAAGGTCACGGAAGGGCATAAATCGACCGAGAAAATACCTATAAGCCTCTGAAATATTGCGTAAATCAAAAGCTCTGCCAAGGAGTTCGTGCGACGGTGCGATACCCGCCAGCGCCTCGGTCCGGCCCCGCATCACCACCACCTCGTTACGCAGCGCAAGTGCCTCCAGAACGTTGAGCAACGCCTCCAGATCGGCCTGCGGATGGGCGAATATATTGGGTCCCAGCGCCCCGAACCCGAGCCAGCGCAACTCGCGGCGCAGGCGCGCGCGCAGCCCCTCGCCGATCTCGCCCAGCCCGGTCAGCACCAGGTGCCAGCGCCCGTCCCAAATCGTTCGCGGGCCGGCATAGATCCGCCGACCGCTGTCGCGGATACGCTGGCGTCCGACGGGCGTCAGCTCGTAGTAGCTGCGCCGACCGATCTGACGCGCGCTGAGCCAGCCTTCGCGCGAGAGCCGCAGAACGCTGGTCCGCACCAACCGTTCGTTGACGCCAAAGGGCGCCACCAGGGCGATCAGATTACCCAGCCAAAGCCCCCCGCCATGCGCCTCGACGACGTCGCCCAGCACGGTCACGATCAACGACTTGGCCCGCAATGTCAGAGAATCCTGCAGGCCGTCCAGTTGTCGGTCATATTGGTCGATTGCGTTCACGGCCGGCACGGGCGGAACTCTCCGGCAAGGTCACTTGACTTCGATATTATGATACAGCATTCTAATTTCAACGGACATAATTTGTTTCACTTTATCCAACGACGACGGTCTCCGATGGGCACAACCGGCGGCGTATTTCTTTGTTTCGACGGCCTTGTTTTTGTGGGCCGATTCGACCGATCATCGGTCCCTCTGGAAGAAATTGGGCCGCGGTGCGACCGCGCGCGCTTTTGGGGGCCTGGGCCATGTTGACCCTTACTTCGATGATGATCCGCGCCGAGCAGATTTCCGGCGCCCGTCCGGCGATTGTCGATCCGGAAGGCACGTTCACCTGGACCCAGTTCATGGACCGGGTTCGACGCGCCGCCGGGATGCTGCAGTCGCTCGGCGTCACGCGCGGCGACCGGTTCGGCATTATCGCCCGCAACAGCTTCCGCCAGGCCGAGCTGATGCATGCCGGCTATTGGATGGGCGCGATCCCGGTGCCGGGCAACTACCGCCTGGCGCCGGCCGAGCTCGCTTATATCTTCGACAACGCCGAGTGCGAGCTGGTGGTCGTGGAGGATTTCTTCGCAGGGCTGATCGCCGACGACGAGCTGAAGCCTTGGGCCGGCGATCCGCTTTGGCTGGTCACCCCCGACTCCGAAGCCCCTGGAAAATCGCCGGGCAAATCCTACGACCAATTGCTTGAGAGCGCCGAGCCGGCGGCGATGCACCAGCCCAAGAGCGAGGATGAGGACGCGATCCTGCTCTACACCGGCGGCACGACGGGACGCTCCAAAGGCGTGCGCCTCTCGCATCGCAATGTGATCGCCAACGGCCTGCAGACGGCTTTTGCGATGCGTCCCAATCGGCACGACGTTTATCTCCACGTCGCGCCGATGTTTCATTCCGCCGATCTCTTCGGCACCACCTACACGCTGGCCGGCGGCGCGCATGCCTTTCTGCCGCAATTCTCCGGCAAGGCGGCGCTGACCGCGATCCAGGACCTGGGCGTCACCCAGCTCATGCTGACACCGACCATGGTCATCATGAAGCTGCAGGAACCCGACTTCGCCACCTACGATCTTTCCAAGCTGCGCGCGCTTTTCTACGGCTCCTCGCCGATGGACGCGGTGTGGATCGAGCGCATGATCAAGGCTTACGAGGGCGTGGAGGTGATCCAGGGCTATGGCCTCACCGAGACCGCACCGATCCTCACCATGATGGCGCATGAGGACCACATCCGGGCAATCGAGACCGGCGAGCTTGACCAGTTGCGCAGCTGCGGCCAGCCGGTGCCGATGGTGGAAATGGAAATCTGCGATGCTGACGGGAACGCCGTTCCACCGGGCGAGCCGGGCGAGATTGTCGTGCGTGCGCCCAACGGCTCCACCAACGGCTACCTCAAGCGTCCAAAGGAGACGAGCGAGGCCTTCCGCGACGGCTGGTTCCACACCGGTGACGTCGCGCGCATGGACGAGGCGGGTTTCGTCTACCTGCTCGACCGCATGAAGGATATGGTCATCACCGGCGGCGAGAACGTCTATACCTCCGAGGTCGAGGCGGCGCTCTACAAGCACGAACAGGTTCACGAATGCGCCGTTGTCGGCGTGCCCGACGACAAATATGGCGAGGCGCTGCTGGCGGCCGTCGTGCCGGTGCCGGGCGCCACGCTCGGCGAGGAGGATCTGATCGCCCATTGCCGCGCTCATATCGGCGGCTACAAGATCCCGCGCCGCTACGTCTTCCTGGGCGAGCTGCCCAAGAGCGCCATGAACAAGATCCTCAAGAACGAACTGCGCGCGACCTATGGCGGTGAGGGCTCAGCCAAGGCATCAGCGCCGCGCGCAAAAGCCAACGCGTGACAATCCCCGCAAGCGGAGAGCATCAGTGAAGGACACATTGAAGGCAGGCGAAACCCATACCGAGCGTTTCGAGATCGACCGTGAGCGCACCATCGACTTCATGGGCGAGGAGCTGCGCATCTTCTCCACGCCCCACCTCCTGCGCGACATGGAGCGCACCAGCCGCAACCTCATCATGAAGCACGCCGAGGGCGATGAGGATTCGGTCGGCGCGCATGTCTCGCTCGACCATATGGGCGCAACCCTGCTCGGCATGAATGTCGCCGTCACGGCCAAGGTCGTCGAGGTCGAGGGCCCGCGCATCACCTTCGAGATCGAGGCCCATGACGACCTCGAACAGGTCGGCCGCGCCAAGCATGTCCGCTTCGTCATCAACAAGGGCAAGCAGGGCGAGCGCCTGAAGAAAAAGGCGGAGAAGTTCAAGGCGGGCGGATGAGCTATGGCACACGATCAGAAGCCCCCTCACCCCGACCCTCACCCCAAGGGGAGAAGGAGTACCAACGAGCCCGTCATCAGTTCCCCCTCCCCTTGGGAGAGAGGGTTAGGGTGAGGGGTTCAAACGCCGAAGGCGTTTGCACGACGTAGACCCGTAGCGATCTGGCACAGCCGGCGTCTTGGTTTCCATAGCCCGAAACAAATGACCCGGCACAAGGTCTCTCATCAGGAGCAACCAGCGATGGCCAAGACCAAGGCAGCGAAGTCGAAGAAGCAGGTTCCGATCTACTGCAACCAGTGCGTCGCCGGCCCCGATCTGATGAAGGTCGATGTCGAGGACGGCGTGGCGACGCGCATCGTTTCCAACTTCGACATCGAGGATGAGCACCCCGGCGGCGGCCGTGTCTGCGTCAAGGCCTACGGGCTGATCCAGAAGACGTATAATCCCAACCGCGTCAAACAGCCGATGAAGCGGACGAATCCCAAGAAGGGCCGCAACGAAGATCCGAAATTCGTGCCGATCTCCTGGGAGGACGCGTTCAAGATCGTCGGCGACAAGATGCGCGAGATCCGCGCCAAGGGCGTTCTGAACGAGGAAGGCTTTCCGCGGCTCGCCACCTCCACCGGCGGCGGCGGCACCCCGGTTCAGTACATGGGCACCTTCCCCGCCTTCATGGGCGCCTGGGGGCCGATCGATGGCGGTTACGGCGCCGGACAGGGCGTCAAGTGCTACCACTCCGAACACCTTTACGGCGAGCTTTGGCACCGCGCCTTCATCGTCTCGCCCGACACGCCGCGGGTGAACTACATCATCAATTGCGGCGCCAACACCGAGGCGTCCTCGGGCGTCGTCGGCATCTGGCGCGAGGCCGATGCCCGGGCCCGCGGTGCCAAGCGCGTGCAGGTCGAACCGCACCTCTCGATCACCGGCGCGGTCTCCGCCGAATGGGTGCCGATCAAGCCCAAGACCGACAGCGCCTTCCTTTACGCCATCATCCACCGCATCATCCATGAGCGCGGCTTTGAGGAAACCTGCGACATCCCCTACCTCAAGGACCGCACCGCATCGCCTTATCTCGTTGGCCCCAACGGTTGGTTCATGCGCGACCCGGCCACGGGAAAGCCGCTGATCTGGGATGCCGGCGACAAGAAGGCCAAGCCCTTCGATGCCGAGATCAAGGACCCGGCGCTCACCGGGACTTACGAGATCGCCGGCGAGGAACACGGCGCCGAAAACGAGAAGTTCGAGCACAAGAAGGCCGAGGCCAAGCCAGCCTTCCAGCTCATGCTCGATCATATGGAGCGCTATAATCCGGACTGGGCCGCCGAGGAATGCGAAATTCCGGCCGAAACCATCCGCCGGGTGGCCGATGAATATGTCGCCCATGCCTGCATCGGCGAGACCGTCGATATCGAAGGTGTGACCCTGCCCCACCGCCCGGTTGCGGTGATGCTCGGCAAGTCCGTGAACTCCGGCTGGGGTGCTTACCAGTGTGTCTGGGCGCGCACCATGCTGGCGGTGCTGGTCGGCGCGCTCGAAGTGCCCGGCGGCACGTTGGGTACGGCGGTCAAGCTGGTCCGCCCCGCCGCCTCGCGCACCGGATCGGTGATCCCGGGCGAAGACGGCTTCATGCGCTACCAGTTCAATCCGACCTCGTCCAACGAGTGGAACCGCAACCCGCATATCCGCAACGCCTACAAGACGCTGATCCCGTTGGTCTCCGACAGCCCCTGGTCGGCGGCGCTCGGCCCCGCGCATCTGCCCTGGCTCTTCCAGAAGGAGCAGCCCAAGAACTGGCCGCGCACCGATCCGCCCGACATGTGGATCTGCTACCGCACCAACCCGGCGATCTCATCGTGGAACGCGCCGGAGGTGGCGAACCGCCTGGCCGAGTTCCCCTTCATCGTCGCGTTCTCCTACACGATGGACGAGACCAATCACTTCGCCGACATCCTGCTGCCGGAATCGACCGACCTTGAGAGCACCCAGCTCATCCGCCTCGGCGGCACCAAGTTCATCGAGAACTACTGGCACCACGAAGGCTGGTGCATCCGCCAGCAGGCGATCGAACCGCTGCACGACACGATGGATATCTCGGACGTGGCGACGCGGTTCGCCCAAGAAGCCGGCATCCTCGACGAATACATCACCGCCGTGAACAACGGGGCGGCCGGCGCCCGCCTCGCCCGCGAGGGCAAGTACGACCACGCCATGCCGCTCGGCCAAACCTTCAAGAGCGAGGATGTATGGGACGCCATGTGCAAGGCGGTGTCTTATGACATGACCGGCGGCGCGGAGGTGAACGATCTCGCCTGGTTCCAAGAGCATGGCTATATGCTGAAGGATTTCAATGAGATCGACTGGTATCTTTATCCGAAAATGAAGGAAAAAAACCTGCGTTTCGAGCTGCCTTATCAGGAGCGCCTGACCCGCCACGGCCGCGAGCTTGCGCACCGACTGGGCGAGATCGGCGTCGACTGGTGGGAAGAACAGCTCGCCGAGTACGAGTTCCTGCCGACCTATGAGAGCTTCTACAAGATCTGGCGCGACTACGCCGCGGAGTTCGACCGCGACCCAGAGGACTATCCCTTCTGGGCCCTCACCGCGCGCTCGATGCAGTATTCCTGGGGCGCCAATGTCGGCATCCCGCTGATCCACGAGGCGGCCGATAACATCGCCGGCCACAAGGGCGTGATCGTGAACCGCACCCGCGCCCGCGAGCTTGGGCTCACCGAGGGCGATGCGGTGGTGATCGAATCGGTCTCGGGCGTCACCGAGGGCAAGGTCGTGCTGCGCGAAGGCATCCGACCCGACACGGTGCTGATGATCGGCCAGTTCGACCACTGGAAGACGCCCTACGCCAAGGATTTCAACATGCCGAGCCTGAATTCGGTGACCGACATATCGCTCAAGCTCACCGACGGCACCGGCTCTGGATCCGATCTGATGCGGGTCAAGATCTATAAGGCGAGCGAGCGCCACATCCACCAGAAGAAGGCCGGCGAAGCAGCCCTCGCCGCGATCGCCGCCCGTGCGCCCCAAGCGGCGGAATAGATTGAACGTGCAGCCGTCCTTCGCGGCGGCTTTCAGCCGCTCCTCAGGATGAGCAGCGTGTGTGCGACAACAAAAGACTCATCCTGAGGTGCGAGCGCAAGCGAGCCTCGAAGGATGTGCCGGATGACAGAACGGATAGGTCAATGACCGAAGCGAACACCACCCCCCACACCCCGCGCTGGGGCATGACGGTCGACGTCAACCGCTGCGTCGGCTGCCAAACCTGCACGGTGGCGTGCAAGCACTGGAACGACACCCAGCCGGGCGTGCAGTGGCGCAAGGTGCTCGACGTAGAGAGCGGCAGTTTCCCCGACGTCGAGCGCGTCTTTCTGGTCGTCGGCTGCCAGCATTGCGCGGAGCCGCCTTGCGTGCCCGTCTGCCCCACCGGCGCCACCAAGCAGCGCGCCGACGGGCTGGTCACGATGGACTACGACATCTGCATCGGCTGCGCGTCCTGCGCTGTTGCCTGCCCCTATCAGGCACGCACCATCGCCCATAAGCATGAATGGTATTACGGCGAGGAAACCGCGCAGGAAGACGCCGTGCGCCACAAGGAACGCGAGGGTGTGGCGCAGAAATGCACCTTCTGTGTCGACAAGCTCGATGACGGGCTAGCACAGGGCAAGGTGCCCGGCGTCGACTGGGAATATACCCCGTCCTGCGCGGCGGCCTGCATCGCCAGCGCCATCACCTTCGGCGACTACAACAACCCGGACAGCAATGTCTCCAAGCTGACGGCCGAGAATCCCTACTTCCAGATGCATGCCGAGCTTGGCACCGACCCGCAGATCAAATACCTCTACGAGACCCCGGCCGTGCCCGGCCGCGATCCCGATGCAGACGATCTCAGCGACGACCGCCTCGCCGATCCCGCCAATCCTCTGGTCGGCGAGCGCCAGAAATTCTGGGACTGGCGCGCGGCGATGAACTGGTGCTTTGGCGGCCTCGCCGCGGGCTTTGCCGTCGTCGGGGGGCTCGCCTATCTCTTCGTCGACCGGGATGTCCAGGAGCTTGCCTTCACGAATTTTGGCGCCGCGATCCTGATGGCGATCGGGCTTTTCTTCGTCTGGCTCAAGATCGGCCGCAAGTTCCGTGCCTGGCGCGCGATCTTCCGGCCGCAGACCTCATGGATGACGCGCGAGCTCTATGCCGCGGTGGTGTTCTTCCCGGCGGTGCTGATCGGCATCGTCTTCGGCTCGCGCATTGCCCTCCTGGTCGCCTCGCTGGCGGCGCTCGCCTTCCTGATCTGCCAGGCCAAGATCCTTCACATGGCCAAGGGGATCCCCGCCTGGCGCGCGCCGCTGATCCCGGCGATGATCTTCACCAGCGGGCTCTTCGAGGGCGTCGGCCTCACCGCGATCCTGCTCTTCTTCTTTGGCGCCGCACGCGCCGATGGTGGTGCCGCGCTCACATCGGGCCTGGCCGTGGCTGGCATTGCCCTCGCCGTCCTCAACGCCGCTCTATGGATGCGCTATCGCCAGACGGCAAAAGCCAATGGCATTCCGCCGCTCGCCCGCCGCGCAATCGACGGTATCGCGGTGCCGCTCCACATCGCGGGCCACGGTGTGCCCTTCATCCTCTTCGCCGTATCGCTCTTCGCTGGCAACGCAGCCGGTTATTATCTGGTGATAGCCGGCATCGCGACGGTGATCGGTGGCTTCTTTTGGAAATACGGCATAGTGGTGCGCGCCGGCTTCCAACAGGGCTTCGCCCTCGGCAGGATGCCCCAGCGCGGCTCCGGCGCCAAGGCGGCGCCGGCCCGCACACAGGGTTACGCATCGGTGAAATCGGCAGCCGAGTAGCCCGCCCATCGATCGGAAGGACACGCTGCCCGGCTCGCCGTTCGAGGCTCGCGCCGATCGCACGAGCACCTCAAGGTGAGCCTCCAATTTTGACTTGATTTCAACCAACGCCGCTCATCCTGAGGTGCGGCCGATGGCCGCCTCGAAGGATGGCCGCAGGACCGGCCACGGCGAGGCCCCTATCCCCAGGCAAGCGCCTCGCCCGCCAGCCAGGCCTTACCGGCGGCATAGAGCTTCTCGACCTCATCGCCGGTCAGCCCCGGCATGTCGCGCTTTACCTCGTAGCCGACTAGTGTCTGGATATAGGCGAGGTGTTGGTATCCGCTCGGAAACCGCGCCAGGATCTCCGGGTTGAGCTTGAGCTCGGCCGCCGGATCGAGCGGATCGAGCCGGTCTTTCTCATAGATCGGCTGGCGCAGAACCACGCCCCACTTGCCGTCGCGCTTCTCCAGAAAATCATAGAACCGGCCGGTGCAGACGACGTCGCACAGCACGTCGTGCACCTCGCCGCGCTGGGAGATCGTCATCTTGGTCTGGCTGACCGCGCGCGGGACGGCGAGGTCGATCGACTGACCGCCGAGGAAGTGAAGGATGCTGACGCCCTTGGCCCAGCCGGCCTTGCTCATGGCGATGAACTCATCGGCGGTGCCTTGCGTCCAGGTCGCCATCATCCGCCCGTCATCGTGCCAGACGGTGCGGAAGCGCTCCCAGTCGCCGGCATCGCGCCACACCGCCCAGTTTTCGATCAGGTCGCGAATGGCGAGGCGGTCGAGCGTTTCATCGTCCATGTGTTTTCGTCCCGTGCAGCGGCCCGGCTCGCCTTTCGAGGCGCGCAAATGCGCGCACCTCCAGGTGAGCCTCCTAATCCTGGACAGAAATACTTGATGCTCATCCTGAGGTGCGAGCGTCAGCGAGCCTCGAAGGATGGATGAAGCCCCCTACTCCGCGGCGCTCTGTGCCCGCTCGGCTTTCCAGTCGTTCCATTTCTGGAGGTTTTGACGCGCGGTCTTCAGCTCGTGCTCCCAGACCTTGTCTTCGGCCGCGCCCTGGCAGCAGAACTCCAAGCGATAGCCGTTCGGATCGTGAAAGTAGATCGACCGGATCATGCCGTGATCTATCGGCCCCTCGACCTTGAGCCCCGTGCCCGCGAGCCGCGCCTTCCAACGGTCCAGCGCCGCGTAATCCTCGACCCGCATGGCGAAATGCAGATCCATGCCCCAGCGCGTCTTGAAGAGCTCGTCGGGATCGTCCTCGGCCCGGTCGGTCACCTCGAAGAAGGCGATATAGTTTTTCTTGTCTTCGCTGCCGCCGCCGATATCGAAGAAGATGTGGAGATAGTTGACCGGCTCGCCGGTTGTTGGGTGGCGGTCGATATGCAGCGCCATGACGAAGGGAAAGCCGACCACATCCTCGTAAAAGGCGCGGGTCTCTTCGGCGTCGCGGCAGCGATAGGCCGAATGATGCAGCCCAAAGACCTTGGGTTGGCTGGGATCGACGGGGCTGAGGGTCATCGGGGCATCTCCCTGATATGGGCGATCAACACATGTACGTTTATAGCGGGCTTATAGCACATTTTCCCTCTAGAGCCGCCCGGTCTGGCGCTCGGCATCGCTGTAGAGGATCTCGCGCACGGCCTGGGATGCGCGTTCGTGGAAGGCAACCGCCGCCGGATCAAGGTCCGCCGCGACCCGCGGCGTCGGCGCGAAGTGGCCATGCGCATCGTGGCCGCGGACCAGCGCGGCGCTGTCCCAGTTGCCGGCGCTCTGATAGGCGCAAGTCGGCATGTAGTGCATCGAGACACCGATGCGCCGGTCGTCGGCGGCGTTGGGGCCTGACGCGTGGGCGAGCCGCACGCTGTGAAGCGACATTTGCCCGGGCGCAAGCGGCATCGACACGGCCCGGCTCTCGTCGATCGCTTGTGCGATCTCCTGGCCGCGGGTCAACATGTTGGCGGCGTCATAACGGTCTTCGTGGGCCATAGGGGTGCCTTCATGGCTTCCCGGCAGCACCCGCATGCAGCCCGCCGCCTCGCTTGCCGGCGAAAGCGCCAGCCAGGCCGTCACCACCTCGCCGCCGGCAAGCCCCCAATAGGTGATGTCCTGGTGCCAGGAGACGAAGGACGGACTGCCGGCTTCCTTGATCCAGAAGATCGTATTCCAGCAAAGAATGTCGGGGCCGATCAGATCTTCGATCGGATCGAGGATGCGCGGGTCGCGGATCAGATCGTCAAGCCACTTGAACAGCAGATGTGATTTGCTCCGCTGGGCCGGCTGCAGCGCCCCGCCCTGCCCGGCCTCGAAGGCCTCCAGGCGGCCGCGCAGCGCGGCGATCTCGCCGGCGTCCAGCACCGGCAACGGAAAGACATAGCCGTCGCGGAAATACTGCTCGACCGAACTTCGCGGCAGCACCTTTGGTGTTCCATGCATCATCGAGGTCGCCATTGCATCCGTCTCACAGCTATTCCGCCGGCCCGGCCGCGGCCTGCCGGGCGGCCTGCGGCTTGGCCGCTTCCACACGCTTAATTGGACGCAGCCCAAATGCGAAGCGCATCGCCGGCACCGGCCGGACCCAGAAATGATAGACCAGGAACGTGCTTCCCATTGCCAACACGGCCATGGTCAGGAATTTCGGCAACACGCTCCAATCGAGCGCCAGGATCTGGTAGCCGACCAGGATCACGAAGACATTGTGGATGATGTAGACCGGCAGCGTCGCATCGCGCAGATATATGAGCAGCGGCCCGCCCCTGGGTTTCAGGCGCTCGATCAGCCCCAGCATGCCACCGAACAGACCCCAGCCCGACACCGCGATGAAGACGTAACCCCAAACCTCGTCGTGCCAGGTCCAGTGCACGAAGAAGGTCACGACGCCGAGCAATCCCAGGCGCCACCATTCGCGCCGCACCGCGCGTTCCAGCGGTGGGTTGAGCGCCAGAACCGCGCCCATCACGAACCACAGCGCGAAGAACGAGAGATGCGCCCCGTCGGTCACCAATGTCGGATAGAAGGGCCAGAACCCGCCCATCACCACCAGGAGCGCCATCGCCGGCACCATCGGCAGATACGCATACGCCAAGTGCCGCGTCAGCGTTTTCGCTTCGGGCAGGCGAAAGCGATCGGCCTTGCCGAGCCAGACCAGGATTGGGCAGGTCACGACGGAGATACTGAAAAGATAGATGAGAAACCATAAGTGCTGCCAGCTCGACTTCTTCATGGTCGCGGCTTTGGGCAGGAATTCCAGATAGCTGATGTTGCGCGAGCCGTCGAACCGCGGCCCGTCGAACGTGAAAACATAGCCAGTGCGCAACTCGACATATTTGATGATCGGGGTGATGAAGATCATCCCCAGCACCAGCGGCACCAGGAGGCGTTTGGCCCGCTCCCACAGATAATGGCCCCAGGAATAGCGCCGCAGCGCCGCCATCGAGGTCCAGCCCGAGAGCAAAAAGAACACCGGGATCGCGCCGATGCCGGTAATCAGCGCGGCCGCATGGATCCATTGATAGACGGTCGGATTGCGGATCGGGTAGGGCGGCATCTGCCCAAGCGGAGTGAACGGGATCATCAGATGCGAGACGATGACGCCGCCCAGCACGACGATGTAGAGCACGTCGAGGTCGTAGTTCCGGGTTTTCGGCGCCGCCGTCATGACGGGCAAGTGTCACACTTTGGGGGTATCGCTGGCAAGAACTGGCGCAACGACCGGCCCGACCGGCGTTGGCGCTAGCGACGTGTTCCCGATTGCGCCCATTTGACCGTCGGCTGCGGTGCTCGCCGTGCGATCCGCACCACGCGTGGACCGCCTCGACCCGCGATCTCGCGCATGAGCTTGGCCCGGATTGCCTCGGCGAAGGCCTCGAAGCCTTCCGCAACGACGATGAAGGCGCCTTTGCCGCCGATCACCTGGCTCTTGTAGTATTTGTCGAGATTCTTGTCCGGCGGCCGGCCATAGGGGTTCGGACGGTCGTTGATGATCGGCAATCCATTGATCGTGATGCCTTTCGCCAGCACCGCCGCGCGCGACGGAGGGACGGGCCCACCGCTGTTGTTGCGGCCATCGCCGGAAATATCCACCACCCGGCGCGTGCCCTTGTGCGGGCTTTTGGCGAAGCGCGCGATGGCGAAATCCATGGCGCCCGAGATCGAGGTCCAGGCGGCGGTGACGATGGGTTCGGCATTGAGCTTGGCTGCAAAGGCTTTGGCGGAGGCCAGATCGCTGATCACCATCCAGTCGACCACCGTGCGCTGATAGTGGCCGCCGGCCCATTCGACATAGGTGACGGCGATCCGCCGCCGGCGACCCGACGTAATCGCGCCGACCACGGAACGGCTGACGATCGCTTTCAGATAGCCATCGCGTTGCAGACCGGCCTCGACCTCGTCGATCGAGCCGGAAACATCGACCGCGAGAATAAGCTCGAGATCGACCGCCTCGGCCATCGCGCGCGGCGGCGCCGCCCAAACCAGCGCCAGGGCCAGTATGCCGCAGCCAATCTGCAGAGCCTGTCGCATCACTCTGTCTCCATCAGCGGGACCCTCGGACGATTACCGTCGGACAATTATCCTCGGACGATTATAGGGGTCCCAAACCGCGCGTCATCAGCGAACGAATGCAAGCGTCCATCACGATTGCTCGACCCGGCCTTGACGGGTGGGAATGATTGCGCCGCGTTCTGGCTTCGGCGCCCCTACCCCTTTGCCTTGGCGAGGGCCGCTTTGCGAATACCCGACAACGTCGCCGCCGGGGTGATCGCCTCGGGATCGACGCGCAACTCGATCAGCGCCGGCTTGCCCGACGCCGCCGCGCGCTCGAAGGCCGGCGCGAAGTCTTGCGTCCGCGCCACCATCTCGCCATGCGCGCCATAAGCCTCGGCGAGCTTCACGTAGTCGGGGTTATAAAGTTCGGTCGCGCTGGTGCGTCCGGGATAATCGCGCTCCTGATGCATGCGGATCGTGCCATAGAGGCCGTTGTTGATGATGAAGGCGATGATCGGCAGGCCATGCTGAACCGCGGTCGCAAGCTCGTTGCCGGTCATTTGGAACCCGCCATCGCCGGAGAATGACAGCACCATACGGTCCGGCGCCTCAAGCTTGGCCGCCACCGCCGCCGGCATTTCGTAGCCCATCGAGCCGCTGGTCGGCCCAAGCTGCGTGCGTCGGCCGGAGTATTTGAAGAAACGATGCAGCCAGATCGCGAAGTTCCCCGCGCCGTTGGCGATGATCGCATCCTCGGGAAGGCTGTCCGAAAGCCAGGCAATCACCTCGCCCAATTGCAGTGTGCCGGGAATTTGCGTCGGCGTTGCGTGTTTCAGATAGTCGTCATGCGCCGCCGCTACCGCGCCTGCCCAACGGCCGCCATCGACGGGCTCCATCGCTACCGCAGCACTCAGGAAGGCGCCGACGCTGGCATGGATCGGCAGCGCGGGCTGGTAAACCCGTCCGAGCTCTTCGGCGCCCGGATGGACATGCACCAGCGTCTGCCGCGGTGTTGGAATATCGATCAACGTGTAACCGGTCGTCGCCTCACCCATACGAGGGCCGATCACGATCAGGAGGTCGGCGTCCTTCACGCGTTCGGCGAGCGGCGGGTTGATGCCGATCCCGACATGGCCGGCATAGTTGGGATGGGCATTGTCGAAGCGGTCCTGCGCGCGAAAGGACACGCCGACCGGCAGCCCGTTCGCCTTGGCGAATGCTCTCAAATCGTCGCGCGCTGCCTGATCCCAACCAGGCCCGCCGACCACCACCATCGGGCGCTGCGCCGCGGCGAGACGTTCGCGCAGCTCGGCCATCGCCGCGGGCTGCGGGGCCGGCTCGGCGACGCGGTGCGGCTTGGCGTCCGCCACCTCGCTCGGCTCGACCAACATATCCTCGGGCAGCGCCAGTACGACCGGTCCCGGCCGGCCGGCGAGCGCGGTGTGATAGGCGCGCGAGACGAATTCGGGGATGCGGGCGGGGTCCTCGATCTGTCCAACCCATTTGGCGGTCTCGCCAAACATGCGGCGGTAGTCGATTTCCTGGAAGGCCTCGCGGTCGCTGGTGCCGCGCGCGACCTGGCCGACGAACAGGATCATCGGCGTCGAATCCTGATGCGCGATGTGCAGGCCGTGGGCGGCATTGGTGGCGCCGGGACCGCGCGTCACCATGGCGACGCCGGGCTCGCCGGTCAGCTTGCCGAAGGCCTCGGCCATGATCGCGGCGCCGCCCTCGTGACGCGCGCCCACCGAGCGGATGGTCGAATCGTGCAGCGCGTCGAGCACCGCCAGATAGCTCTCGCCCGGCACCAGATAGGCAAAGCGGCAGCCATGTACTTCGAGCGCGTCGACCAGCACCTGCCCGCCGCTGCGCATATTGGTTTTACCGGGATCGTTCATCGCGCCTTTCTTAAGTCGCGCCTTTCTGCCTCGCATAAGCGCCAATTTCTACCCCGCCCGCCGTGGCATGTCTTGTCTCGGCTGTGGGGCATCATAATTCATCGTTAACCCGACATTTGCATTTCGGTGGATTAATGAGCCGATTGTAACGTAGTACCGTCAGAGGGCCCGGCCAGACACCCGGGCTCCGATGTCTGCGTCCGGGGCCTCGATGTCTGCCTCCGGGGACCCGTGGGATCTATGCAGAGGGGATCACGATGATCGATACAGCTCGCGCCGCCGCACTCAAATCCGGCGTCATCTCGGCAGCTCTCGCGGCGCTGATCACCATGGGGATCATGGCCAGCGGTCCGGCCGCGGCCCAATCCTCCGCCGCCTTCAAGAGCGCCCTCATGGCCGAGCTCGGCATGCGCGCCGACGGCAACCACAATCCGGTCAAATCCGATGCCAAGGGCGCCAAGTCGGAAGCCGGCGAGACGCTCATCCTGCGCGACCTTTACGGCAAGCTCGACTTTCAGGCGATCTGGTTCTCCGACAAGGGCGCGACCGCCAGGGCCAAGATATTCATCGACCGGCTGAGCCGCGCTAACGAACACGGCCTCAATCCCGAGCACTATCTCCACGCCCGCCTCGCTGAGGGCGTCGGTAATTTCGATCCGGCCAAACGCGCCGAGCTGGAGATCATGATGAGCCGGGCCTTCGCGCGCTATGCCGCCGATATCAATGCCGGCCGCATCGGACCCAACCGGGCGATCCCCAACCTCTATGTCCCACCCGTGCGGCCCGATCCCGAGCGCCTGCTGGTCGCGGCGGCGAAGTCCACCCAGTTTGATAAGTATGTCGATGGCCTGCCGCCACAGACGCCGCAATATGCCCGCCTCGTCAAGGCGCTCGCGGTTTACCGCGCGATCGAGGCTCGCGGCGGCTGGAAGAGCGTCCCGGCCGGTCCGACGCTGAAGCCCGGCATGACCGATCCGCGTATTGCCAAGGTCCACGAACGTTTGGTGGCATCGGGCGATCTGAAGGCAGTCGGCGCAACTCCCAACCAGTACGACAAGCTGTTGGTGACCGCCGTCAAGCGTTTCCAGTTCCGCCACGGCCTCAACGAGGACGGAAATATCGGCAAGGGCACCGTCGCCGCGATGAACATTCCGATCGCGGTCAAGATCCGCCAGCAGGTGCTCAACCTCGAGCGCCGCCGCTGGATGCCGCCCGACCTTGGCGACCAGTACATCTTCGTCAACATCGCCGACCAGCATCTGAAATGGGTAACGCGGGCTCACTCGCCCAAGCCCAAGACCATCCACGTCGCCCGCGTGGCGGTCGGCAAGAGGTACCATCAGACGCCCGTTTTCTCCGGCGTCATGTCGTTTGTGCGGATCAACCCGCACTGGAACGTGCCTCAAAGCATCGCCCGTAAGGAGATGCTGCCCAAGTTGAAACTCGATCCGGGCTATCTCACGCGAAATCACTACCTGCTGCTGAGCCGCCCGATCGACAATGACAGCGCGGTCGACCCCCACTCGGTCGACTGGCCGTCCATGAGCCGTTCGAACTTCCCCTACTTCATCCGCCAGACGCCGGGACCGTGGAACGCGCTGGGCACGATCATCTTCATGTTCCCCAACCCGCACAATATCTTCATCCACGACACGGCCTCCCGGACGCTCTTCGCACGGGAGAACCGATACTTTAGCCATGGCTGCATCCGCCTTCAGTTCCCGAAGAAATTCGGCGAGTTGGTCATGGCGCCCAACCCGGGCTGGGATCTGAAAAAGATCAATGAGACGGTGAAGACCCGCGAGGAGCTGCAGGTCGGGCTGAAGCGTCGCCTGCCGGTTCACGTCACCTATCTGACCGCCTGGTCGAACAAGGACGGCACCCATCACTTCCGTCCCGACATCTACAAGCGCGACGTGACACTCGACAAGGTGCTGACCAGCGCAATCCAGGCAGCAAAGCGCTCGATCACCCAAGCCGCCGGCCCCGGCAAGAGCGGCTAAATCGGGGGAACAGCGTTTGCGATCAAACGTAGGGGCGGGTTTCAAACCCGCCCTTGCGCTATCGGCCGCTAAAAAGTCGGTCGTTAAGAAGCGCATTTAAGCGCTGAACCGGGCATGAGGGCGGCGAAGAGGGTGGCCAGGATTTGGCGCAAGAGAGCCCTCAGCCATTTCAGGATAAGGCGGAAGTTGTAGCCGACGGCG
>Ga0307379_10002397_pt1 | contig 27891 bp, 33 predicted proteins | sample UN2MG_FD_202237 | JGI IMG/M metagenome (GOLD analysis project Ga0307379, IMG submission 202237) | Soil microbial communities from Risofladan, Vaasa, Finland - UN-2 | ecosystem: Environmental > Terrestrial > Soil > Coastal area > Acid sulfate soil | place: Finland: Risofladan, Vaasa | collected...
CCTCGAGAGACCCTGGTTCCTCGAGGTGGACCTCGAGTGTTGTGTATGGAGTGTACCTCGAGGTGACCTCGAGTAGATACCTAACATTGTTAGGTGACCCATGTTACCTGTATTGTTTCATAGTATAGCAGAGCATGGGGAATACTAGCAGGGTGACCTCGAGAGAATTGTGGTGCAAGTATCACGAGGTGCAAGGTCACCCTATGGCAAAGTGTAAGGTCACCCTATGACCCTAGTGTAAGGTAAGGTGTAAGGTAAGGTGTAAGGTAAGGTGTGCACCCTCGAGGTGACCTCGAGTACAACACGAGGTGTGATGAAAGGCAACCCTCGAGGTCGACCTCGAGGAACAACCCCTACTCGAGGTCGACCTCGAGGACCTCGTGACGAAAATAGGTTCCCTATTGCCACACGAGGAAGCGAAGCTTGTAGTGCCATGCGTCCCCCGCTGGAGGTCGACCCTGGCTAAAAAACAAGACGCACAGTAAAAAGATTCGCGGACCTCTCGCAGTGGTAAAGACCTTATGTGAGCATAGGGATTGCCAAGGTTAACAAGGAAATAGACCCTTGTTTTGCTGATCAAAATACGTGGGGTTTGGGAAACAAGGTAAAAAAGGGGCCTGGGTCATTCATTGTGTGGGCAACTGCGTTGCCTTTCGCGCTGTTTACTTCGTAAACCTCGCGGACGCACCTCTATTCCTATGGAGGGAGTAGAGGATAACCGTGTTTGCCCCGACCCTCCACCCAAGTTTAATGGAGATTTATGAGTAGAACATGAGAATTACCCTACGCTGAGGGTGAGAAGTATTAGAATCACCCTCCGATTGCCCTCCGCTGTGGGCAAATACCGGCAAATGGGGGCAAAAAGACCCACAAAGTGACCATAATGACCCGGCATTACAGTCACTTTGACCATGAAATATGAGAGTTTATCGTATTTGTATTCCTGTTATATGACCTTGGCACCAAGCAGTTTTGTTTGGTGCATATTGCCCAGGCGCTCTGTTGTGCAGGTTGCACTGACGCCCGTTGCATATCCTGTGTGCTGTATAGCTATCGTTGATAGCCTTGGTCCCGTAATTCAGCGGCTGGACCTTTCTGGCCGGGTAGTCCTGACCATCGTACTCCAGCATCATCAGCGCAGCCCCGCCAACTTCGTCGCGTATCCCCTGAAGCTGGGCAATCATTTCGTCTAGTGTCATTCTTCCTCTCTTGTTAACCTTGCTATACCACTGCCATTCTTGTCGGCACTTAACATGCCGTGTATCTTGAACAGGATATGCTTGTCGCATATTGGACAATGGCATATCGCCATCGGGTTCCAGTCGTGTAGTGTTATGTCAATGTCGTCTGCCTCGTACACATAACCGCAGTCACATTGTACCGGTTGTACTTCTTCCATGATGTTTACTTATCGCTCCCATTATGTCGCCAGTAACTCGAACATGATAATGAGCAGAACTTCCTTTCTGCATATCGTTTGCCATAGTCTCCGCTGTTCTCGCGGACAGGTACATCCGTTGCTTCATTCCTGCGTCTCCGTCAGCAGCGTCACAGCCGCGATAATGTGGGCCGATGATGACCCTAGCTTAATCAACCTATTGTTTACATAGGACTCGTATGAGTTAAGGGCGTTCACCATCGTAGCGAGGTCCTGCCTCAACGAGGCAATCTCGCTCTCGAGTTTGTCAATCCTACCAGAGTCCTTTTCCTCCGGTGCTGTCTGCTCGACGTCGTCTTCGCTCATTTTCGTCAAACTCCTTAACCATCTCGTTTAGTTTTATGTCTATCTCCGCAAGCGTATCATTGCACTTCTCTGTGGCGTCCTTGACGCCCATCGAATAGCCCAGTGAAAACAAAAGGAACATAAATGCCAGGGAAGCCGCTACCACGAATACCGCGATAGGCAATTCATTCATATTGTTACCTCAATTAACTTTCTTCCAATCCACTCCGTATATGCAGGCGGGATAGCCTGGTTCAGGTTCTTGCCGGTCATCCAGTCTATGCCCATAGCAATCCTGCGTTGCCTAATTCCAAAGTCAACATTCTCGAATTCAGCCTTGTATCGCCGCTTTCTCCTAGATGGATGCTGACCCCCACCATAAACACCGATTGCGGACAGTTGGTTGTGTCTGCACTTCGGAATATCCGTTATGAGCCAGTTGGTCTCGAAGAGCCTGTGACGCCTAAGTTGGTTGCCGAATTCAGACTCGAGACCAAACATGGTCCCGCAGAGCGTAAAGTAGTTCTCTAGTTCATCGCGTGCGCCAAACACATTCTCGATAACGAATGGTTTCCCGGTCGCCCTTAGCAATTCACGAGTGCCCGGTATGAGGTTTACGTGATCGTCTATCCTGTCCTGCCACCTGCCCTTTGTCATCTCGGAGTGCTTTTGACATGGCGGACTGGCGGCGTAAGCTACGGCCCTGTCATGGGGCAGGTATTTCCACGCCTCCAGCACATCGCCCTGGATAAACTGGAACGGGTACTCGGGCTGTGGATTTATGTCAATTCCAATAATATCAAATCCAGCGCGATGGTATCCCATTGAAGCGCCTCCCGCTCCGCAGAACATATCAATTAGAAGCGGCCTCATACCCACTCCTCTTTCACAAAGACAACCCCGAACTGGTCGAAGTAATCAATGAACCCCCGAACGTCTCCGCCGAAGTACATGAACGCCTGTCCCTGCAACGGCGCACCCTTCTCTCCGTCTGGAGATAGGAACCTGATTCTTCCGGTCGGGAAGCATATTGCCGAACATCTGCTGGACAGCAGGTTGAACCACTTTGTCTCGGTCGCGTTGTTAGTCAGCGTGATAGCCTCGACAACATTCTTGAGGTCGATTTGTTCAATCAGCTTCTTGCAGAACTTCGTGATTGCCGGCTGTGAATAAGGAGGGTTCATCCACACCTTCCCGTACCAGTCATTGTCCAGGCCGCTGTTGTCTATCGTGTAGAACACATCGGCGCTGACAATTTTGTTCGCCTCGGCAGATGAGGCAGGGTCCGTGTCAATTCCGTACAGTACACTCCGAGCAGCCTCGATATACTCCGGTGGTGTGTACCACTCGTAATTGCCCGAGTTATTTCCTACGTGCGCTGACATTGGCAAGCTCCACTGAGAAAACATCGCCCATCGGCCCATGCCGAGAGACAACGCACTTCGATTTCTTGTTTGTGGTGATTTGGTCGCAGACGCGACACTTGTAGAGTTTGCCGTATTCGGTCTCCTCTATCATTTCCCACTCGTCGTGCTTGACGAGCTTCGTCGATTTGTTGTATCGTCTGTTGAACTCTCCGTGTGTAACCTCACGACCGTTTACCTTATAGATATTGTTAGCCATTTTATCCTCTTACTTGTCGCTTAGGACAATTGATTGCTTTGTGTATCCAGTTACAACTGCCGGATACTCTATCTCGCCAGTGCTAAGGTTGGCGACAGGCTCCTTGAGAGAGCATAGAAATTTCTGGCGTTCCTTCATTCGCTCTGTCAATTCATCAATCCCAGCCTTTAGTTCCTTCCACTCGGAATCGTGGTCATACGCATACCTTGCATATCCATCACGAACCTTTGAAGAAACACCGAGGGTCTCATATTCACTCTCGCCCAGCATCTCGATAGCTACTGGCTCGACCTTCGCAAGTGCGGCGACGGCGGCATCGCGAATGTATCGCAGTTTGATGTATGCCTGTACTGGGCTAATCTCTCCGGCGTTCACGATGCTGTTCCCAATGCCACTACCATTTCGCATAGCAGCTTTCTTAGTGAATACTGTTACTCCATCCAGCAGAGAAATATCTGTGTTGCTCATAAATACCTCTTGATTTTTACGATTGTCATAACAATCGCTTGAATAACAATAAGTGGCCAGAGGGTGACGAAGATTAGTGCTGTTAAATATCCAGCAATACCAGAATCAGTGACCTTGTCACTGTGACCCCCAACGGCCATGACGAGGATAATAGCCCCGATTCCCAAATAATAAACTAGGGTTGATTCCATTGTTTCTCCATGTCGAAAGCGGGTGGTTGGTCACCCGCTTTCAAAGTATTGGACCCACATATTGAGTAGCATTTATTTGTTAATTTTTGTTATTATACCGTACACCATTGCCTAATGTACGGCAGCACAACCAACTGTGCGTGACACCGCCACGGGAATCGCACCCCTGAGAAACGAAGCAGACTGTGAGCCTATTAACGCAACGTTTCCGAGTCTACTCGCGGTGCTTCGATCAAAAAAGACCTCGCCGAGGTCACCTTGTTCTCCTTGTTCTCCTTGTTCTCCTGTACTTTTTCCTCCTCACTTCGTTCGGAGGAGACATATACCTTTTTTAGAAACCTTGAGAACTAAGAGTATTATACAGATTCCATAAACTGTTGTCAATACCCAAAGCATTAGAAATTTATGAGTAATATGATATAATAGGTAGCAGTTATGGGAAACATAATTATTGATTGTAGACATAAAACTGTGATACAATACGGATATGGCAAAGCATAAGCGCACAAAAGAGGAAAGAGCGCAGGATAGGGCGAGGGTAATGGAGCTAAAGCTCCAGAAGTATTCGGATGCCGAAATAACAAGAATACTTAATGCCGAGACTGGGCTTGAGCTGTCTCGCCGTCAAATAAGCTATGATGTGCAGAAGGTCCGAAATAGCTGGCTAAGAAAGGCTCAGGACGATTATGAGATGCACGTCAATATGGAACTCGCCAGGATTGATGCGCTGGAAAAGGAAATCTGGAGAGCACTGCGTGATTCATCAGTTGGAAAGGAGAAGCGGGTAATCGAGAAGATTCTCGCCGATGGTGGGTATACTGATGAAATGGTAGTCAACAGGATACTGGAGACATATGAACAAACCCATGTCAATCCTGCGTACTTCACTCAAATCATACAGTGCCAACAGGAACGGAGAAAGCTGCTCGGGTTATATGCCCCGCAGGAAAGTATCATCCGGAAGATAGATGTGAAAGGCTATGTTAAGATAAGCCCCGGAGACTGGCCTTCTGCAAAATCAAGCGAGAGACAGATAGCAGATGTAATCGAGGGCGAAATAATAGGAGATTAGTGATGCAAGAATATTCATACGTATTTGTATTTGTCGGGATGCTGGTCCGGGTATTGCTGCCCTGGCTGGTAAAGCTGTATCAGGACAATGGCGAAGGGGCGGTTGAGTGGAACTGGAAGTATCTTCGTAGCCAGTTGGTTATCTTCGCCGCGCTCGCAGTCGCCCTGCCAATCATGGCAGCCGATTTGGATTCTGTTGCAGATATGACATTCCAGGCGGCGTTTACATTTGGATACGCAGCCGCAGATGTTGGTCGATTGCTGGATAAGTTGACAGAGAAATAATGGCGCGAATAGGCGTAGCGGAACATCCGAGTCCACAGAATTACTCGTATATAAACACATTCGTTCCGCACCCTCACCAGATAGAGCCGTGGAAGGATACTTCTAGGGTTCTGCTGTTAACGGGTAGCGCCGGAGGTGGCAAGAGCAGACTCGCCGCTGAAAAGCTGCACGGGTTCTGCTTGCGCTACCCCGGCTCTACCGCGCTCCTCCTCAGAAAGTCCAGAGCTGTAATTGCAAACAGCACCCTGCTCTTCCTCAAGAGCGAGATTATGGGTGATGACCCAAGAGTGACGCACAAGGTCAGCGAGTTCAGATTCGAGTACTCCAACGGTAGTGTCCTTGTTTATGGTGGCATGAAGGACGCCGATCAGCGAGAGAGAATTAGGTCGATTGGCCTAAAGGGTGGTGTTGATATAGCGTGGATGGAAGAGGCCACGCAGTTCGACGAAGGTGACTTCAACGAGCTTATTGCCCGTATGCGTGGGCGTGCAGCACCGTGGACCCAGATTATACTGACAACCAATCCCGATGCGCCATCGCACTGGATTAACAGACGCCTCATCCTCGGACGCGGGGCATCGGTCTACTACAGCAACGCATCAGACAATCCTACAAACCCAGAAAGCTATAAGGAAATACTAGAGCAGTTGACCGGCGTTGAATACCAGCGCCTCGTGCTTGGCAAGTGGGCCGCTGGCTCTGGTCGCGTGATTGATACGTGGGATGATTTCTACAATGATGCGACAGGCGACGATAACGGCGGGAACGTAACAAACAAGGCAGACTACATACCCGGCGGCGGAATGATTATGTGGTCGGTCGACGATGGCTATTCCGGCAAGCTCGATGAGGCAACCGGATTATTTATGGCAAAGAGTCATCCTCGAGCATTCCTCCTGTGCCAAATAAGAGCGAATGGTATTGCCGTGTTTGGCGAAAGCCTGCAAGTAAAGTCACTGGCACCTGGCCACATAGAAGAGGTCAAGGAGTATTCGAGAGAAATGGGATGGCCTATCCCAATTAACGTCGTTCGCGATAGAGCCGCCGCATCTCTTGGTGGCGCTCTTGACGAGGCCGGCTTCAGAAGTAGATACAATCACATGACCGTCGAGGAGTCCGTCAAGGAGCTTCGGCAGTGGGTCGCGCCAGATTCCAATGGCGTAAGAAGGCTCATTGTTCATCCAAGGTGCTGGTATACCAGGCATCAGATGCAATCATATTCGATGAACGAGGAAGGTGGTATAATAAAAGACTATGATGACACGATTGATGCCGCAAGATATCTTGTATGGGATCAGGAGTATGGTCTAAACCCGAATGTGGATATTGCTACCTATGACGAGGTGATAGAAGCTCCATTATCACTCGATGGTATCATGGAGACAGAAATAGTATGAGCACTAACGAAATTCAGCAAGTAGTTTCTCAGTCTATCGCCAATGCCGTTGGCGAGGAAACCGAGGGCGGCTCCTTCACGGACATCATTGGGTGGATGATCCACACTGGCGATTTGGTTCCTCCTTGGTACAGCAAGGCCAGAGACAATAGGTTAAGCAGTATCTGGAAGGAGTCCAACCATCTGAGCCTTGCCGTATATAATACGCAGGCTAAGATTGTCGGCATCCCGCCAAGAATCGTTGCGAAAGATACATCAATTGCGTCACATATAGAAGACGCAGAGGCGCTCGAGCACCGGCTGTTTGTCTCGGCAGACCTCGCTGCTGGGTGGGAGGTTATGTATGCCAAGTTTATTGAGAGCCTGATTACGCAGGACAATGGGGCGTTCATGGAGATAATTGGCGATGGCAATCCAGCGGGTCCAATCGTCGGTGCGCCAATCGCTCTCAGGCACCTTGATAGTTCGAGATGCACAAGAACTGGAGACCCAGTCTATCCGGTAGTCTATACCGATGGACGTGGGCAGCGCTACAAGATGCACTTCACCAGAGTTATTTATATGTCGCAGATGCCGTCGTCATCCAAGAGAATGAACGGCGTTGGATTCTGTGCTGTATCAAGGTCGGTCGAAATTGCCCAGACGCTCAACGATATTATTCGCTACAAGCAGGAGAGATTGGGCAGCCGGCCACATAATCAAATCCTCGTTGGACAGGGCATCACCGGCAGGCAAATCATGCAGGCACTGCGTCAGGTCGAGGAAGACTTGTCAAATCGCGGCTTCGCTAGATATGCAAAGACCGTAGCGATTGGTTCCGAGAATCCAAATATCGACCTGAAGAAGATTGACCTCAACCATATGGACCCGTTTGACGAAGAGATAGCGATGAACCTCGGTATGTTCGCAATCTCGGCAGCATTCGGTATGGATGCTGAAGAAATCTGGCCCGTCGGAGGGAAGTCATCTGGAAAGGCAGAGGCAAACATCCGGCGTATGCGCTCCCGTGGGCGTCTGCCGGCGCAGATAACCAGCGAGCTTGCGCAGCAGTTCAACTTCAAGGTAATGCCGCAGCATCTAAGACTGGAGTTTGACTTCAGGGATGACGAAGAGGATATGCAGCGTGCCAACATCAAGGACATTCGTGGGCGGAACCGCGAGCGCGACCTTGGCACTGGCGCTATCAACATCAGATCGGCAAGACTGCGAATGATGGTTGAGGGAGACCTGGAGCGCCAGACATTTTCATATATGGAGCTTGGTGATGGTCGCCTGCCAGACGGCAAGCCCATCGCTGTGCTGTTCTACTCGAGAGACCCGATTCACTCGAGGCTGCTCCGTGGATTCTTGGATAATCCATTATCAATAGTTGGGAACCTGTCAGACATTGATGAGGAGAATAAGATTTCCACAATCAATGATGCGAAACTAGACCAGATTCTAATCAAGATTGAGAACCAAAGGGCTGTCGTAGCAGAGGAATGGCAGAATACCGGGTCGTCATCTAAAGCCATAAGGGTCGCCGAGTGTTACTATGCGTTGGATTGGCTAGAGAACCAATACAACTTCGCTGCTGGTAAACTGCTACCGCCAGTACCGATGCAGGCTCGTCGCCAACGTACAGACATTCGTGTTGCTCCGGTGGAGGTTTCGCCTCCATCGGGAGACCAGAGTTCAGCAGAGGCTGGACAGGTTCAAGACGAAAGTATGGAGACTATCTAAATGCCAGCACTCGGAATATCTATTTGGATCAAGTCGCCGAAGCTAGTGGAGCGCGTGAACGAGGTGTTCAGGAAGTCTGTCGGCGTGCTCGAGAAGGAACTCGATGAGTGCCAGAAACTACTGCTAAAGCCAACGAAGAAGTTCGAGAACATAGACAATGTTCCAACATTCGTCCGCCGAAGGAACACTGCCGGGTTTTGGAACGGTAACGATAACATAGAGTTTATCCTTAAAACGGACAAGACTCCATATGTGTGGATTCAACTAGGTCAGGGGCGCGGTGCCGACTCTGCCTCAGCAGCCGGCCTCGCCACATTTTCTGTTGGATATAAGCCGAAGACACAGTTCGGAACCTTGAATGCGTATCCCGGTGAAGGGCGAGTCCTGCGTCGTGGGTATGGCAAGAGAATAAAAACAATCGCCAGAAAGCACCACGAGCTTGTGGCTAAAAAGCGTCAGCCCATTTTTGAGATCAATATGATAAAGGTCATCAAGCAGGGGCTGATGGTCAGGACGAAGACAAAATATGTAACAGTGAAATATAATACTAGGATGTCACTATGAGCGATGGGCAGTGGGATAACTATACGCTTCGCGTAAAGGCGGAGGCCAAGAGCGTTTTGAAGAATAACAAATCGAACGGTGTCGCTATTATAACCTCTCATATGCTCGTTGGGGCAGATGGTAATATAATTGCTTGGGTTGTTCCGGCTGGAAAAAGAATCGAGCCAACTAAGGCCGCGATGGATATAGTCGAATCATTGCTGGAGGGGTTAAGTGGCAAAGTCGATTAGAGTAATTAAGGATAGCGAACTAAAGAGCAACGGCGGGAAGTACGCACTAGCCTCCGGCCCAGCTATTCCAGTCAGTATAGCCGAGGAGTGGCAGCACGACGAGAACGATATTCATGGTGGAGTCTCGATACCGATTTATATTGTAAGTCCGGCAGATGAGGACTATCCGAGATTGATCAGACCGGTCACCGAAGTTGTTAGGTTAACTTCGTCTCCGCGTCGCGCTGGTAGCCACATCGCCCGCCCCGTGTATCTTGTGCCAGAGTCTCCGGCATACGGAACAATCGACAGCGTTGATTGGGAATACAGAGATGATTTTCTCGATACGCACGCTCCGGGTACGCTGGAAGGCACTCTTGCGTCAGACGGGATTAACCCACGCACGTATATTCTGGACCCGCTGGACGGGTTCGCTACAAATGGCAGCGAGCTTGTTATATCGAAGGGTGGCGTCAGTGAGTATCCAACATATATTGATGCATATATGGGGAATATGCATGAGGTGTCCTACGAGCCAGGGATAATTCTTGTTGTTAGGGTCAACACCGAGAGCGGAAACAATTTGCAGATTGGGTTCTGGCCTAACGATATTTGTGGGAATACCTATGCACCGGCGATAATATTGTCCGGGTCCGGATTGTACATGGCGTATTCTACCTCATCAAGGCTCATAGATAAGACTATTCAGCTTGGCACGTACTACGATTTTGCTTTTGTCACGAGCAGTACTGGATTTAAGATATACTGGAAAGATTCCGGCTCTGCTACGTGGAATATCGGCATCTCTACATCGTTACATACATATGCTGCAAGTAGGATGGTCTTTGGTATCCAAAGTGTCACAATTGGCGCTACTCCAGCGAGAGCAAAGTTCTGCCGCATCCCGCTTGGTCGCCATATCATTCCGCCGTATATATCTGATTCATTCACGACCCCGATGGTATCTGATGGATTGGGGCATCCAGAATCGGCAGAGGCTCTTGGAGCTGGCGGCGGCGGCGTTGCCTGGGGCACAAACCCGCCAGAGGCATCTGGCACGCTGTCCGAGTTGGTTACGAATGGCGATCTTGAATTATGGGATGATGTAAATACTCCAACAGGTTGGGCAACGGTCGTTCAATCGACCTCAACCGTCACCCAAGAGACAACTGAGATTCATGGCGGAAGTAATGCCGTAAGATTATATGCGGTGACCGGTAGCAATAGAGCGGCAATTAGCCAGTACAGCCTGGCATTCTCCGGTGCTTGGAACTATATGGAATTTTGGGCAAAAAGCCCAACTGTAGGAGCTATACTTTCGTCACCCGGGAATCTGTCCATACCGATAGCAGCAGAGTGGGCGATGTATCGTGTGTTCGATTTACCAACATCGACTTCCGGCCCCGGTGTATACACCTCGGTATACACCCCAAACGGCACCATCATATATGTTGATGATATTTCTTTTTATGCGGCAGACGTATCTAAGATATTTCAAGTCAAGGACATGGGTATATCGACTGGGATTAGCGCCTATGTAGAGGTGGCGGACGGCAACTCGTTTGGTGGCGTGGTATTTAATTTGGACAATCCAGATAATCCGCAAAATTATGTAGCAATCTACAAGAGGCCCGGCGCTACGTGGGTCATGGTAAAGGTTGTCAATGGGACGCCAACCGCTATTAGCACCTCCGGCACAACTAGCACTGTGGGATTTGTAAAGAAACTTGGGGATGTGTTTTTCTTGTATGATGGCATCGGCTCGGTAAATGCAAGCGCCAAGTTGGTGAACGATGAAAGCATCGCGTCGAATACATACTTTGGCAGGCTAGACCCACTCGGCCAACTTAGTAAGTTGGCATTTTATCGGAACACCGACAATGCCGTTCTCAACAGCTACGTGGTCGGTTGACATAATTTTTAATATATGTAATACTTTATGTTGTGGCATTGTGCCATCGGAGAATAATATGGCGGTAAAAGTAAAGCGAAAAGGTGAACTGTGGTGCGTTGTCGAACCGGACGGGACCGAGGTTGACAAAGGTTGCTGGAAAACCGAGGACGAGGCCACAACTCAAGCGGCTATGATTAACTCGAAGGAATCAAAGTCCCTGAAGTCAATTGTTCCGTGGGGCGCATTGAGCTTTGAGGATGTTGAGATTGCCGAGCAGTCTCACGAGGTTGCCGAAAGGGTCTCTGAATTAACGCGTAACTTTCAGGATATTATGTGGAATATTATGTATTCCGATATTATCGAAGATAAGCCGACTGCGATCAGAAACCTTGCCGGCGAGTTCGCTGATAGGCTTGGGCTTATTACACGCATGGACGTGAGTAAAATGAAGGCGTTGCCGGACTCTAGTTTTCTTTATGTTAATAAAGACACTGGCGACCGGCGCTTTTTGTTTAAGAACAAAGACGGCAGCTTGAAGCACGAAGTCCTGCGCGATGCAATCAAGGGAGTGTATGATAGCGATGTTGATGAGAGCATCCGCTCTGAAATTGCTATCCGAGCGCGTAAGGAACTGTTCGCCAATGGCGAACGTAAAGGCATAGTTTCTAGGGTCGTTGACGCTGTTAGAGGAATGTACGGAAAAGAAGAGACGCGGAATGATATACGTATCTGGAAAGATCAAGGCGGCGTGTATCGGTGGGTTGGCAGGTATAGCAACAATTTCCGCGACGACGATTATCCGGTACAGGAAATTATCAGCAAGTCATCGCACCAGAAATTCGTTAAACTCGTCGATGCGGGGATTGTTTCCCCTCCGAAGCTCCTGCTTTGGCATGAAGATGGGTGGGAGATAGGTCAATCGGAGTGGGTTGCCTTCGATGATGAAGGATTCGCCTTAGCTGGCGGATACATTCACCCCGGATTCGAGGAATTGGCAGAACAAATCAAGGGGCTTGGCGATGTTCGCATGTCCCACGGGATGCCAGTTCCGTTTATCGAGCGTGACACAGTTGATAAGACAGTCATCACGCAACACATCTCAGAAGAGATTACGGTTCTCCCCGGCTACGCAGCGGCCAATAAGAGAACGGGTTTTAGTATGCTGGATTAAACCAGCAAAGGAAAAAAAGAATGGCTATTTCAAGTAAGAAACGAGAAGAGGTCATCGGTTGGGGCATTTCGCCCGAGTTTCTTGACAATCTTGAAGCGTTCAATCAGAAGCAAGCCCTCGGCGCTAAAGCCGCTGGAGTGGAGAGCAAAGAACTCCCCGCAACAGAGGAAGAAGTTGTCGACCCCGTTACTCCGGTAGGTTCTGACGTTCAGGAAGAGGAAGTGGTTCAGCCAGAAGAGGAACTTGATAAAGAAGTTTCCGATGTGGCAGATGTCGCTCCTGAACCAGTGAACGCGGAACTGCTAGAGGCGCTGGAGAATACAGCCAGGGCTGTGGTTAACGTTGGCGAGATGGTTAAGGGCATTGAAACTGCTTTCGAGATTCGCATCAGCGAACTCGAGAACCTTGTCAAGGGCTTAACTCGCGATGACGAAGAAAAGATTGCTAGTAAAGCGGCTCTCACACCGTTCGCGTCTATCACGGAGATTCTCAACAAGAGCATCACCCGTAATGAAGATGCGAAGATTGACGGTCGGACCAAACTAGCTAAAGAAGGACCGGAAGAAGTCGAGGCCGAGCCTCCGCATGTGACCGGAATTCCTATGATTGATAAATTTATCAACGATGGTCGACGAGGTTAAATATGGACATCAATGAAAGGCTTGTGGAAGCCTTAGAAAAACAAACTGACATCCTGTCTGGGATGGCAACCAAGGAAGCCGGTCGTCACGAGAAGACCCCGGCCAACTTTTCAACTTATTCCCCGCTTCATGGCCCCGGAGGTATCTGGACTGGCCCTGGACTAGAGCGAGATATTATCTCGGCTCACGTTCGCCCAATGGGTATTGGCGCTACCCTGCCCCTAATCCCGACGGTGAACATTAACCCGCAGTTCGGTATCCTGACTGGTTTCACCAGTCCCGGAACCGACGCTCAGTTCTGGAACGGCGTAGCTTGTGCCGACGTTCCTGCTGGGTATATGAAGGGTTGTACCCTGACTGCACAGTTCGGTCGTCTGCGCGTTGACAGCCAGACAATTGACCTCGACGACGTTATGCTCCAACTGCATCGCGGTGATTTCACCGACCTGATGCTGAAGGGCGAACTGTTGGGACTGTCCCAGTTGAATCCGAGCGACACCAAACCTGGTGACGTTCTCAATCTGGTTTCCGCCAGTGAGATGGTTCAGATGGGCGTGCAGACAGAACGGCTGCTGATGAACGCTATGTGGAACGGCGTAGTCGCCAATTCACAGTTCCCTGGTTTGGCAAGTCAGATTGCCACCGGCCAGGTCGATGTCAATACCAACACCGCTTGCCCCGCCGTAGATAGTGATGTCAAAGACTTCGCTTACGACGAGGTTGGTGGCACCGGACGCGACATCGTTCAGTACGTTAGTATGCTGGAGTTCTATCTGCGCTACAACGCGCAGCAGATGGGCCTCGAGCCTGTCACTTGGGTAATCGCGATGCGCCCCGAGTTGTGGTTTGAGCTGACTGCTGTTTGGCCTTGCGCCTATAACACCAGCCGCTGCTCTGCCTCAATGCAGGGTGCCAATTCCCGCACCTTCATTGATGGTCGCGAGAATGTCACCGAGCGTGACCGGATGCGCGATGCCAAGCAGTTGATTGTGAACGGCAATACCTACGATGTCATCTTGGACACTGGCATTTACGAACACAACAACATCAACAACGGCAATCTGGCTGCTGGCGAATATGCTTCAAGCATCTTCTTCGTCCCAATGACGATCAGCGGTGGGATGCCCGTGACCTACCGAGAGTACCTTGACTACCGCATGGCCGACCGCGACCAAGCCTTCACCAAGGGCAACCTGACTGCATGGTGGACAGACAACGGTCTGTATAGCTGGACCTTGGAGCAGACCAAGTGGTGCTACAAGTTCTCGCTGAAGTCACAGCAACGAATCGTTCTTCGTGCTCCCCATCTGGCAGGACGTATTGACTCTGTCCGGTATACCCCGTTGCAGCACCTGCGCGTGGCCGACCCGACAAGCCCGTACTTCGCAGACGGTGGCGTCAGCCTCCGCAACACGGCCTCCACAGCTTACGCTGTTTGGTCGTAGTATCAGTATCAGTGATTATGAGAGAGCGGCTACGGTCGCTCTCTCTTTTTGTTTGTTGGTTGCAGTTTTCTACCGTAGGATGTATAATTAGTACATGAAAAAGATTACCCATTACGAGATTACAAAGAGGTCAATCTATTTACCTGAATGGCTCGCGTATGAAGTTCAGAAGAAAGCTGAACTAGAACATCGCTCATGGGCCAGTCAGATTAAGGCTGACCTATCAACACTTTATCATAATCCAGCCGCTCCAGTCGAGGAAGTAAAGGATGAACAATAGTAGGATAATGGAGGTATACGAGAGCTTCTACAATGGGAAGCGCATTGTTGTCACTGGTGGGCTTGGATTTGTAGGCTCTCAGCTATCAGACAAGCTGGTGCAGATGGGCGCTAAGGTCTACATCGTTGATGACAAATCACATAGCGCATCTAACGGTGTCGAGGGCGTTGAGAAAACATTCATTCTTGATGCATCCAATGCCGGTAGCTGTGAGTGGGCATTTCGCGGCGGAAGTGTCAACGAGTCTCCAGTCGATATGGTATTCAATCTCGCCGCCTCTGTTGCTGGCGTTCTCCACAACATGGGGCATCATCACGAGATGTTCAAGGGGAACATCGACCTTCAGACGATTCCAGTAGCCGTCGCGGACTCGCTCGGCATCCCCATCTTCGTGCAAACCAGCAGCGTCTGCGTCTACGACCCGAAGCACAACCATCCCTCGTTCGAGGAACTGGGTGGTCTCGGCTCACCAGACAAAGCAAATGCTGGATACGCATGGGCAAAGCGCATGGGCGAGCAGGCTGTTCACTTTAGCAATATCGAGCGCCCCGTCATTGTCCGCCCGAGCAACGTGTTTGGCCCAGGCGACCACTTCGATGACAAGGCTCATGTTATTCCCGCACTGATGAAACGCGCCGTGCTGAACGATGTTATCGACTGCTACGGAGACCCATCATACATTCGCGAGTTCATCTTCAGTCAGGATGTGGCTGATGGAATGGTCGCTGCCGGCGCTGCTGGCAAGGCGCATCAGGAATACAACATTGGCACGAATCGGAGAAACACAATCTCTATGGGACAGCTTGCGGAAGTAATTGCTAGAGTGTGTGGAGTGCCGGACAAGGAAATCGTATGGCATGGCGGCTCGGGCGGCGGAGACCCGCTTCGCTGGAGCAACGCAGACCTGGCTAGAACTGAACTGGATTGGGTGTCAGAGGTCGAGCTTATCGACGGTCTAAAGTACACATTCCAGTGGGCCACTGAATATGGGAAGATAAAATGAACGTAGTAACTATGCTAAAGCATATGCTAACCCTAACAGAAGAACGCGCCTCTATCATTCACGCTGAAATTGAATACGAATTTCTTAATAGGGCGCTGCCAATCTCGGCGCTCATATCATTGTTCCACGACAGCCTGTCAGACAATATGTCAAGCGAGGCCAAAGCGGTAGCTGTCGGAATATATATGACAAACTTACTAAATCAAGAGGTAGCAGAAGAAGATGAAGCCGAAGTATAGAATTGTCATAACAACATGCGATAAATATATTCACGCTCTGAAGGCATTCGCCTGGCTGATGGAGAAGTACTGGGTGAACCCACCAGACGTTGTTGTCCTCGGCTTCAAGCCGCCATATTTCAAGCTGCCAAAGAGCTGGGAGTTTGTCAGCGTTGGCAGGATTGAGGACTATCCCGTAACTAAGTGGTCCGATCAGCTGATTGATGGTCTCAACATGATACCGGATGAGGTTTTCCTGTTCATGCTCGAGGATATGTGGATTACCCGTCATGTGGACACCAGAGTCGTTCAGATGGCTTACGATTATATGGTACAATTTGAATATGTGGCACGTCTTGACCTGACTGGGGATAGGTGGAACGCATTTGACGAGAATGGAAAGCGACCTGGACTTCATGGAAAACTGGGACACGTCAACCTCGTTACATCGAACCCGGACGGTCAGTACCATCTATCAACGATGCCGGCGTTCTGGCGCAAGAAGCACCTGCTTCGAGTTCTGGTTCGCGGAGAGAGTCCGTGGCAGGTAGAGCTGTCTGGAACTCCAAGACTCGGGGCATTAAGGAACGAGATGATCGTCATTGGTACGGATGCGTGGCCGATTAAAAATACCCTCGCGTTCCGTGGCGGCGACACTGCCGATTTGCTGCTGGACGAGATAGATGGCGAAGATGTTAGGCAGCTAAAAGCATTTGGCTTGCTGGAGAAATAACTATGGGAGACACAAGGATTTATGATTAGCATAGACGAGTTAATAGCGGACAGGAGCTACCAAATATCAATTCCTGTCCATCCAAAGGACTACACAAAGATACCGTTCATTATCGAGCGGTGCTTTATCCACACGGACGCCACTGCCGTTCATCTTCTAGCTTACGAAACGGAAGATATACTCAGATACATCCCATCAGACAGCCGTGTTCATCTCCACCATGAGCGAGATATCCTTCCAGAAGGTCGAGGTATATTCATAGAGTCCCGCAGGGGGTGGTACTTCCAGCAGTTTCTCGAGCTATTCCAAGATGTAACAGACACCGATTGGTACATAGGCTTGAACTGCGACCTGCTGTTCAACAAGCGGTACCCCGTGTTCACGCCATCTGGTCAGCCGGTTCAGGTTCTGTCTAGAGACAAGAACTCACAGAAAGAGATTTACAACCGATTCAACTTAGAGATGTTCCCGAATACGCACATCTCCAGATGGAACTACCTGTCTGATGGGACCCTATATAACAAGCGAGTGACTCGCCAAATGGCAGACTCTCTCGGATACGATGTTGCCGGATTCATGCGGAAGTCCGCCGAGATTATTTCTAGGGGCTACCCGCCTGGAGACGCGAACTTATACATGCATTATGTTAATAATGTGTACCCATCGCTGTATACTGTGGTAGAATTAAGTAATGCTATGAACGGAAGATACGGCGGAGCGACTTGGACCGAGGATGACATTAAGAAGCTAATCGCTAATAATCCGAACGCAGATACAATTTCGATACACTGTTGGAGTTAATTATGTACAAGATTGGAGTTGGAACGTGGGAATGTTCGCCTAGAGAAAGGGAACTCGTTAACGAGGTTCTTGATTCTGGACGTTTATCATATGGCCCAGTAAGTAAGGACTTCGAGAAGCAGTTTGCCGGCCTGCACGAGTGCAAGTACGGCGTGCTCAGCAACAGCGGAACGTCTAGCTTACAAGTGGCGCTACAGGCGATGAAGGAAATCCATAAGTGGAACGATGGGGACGAAGTAATTGTTCCAGCCGTTACCTTTGTGGCTACTGCGAATATCGTTTTACATAACCGAATGAAGCCAGTCCTTGTCGATGTCGACCCAGACACGTACAACATGGATGTCAACAAACTACATGAGGTGATAACAGACAAAACACGGGCAATCATTCCTGTCCATCTATTCGGACAGCCGGCAGAGATGGGATGGTTCGAGATATTCAAGTCGAAGAATATCAAGATTATCGAGGATGCTTGCGAGGCCGCGTTCGCTAGACTTCATGGAAAGTTTGTCGGTTCGTGGGGTGACATCGGGTGCTTCAGTACCTATGTGGCCCACCTGCTGACAACTGGGGTCGGGGGCATCGCCACCACAAACAATCCAGAGTACGCTGCCAAGATGCGGTCGATTGTTAACCACGGTCGCGATGGCATCTACATCGACATCGACACAGAGGCTACATCTGAAGTAATAAGCAAGAGATTCAGCTTCGACACAATCGGACACAGCTTTAGAATCACCGAAATGGAATCGGCACTCGGCCTCGCTCAGCTAGAGCGATGGGAAGCAATGATTGTGCGCCGGACCCTCAACGCCAACTTCCTATCTGACGCACTAGCTACGAGTGGTATGCATCAGTACGTTAAGGTCCCATTCGTCTCGTATGGTACGACACATTCATGGATGATGTATCCAATTGTCGTCTTAGACGAGTCAAAATGGGGGCTGGTTGAACATTTGGAGGCCAATGGTGTAGAGACACGCGAGATGCTCCCACTAACCAACCAGCCATGCTACAAGGGACTCTGGGACGAAGATGATTACCCAGTTGCCAAGAAGATTAACGAGTCTGGGTTCTATGTCGGATGTCATCAGGGGCTAACAACCAGCGATATGGACTATATTGCCACAATCATTGAGGATTACTTTGAATGAGACCAAGAACAGTCGTTAGAGAGATAGCGCGTAAGCTGAGAGTAGAAGACGGCGACATCATCGTGATGAAAATCCCGAAGGGGAATAGTAACATGGATGGGCGCACCTTCGATGCTATGCGGAATGCGATGTACTCAACGAACCGTAGAAATTGTATCGTCGTGGCAGTAAAGGACCTGGAAGAAATTGAGGTACTTGATGAACAGGCGATGAATCAACTTGGCTGGTTCAGAGGGCCGGCCACAATCGAAGAAGAGGAATAGAACGATGCCAGACAGCCCAAGCACAATAGCGCAAGTAGCAACACTCAGGGAGGTAAACGCCGCCGTAAATGAATTACGCGGACTCGTCCAGGGCGTTGTGACAGCGATTGCCGTTATCACCGATCAGAATGCTCGAATGCGAGATGACACGGAAAAGAACGGAAATGCTATCACCATGACGACCGAGGCGATTCGGAACCTGGAGAGGATGTTCGCCGTTGCTCAAGAGCGTCAGCGCCAATACGAGGAACAATCTCTACAGCGCACACTCGTTATCGAGCAAGCGATAAAGCGGATTGACGATGAGGCTAAGGTCACTCAAGGATTCGTTCGAGAGAACTGGACAAAGATAGTTGAGCTGACTGCTGCTATTGCGATGTTAACTAAGGCTGCTGGTCTCTGGTAGAAACTATGAAGGTATTAAGTGCTCCGCATCTAACCGAGCTTGGTGTCGGCGAGTCTGGTATCCATACGGTTATCAGATCGTATTTTCGCCTGGCCAAAGACTACGGAATAGATTTTGTATCCCCAGACACGGACTCATTTGACGTGCTGGCTATACATGCTGGAATGGCCGGACAATATTCCAAGAACGGGAATATAGTTGCACATACACACGGATTGTATTGGACTGGAGATTATGACTTAGGGCGCTGGGCGCATTACGCTAACCAATCCGTTATCGAAAGCGCTCGCCATGCGAAGATTGTCACAGTCCCATCTAGTTGGGTCGGTGAAGTATTCCAGCGTGATATGAGAATGACGCCAGAGGTTCTACCTCATGGTATCATATGGGAAGACTGGCAGGAACGGGTCGAGAAGGGAAACTATGTTGTAGGATACGCAAAAAATCGGGCAGGAGTTGATGTGTGCAATCCATCGTTCCTTGCTGGATTTGCTTCTAGATTCCCAGAGACGAGATTCCTTACTACATTCAAGCCGGACTTGAGTCCACCAAATGTGGTAGAGACCGGAGTAGTAAAACACGAGAAGATGCGAAAGATTGTTCAGGGTGCCGATGTATTCATCTCCACCACAAAAGAGACATGGGGAATCGCCATGCTCGAAGCCTTAGCATCCGGTGTCCCAGTACTAGCCTTCGCCAATGGCGGAGCGGTCGACCTGATTGAGCATGGTGTAACTGGCTATCTCGCCAGACCCGATGACTACAAAGACCTCGCAGATGGCTTCGATTACTGCATGAGATACCAGAAGACATTGGGCGACAACGCCAGAGAGAGGGCAAAGCAATTTAGTTGGGATGCGGCGATGGTTAGACTGCATGATATTTACGAGATGGCTATGCAGCCAGACCCGCCAACTGTGTCAGTTGTGATTCCGGTTTATAATAAGTCCGGAGAAGAATTATCCCGGGCCGTTGCTAGTGTCAAGAACCAGACGCGGCCAGTCGATGAAATTATTATCGTGAATGATGGCTCTACGATTGACGTGGATTACGGGGAAATCGCTAGAGGCTTCGGCGCTATCTATGTGGAGCAAAGTAACAGCGGGGTAGCAGACGCTAGGAACAACGGCGTTAGTCATGCTACCGGCAAATATATATTATGTCTAGACTCAGATGACGCTATCGCGCCCAGCTATATGGATACATGCGTTCCAGAGATTGAATCGGACAATTCTCTCGGTATAGTCTACACGGGTCTCCAGTCGATCTACCCGAATGGGGAGAATAAGCTATCCGAATGGCCCGGAGAGTTTAATTACGATGAACAAGTTAGACCTGGAGGTTTCAATCAGGTCCCGACGGCTTGTCTTTTTAGAAAGAAAGCATTTGACCGTGTTGGTGGATATCACCGTCGCTACGCTCCCCAAGGGGCTGGGGAGGAAGATGCTAACCTTTGGCTTCGCATACCATCCATCGGGTTTGGAGGTAAAAAGGTTACTCATTCTGGGCTTTTCTTGTACTCTGACCAAAGTGGATATGTGTCTGGAAACAGGTCCCACAGAGCTACGGATTGGCGTATGCTGCTTCCTTGGACTCGTGATGGCATTCATCCATTCGCTAGTGTAGCTTCGCCGGACAACCGCTCTCATCCTGTTTACCAATACGACGAGCCAACGATCAGTGTAATCATTCCAGTTGGCCCAGGTCACGAGCTATCGGTCAGAAATGCACTAGACACGGTTGAGTCGCAGTCATTCAGAAAATGGGAAGTCGTCATGGTGTGGGACTCAGAAGACGAGAGTCAGATAGAGAAACTCAAAGAAGCGTACCCGTATATCAGGGTCATCATGACACCCAAAAGAAAGTCCGGTGCCGGTGCCGCTAGAAATATCGGCGTCGATGCATCGCGAGGTCCGTTCCTGCTGTTCGTAGATGCGGACGATTCCATCGCACCAAGCTGTATGGAGAAGATGCTCGACGAATACGGCAGGTCTGGGTACGCAATCTATAGCGACTACCTCGGGAAGGCACACGTTGACAATATATCAGAACTTGCGCCCGAGCTAAGAAATAAGATAATCTATAGGAACGAGGAAACCAAGTTCACTATTATTCGTCACAGGGCGTTTGAATTTGATTGTGCCAGAGCAGATAGGCAACCGACGGAGTCAGACCCGTATATATGGTGCAACATTACGACGTTAGTTCCAAAGTCGTGGCACTATGAAATCGGCGGCTTCGACGAGAGTATGCCTAGCTGGGAGGATGTCGATTACTGGTGGCGAATGGCGTGGGGCGGCAAGTGCTTTAGGCGCATACCAGAAGAATTGCTGTCCTATAACTTCCTGTCTGGAACGAGACGAGAGGTTGGGCGTAACAGTTTTAGAGAGCTAATGGTTTATCTTGGGAAGAAAAGACTGGAGATGGTATAATAATGGCATGTAATTGTAAGGGCGGTAAAGCGCCCTCAACACCACTAAACGGTGTGGTACAAAGTTCTACCGCACAGGAGTCAACAGCGAGGTTAAGTATGAATGCAGATAGTGATTATGAAATGGTGAAGTACACGCACCCAAATAGGGGGCAGCACCCAGTGATCGGGGCGGCAACTGGAAATTCGTATGGCTTTCGCTCGGGTGGCGGAAGCGAGACGTTCTTGGTTCATCGCTCGGACATCGGTGCATCACCGAATTTTTTTACAATAGCGTCAAAGGTCCCGTCTCCTCCAGTTGTGGAGGTCAAGCCGCTCGCTCCCCCGGTATCCATCGTGGAACCCGTAGAGGAAGACGAGAAGGGAATCGACCCAGTGGCCTCGGCCAGAAAGCTCGCTATGAACCAGGTTAAATTTGACCTGCAAGGGCTTCCTGGCGTTACGCCGGCAATCGCAAAGAGCATGATTTCTGCCGGGCTGCTTACGCCAGAAAAGATTATAGAGACCGGCGCTCTTGGGCTTGAACAAGTAAAATTTGTTGGAGAGAAAAGGGCGAAGGCAATATTTGATTATGTTAACGAAAACTATGGACAAGTCGCTGAAGCCGAATAAAGGTCTCCTGGTTGACCTGTTTACAATCGCGACATTCATTGCGATGGCGGCTACAGTAACATTAGAGCTTCTAGACTCTAGCTGCGGTGCGCCAGACTATGCTCAGTTGGCGCACGCGGCATCTACAATAACTGTCATGTGCGCCATTGGCGTATTTGTACTAGGAACAAGGAGTCGGGATGTACACATCATTACTACTGATGTCGATCTTAGCAATCTGGAGAATAACTAGATTATTTGGAGACGTGGCGGAGGCTGGGCCTTGGCATGTAATGGACAAGATTCGTGCTGCCGTCGGCGTCACCTATGACGAGTATTCTAACCCAGTCGCCTCGAACCAGTTCGCGGAAGGATTGATGTGCGTGAAGTGCTTTAGCATCTGGCTAGGGATTCTGTTCGCTATCCTATTCGCCCTATCGCCAGACGCGCTGCTGCTTGTTGCGCTTCCATTTGCGCTGAGCGCCGGCGCTATTGTCATTGAGGGATTCATGAATGTCCGTATATAACAAGGTGTTCTTTCACGGTGTCGGAAACGGCATTGGGCTGATGATGGCATCGCTCGATACTGCCGGAATCCCGATTACCGCAAAGGCTACCGAGACTAACGCGGGCTGGCCCGCATCGGTCGCTGAGGCTAGAAAGGCATCGGGCGTTCCGCACACTATAATCTACAGGGACACTACACCCGGTGGCGCTCCGAACGACCATCCAGACTACTCGCTAATCCCAGAAGCGTCGGCTGCCAAGCACTGGAAAACAGTACGCGATAGTATGCCTTCTGAGATTGTGAAGCATAAGGACGTCATTTGGATTGAGCCGGTCAATGAGATTGATACGGTCAACCCTGGCGCAGAGTGGCTTGGGCGATTCTGCTTCGCCATTGGCGAACTCGCCATGACGGACGGCTGGAAGGTCTTGCTATCTGGATTCAACGCGGGACAACCAGACGTGGGCCAGTGGGTAAAACACTTTAGCCAGTTCCTCGCATTATGCGCGGACAACCCAACAAAGGTTGGCGTCTCTCTACACGAGAGTAAGACTGGCGCTCCAGTTGATACCCATCCAGAGGACCCGAGGATTTATCCCTGGATGCTTGGACGATGGAAGTTCCTTCACGATGCGTGCGACCAACTTGGCTATGCGCGTCCGACAATGGTCATCTCTGAGTGGGCGTGGGCGTATAACGATATGCCGAGCAAAGAGATTGCCATGCGAGATATTAGATGGCTGTCCGAGAGCATCGCCCCCCACCCCAATATAAAGGGTGTGTGCTTGTGGAATCTTGACTCGCACCCAAATTGGGGGAGCCTGCCAGGTAAATTAGCCGAGCTGATTGACGACGTTGAGCAGTTCACCCAGACTGTGCGCTATCCCGATGTTGACCCAGAACCCCCATCTGAGTGCGAAGAGTTCGACTTCCCAGTTGGTGACCCGGATACGTGGCCGAACGGATGGGAGAACTCTAACGGGTATGCCGCATTATATGTCAACCCGTCTACCGGCAATCAGAGCTATCACACCGGCGCTGACCTGAATCTCAATGTGCCAGCGTTGGACTCCGATAGGGGGGCTGACGTTCGCTCAATCAAGGAGGGGACTGTCATCCATGCCGGATGGTATCCGGTATGGGGGAACGTAGTGGTTATCGAGCATCCATTCCTGGATGGCGTTATCTACAGTAGATATGGGCACATTGATAACGTGCTTGTTCGCCAAAACCAGCTTGTTAGCCGTGGGGATAAGATAGGCAGCGTAGGGCGCGATGCGCTTGGCGGTCCGTTCCATCTCCACTTTGATATTAGTGCGACTAGTGTTCTGAGAAATAACCCAGAGGACTGGCCGGGGATGAGCCTCGACAGAGTGCTTAAAGATTATGTAGACCCAATTAAGTTCATCGTTGATAACGATGGAGCTTGTGGAGTACCGATGCCAGAAAGAATCAAACACACGATACATCTGCTACCGCAGAATACCACAGTTGACGAACTCGTAGCGACAGCGAAGAAGCTGCACGCGACAAGAACTGCCTTCACATATAGCCACGATGTGGCCCATGCCGTCATGTATGCTGGAAATAAGGATTCCATAGTTGTACTATGGGACCCTGAACGCTGGGACTTTGATGTGCGTGGGTACTTCGAGAATATGGGAGTCAACATTGAAGTGCGCTACTTCCAAGCTGTTGTTCCTCCTCCAATTATCAAACCTGACCCAACATTGATTGACATGGCGAAGTTTTTTCTTCCGCCAAACCAGCTAAATAAAGGGTATATTGTTAATATATCCAACAATTGGGGACAGGGAAACGAGAGGACTCAGCTACAGCGTGCTGATAACGGGCACTCGTTGCTGACAAAGAATCAGCAATACGAGGAGCGCGTAATCGGCACCGAGTTTATAGACCTGATACTCGACTCATCACCTGGGGACGGCGAGTACTATACATCTAGTGGGCACTGGATACCAAGAAAATGGAAGCCCGGAGCCATATACGAAAGCGGAGCGAAAGAGATTTCATTTTTCCGTCAATCGGATTGCTCGCGGGTAGATGGTAAAACATATACCCAATCGCCCACCAGACTTGTATTTGCCGGATACCACACTATGTGGACATCGCCATTGGGTCTTGTATTCCTAGATGTCGCTCAGCTAGAGTGGCAGATACACGGGATTGTTGACGAGACTTACTGGTTTGCCGATGGACTCGGCTTGGTGCGCTGGCTCAAGTATGACGGAAGGGAATCAAATGCCTTTGAAATCATCCAGCCCGGACAGCAAGATAATAACATCCCAGATATTATCCATTGTGCCCGGTAGCGATATCTGTGCTACAATAATTATATAGGTATGGTACATTAATGGCTTTAATTCTAGACTCTAGACCACTGACGGCGGGACCAGACGGCGACACCGGCGCTCAAGGTATCCAAGGAGATACCGGCGCTCAGGGAGACACCGGCGTTGGCGGCGGCGCTCAAGGTGATACTGGCGACCAGGGCGACACCGGCATTGGCGGTGGCATTCAGGGCGATACCGGCATAGCTGGTGATACGGGTGCCGGGACTACTGGAGATACCGGTACGGCTGGAGCGACCGGAGACACCGGTACGGCTGGTACTACCGGCGATACGGGTGCTGGTACTACTGGCGACACTGGAACAGCCGGGGCTACCGGCGATACTGGAACGGCTGGAACAACTGGCGACACTGGAACGGCTGGTGCTATCGGAGATACTGGTACGGCTGGGGCCGTTGGCGGTACTGGCATCACTGGTGATACTGGAGCCGATAGCACGGTAGCAGGGCCACAGGGCGATACGGGAGTAACTGGTGATACCGGCGCTGGCCTACAAGGCGATACGGGAGTAACTGGCGATACCGGAGCTGGTGGCGGAATAACTGGCGATACCGGAATCGCTGGCCCTAAGGGCGACACCGGAACGACTGGCGACACTGGAACAGCCGGGGTAACTGGTGATACCGGAGCTCCAAGCACCGTAGCTGGTGACACGGGTATCCAAGGTATCCAAGGAGACCCCGGTGACACGGGCGCTCCCAGCACGGTTGCTGGCGATACGGGTGTCACAGGTGACACCGGAGCTCCTAGCACGGTCGCGGGTGACACGGGTGTCACTGGCGATACGGGAGCGGCTAGTACGGTAGCGGGTGACACCGGAGCCGCTGGCACCGTTGGTGGTACAGGCATAACCGGTGACACTGGCTCTGGGCTAACTGGCGATACTGGTATTCAGGGTATTACCGGAGACCAGGGCGATACAGGTGCAGGCTTACAGGGAGACACTGGAGCCGACAGTACGGTGGCTGGCGATACGGGAGTAACTGGAGCGACTGGTGTAGACGGTGCCGCTGCCGCGTACTATGGAGAGCTAACGGTAAACAGCGGATCAACCCCGCAAACTCTGACAACTCAAAATCAGTGGTACAAGATAACTCAGTTCCTGGCGAACGGAACTGCAATCGGGATGACTGTTGACCACACTGCCGACAGCATCACGGTCGATAATACCGGGGACTACAGGGTGGCGCTGGCAGTTTCATTTTCCGGTACGACCACATCTACATACGAAATCGCTATTTACGTCAACGGCTCAATCGTTCCTGATATGATTGCTCGTAGATACCTGAGCGCCGCCGATGTTGGCGTTATCGCAATAACGGGTATTCATCCAATTACCGCAACCCAGGACGTCGAGGTCTATGCCAGATGCACGAGTGGAGCAAGCAAGGACATCACATTTGAACATGCCAACCTGTCTGTCTCGACCATTGGTGGGTCGGGGCCAACCGGCGATCAGGGTGATACCGGAACCGCTGGTACTACCGGAGACACCGGAATCGCCGGAACCGTTGGTGGTACAGGCATAACCGGAGATACCGGAACTCCCAGCACAGTCGCTGGTGACACAGGTATTACTGGAGACACCGGCGTCACTGGTGACACGGGCGCTCCTAGCACCGTAGCCGGAGACACGGGTATCCAAGGCGTAGCGGGTGACACCGGAGCTCCTAGCACGGTCGCTGGAGACACTGGCGTCACTGGCGATACAGGTATTACTGGTGACACCGGAGCTCCCAGCACAGTCGCTGGTGATACAGGTATAACAGGTGACACGGGCATCACCGGAGACACGGGAGCCCCCAGTACCGTAGCCGGTGATACTGGTATCCAAGGCGTAACCGGAGACCAGGGAGCCACGGGTGTCGGAGATACCGGCGTTCAGGGTATTCAGGGTGATGCTGGAGATACCGGCGCTCCCAGTACCGTAGCCGGAGACACCGGAACCGCTGGAACCGTTGGTGGTACTGGCGTTACCGGTGACACCGGAGCTCCTAGCGCCGTAGCTGGTGACACGGGCATCCAAGGCGTAGCGGGTGATACCGGGGCTCCAAGCACCGTAGCAGGCGATACGGGTATTCAAGGAGACCCCGGCGATACCGGGGCTCCAAGCACCGTAGCAGGCGATACGGGTATTCAAGGTGACACGGGCATCACCGGAGACACCGGAACTCCCAGTGCGGTCGCTGGAGACACCGGCGTCACTGGCGACACGGGTATTACGGGCGACACCGGAGCTCCTAGTACGGTCGCTGGCGATACGGGCACGGCAGGAACCGTTGGCGGCACTGGCGTCACTGGAGATACCGGAGCTCCTAGCGCGGTAGCGGGACCACAGGGGGATACTGGCGCGACCGGCGACACGGGCGATGGCACTCAGGGAGATACCGGAGACCAAGGTGATACAGGCGCTGGCGGAGGCGTCACCGGTGACACCGGAGTCCAGGGTACTCAGGGCGACACTGGAGACGCCGGTGATACCGGGACAGAAGGAACGCAATACACTTGGAATGGCGCTTGGGTTACAGCAACCGCATATGTCCTAAACGACTGCGTAGAAAACGATCTGAGCGGTTACGTTTGCATATCGGCTCATACATCTGGAGATACGGATGACGAGCCAGGTACGGGCGCAACCTGGGCAACCTACTGGGATATTCTAGTCGCCCAAGGTGATACCGGGGTTACTGGAGCGGTCGGCGACACTGGAACTGCCAGTACAGTAGCGGG
>Ga0307379_10002400_pt1 | contig 27866 bp, 33 predicted proteins | sample UN2MG_FD_202237 | JGI IMG/M metagenome (GOLD analysis project Ga0307379, IMG submission 202237) | Soil microbial communities from Risofladan, Vaasa, Finland - UN-2 | ecosystem: Environmental > Terrestrial > Soil > Coastal area > Acid sulfate soil | place: Finland: Risofladan, Vaasa | collected...
CGGAGATAAAAGAGGACTTTAACGTGAAAAAGAAGCACATGGTCTTTCCGATCCTGCTCTTGGTTTTGTCTGCAGTTTTGATAATAGGCTACGTGAACCAAACTGAGCAAACTCATAGAAAAGAAGCAGTCAGGGCGCTGGCTGTAGATGCAGCCAGCCTCATCGAGGATAAAGGTGAAAATGCTTTCTCCGAGTTCAGGCAGGAGGGAACCAAATGGTTCCACGATGATACATACGTGTTTGTCTGGATGACGGACGGTATTCGCGTTGTTTATCCTCCTGACCCAAGCGGTGAAGGCCAAAACATGAGCACGCTGGTGGACGTAACAGGGAAACCGATTGGAAGACTGTTCATAGATATCGCATTGAGTGAAGAGGGTGAAGGATGGATAGACTACAGCTGGCCAAAACCGGGAGAAACCGAGCCGTCAGTCAAACAAACTTTCATCAAGGGGGTTGCCAGCGGTGAACAGGCTTTTCTTGTCGGATCAGGATTTTACGTGGACACAACCGAGAATGTTATGAAACCGCTGCAGTACGTCGCCATCATAATGGAGATTACAGTCGCAGCAACGGGGTTGTTCATAGCGGTTCGCAAAAAAAGATTCTTTGGTTACGGGATATTCCTGACTTTCATCATCTACGTTTTCTATGATCTGGCAAAACTGATACCCCTAGAAGTTTCTGACGTCACTCGTTATCCAATATTCTTTGTAGCTACCCTGTCAATATTGTGGGCAATCATACTGATCTACAAAGAAAAATAAACGGCATCGCCAAAGACCCACCAGAAAATAACCGAATGATCACGTCAGACGATAACAGGCGGTAACTGGTTTGGCGCCAAAGGGGGACCCGGAACGCCAAGGAGAGACTAGGATACGTTAAATTATGCACTTCTGTTGTATGTGCCCACAAACGTTAAGAACATGAAGATACCTCTACACGAGTATAGGTTAACACTCGGACATATGCCGTGGAATAGCCTGAAACATCGTTAATGGGGGAGAATCCAATGATTATCAGCCAATTCCCAGCAGAGACAGGAATCAGCCGCACAGCTGCAAGCCCCCATCGTTCAGAACAAACCTTTGAGAAAAAATTGTTACAATTTGGGAGGTAAATAAAAATGAACATTAAAGAAATCTTGCTGTGGATTATAGGTGGCGTAGCTATCGCGTTGCTGTCGGCGCTGTATTCTCAAGACATGACTGTAGGTTTAGGCGCAACAATAACAGGTTACGGTTTGCCTATGCTTTGGCTGGAAAAGGTGGTCGTCGTTTATCCGGGGAATCCCACCACATATTCGCTGTATGGGTCGGGATTATACCTGATAGCAGACATTGTAATCTGGACCATAATCGTTGCAATAATCTACCTAGCGTATAAGCAAATCAAGAAATAACCGCGCCTTTCTTCGTCTGCCTTCGCCTAAACCAGCACAATGGAGAGACAATGAGCATTATGTTAAGGTTAACCCGTACACACCTCAATTTCTATAGATGCAAATTATGGTGTGCAGCACGAAAACCAGCTAATTCTCCAACCAGAATCGCTTCCTTTCGGGTGCGGCAAATGTTAATAACGTAAAACATGAACTTTTTGTGATTGGTGTGTTTCATGGCATTAGTTCTGGACCCCATCTACATCGTGAATTTGACGCTCTGCATCATAATTCTTATTCTCGGCATTTTTGGTTACAGAAAAAAGGGCAACCCTGTGCCACTTTACGTCGGCATAGCTTTCGGGTTATTCGGGGTCTCCCATGCTGCAACGATTCTCGGTCTCAAAAATGATTTGGAAGTCCCGCTGATTGTGATCCGAACAATCGCGTACTTGGCAGTTGTGTTTGCCCTTTACAAGATTTTGACCAGACGATCCTGACAGAGCTAAACAGTGAACTTTATCAAAGCCGAATATCACATGCACCTACAACACTAAAGCCCAAGTGATTTGTCAAATGAGCATTTTTGAAATTGTTATGCTTCTCTGTTTCGGCGTTGCCTGGCCTTTCTCTATCCACAAATCGTTAACTTCCCATTCTGTTAAGGGAAAAAGCCTTGCTTTCTTGTTGATTGTCTGGTTCGGTTACGTTGCGGGCATTTTGCACAAAATCTTTTATCACCCTGACGTTGTCGTCGTTTTCTACATCATCAACCTGACTATGGTTAGCGTTGACGCCCTGCTCTATCTGAGAAACAGAAGAATCGTGAACAACAAAACAGAAAATTAAGAGAAATATCCTCTGACGATAGCACGCGTCCGCTTTATCGCCGGAGTTAAGGTGACCATCAATGTGGTTCCGATTGTTGTCAGTACAATGATGTCGCCGAATACCCACCCGAAAAGCACTGTTGGAAATATTGTCATGGGAATGTTGCCGAAACCCGCCAATGCGCCTACTCCGAAGACCCCTGAAACAATGCTTGCAACAAACACTCCAAAGATTATCCACATCGTCCAAGTCTTCTTGTCTTCAACAACTGCCTGCATGATCATTATGGCGATGCCGACAAAGAAGGTTGCCACGAAAACTTCTGTCAGAGTCAGGGTTGTTGCCACCGCCGACACAACAAAAGTTGCTGCAAGCAAAGCAGTTAAGCCATACGTGATTTTGGGCTTTTTCAGGCGGTAGTCTGGTTCAACTTTCAGGAATCGGAATGCCAGTAGCGGGATTAAGCCTTCGAAGAGGTCTGCCAGCGACCAGACAACCGCAAATTCTATTGTGTAGCCGATGTAAAGTGCCATGACGATGCAGCTCAGATAACCAGCTAGTACGCCCCAGAGTCCGAACCAAAGCGCTAAAGGAACGAAGACGGCTGCGGCAACATACAATCCAGAAACGCCTGGTGCTGGCGGTACAGGAGCTTCGATAACAGCCCATATGGCAAGAACGATACAAACAATCGTTGCGATTACGCATACAACGGGTTGCCTCCACGTGACCCCAGTTCCAGCGTTTTCTAACAAGTAGTAAACACTCCAGCAGCAGCTACAACTTTATCCAATTTAGGGGATGCCATTTTCTAATATGCCTTTTCGTGTGTAGCATATGTATCCGCAGAAAATTATGGTGGTGCCGAGGGCAGGATTTGAACCAGCGACAACTCGGTCTTCAGCTTCACCCTCAACAATACGTGTTGTTGAGTCGAGTGCTCTCCCAAGCTGAGCTACCTCGGCGCCACTCAACATGAACCACAACTTGTTTTTTAAGCTTTTTGAAAAGCCCCTGTCTCAGCTGACCGCGGAGATTAACCATAAACTATTAACCCTTGCAAAGTGAAGGCTAAATAAGAGTTGAAAAACGTTGAGTGCTGCTTGTCCCTTCTGTAGCATAGCCTCAGGCAAAGCACCCGCAAGCATCGTCTACGAAGACGCCACTGTATTAGCCTTCATGGACCTGAACCCCGCAAATGTTGGCCACACTTTAGTTGTTCCACGGGAACATTGGGAAAGCATCTATGAAATTCCCGAAAAGACGCTGGCTGAAATGGCTCCAGTGGTTAAGCGAGTAAGTGCTGCCGTGAAAAAAACCGTTGGCGCCGATGGAATCAGTGTCCTTCAGCTTAACGGGAGGGCTGCTGGCCAGGTGGTGATGCATTTTCACGTTCATGTCATACCCCGATTCAGTGGGGACGCCATCTCCAAAGCCCTGGGAGCCATGATTGGGCACCATGGGCTCAAAAAGCCAGAAAGAAGCGACTTGGACGAGATTGCGAAGAAAATACGGGAGAGCCTCTGAAAAAAGGGAAAACTGATTGTTGGTAGTGGGCCCGGCCGGATTTGAACCGGCGATCTCTTCCGCGTGAGGGAAGCGTCTTTTGGCCTCAAATGGAGTTAACCAACTGGACCACGGGCCCATTCTCCAAACCTAAACGGTTGCAGGATTCCTTTATATTTTTTGTAACGTCTTTTGCGTTCTCATTAAGGGCTCCTGTTTTACCGGTTTCAAACTAGAAACCGCATTTCTCTTCTATGTCCTAACCTGTTCTGAAAGGAATTGCAAAAAACTTGCTGCGATTTGACTGCTATCTGTAAGAGATTCTGGTTAGAATCGTTCTGGATATTAATTATTCTCGCTGTTTTAGCGGACGACTTCCCGTTTCTTCCATCGCAGATTCTTGCTTCTGCATTTTCTGCACTTGACGGCAGCGGAAGCGTTTCGTACTCCACATTCTCGACAGATTTTCATGTAGAGTCTATGCTTCTGGGCAAGCGTTTTCTTGAAGGGATCCATTATAGGCAAATCAGATATTCTCCGTTAGCTGAGCTTAGTTACGATTCAAACCACCTCTAACCTAAATATGTTTTCCTTTCCCCTAAGGCTTCATCCGTCAGCCTCGCCTTAAGTAGCTCCATCCGTTTGATGGGATTATTGCTTTATGTGCCCTCTTTTTGGGGAAGCGATTCCCCACTCACGCGACTTTATGCCTTATGCAAAGATTTACCACAATGTATTTATTGAGCTACCAAAGAGCTTAGAAAGTTTACGACCAGAAAAAACGAAGGAGCGAGGCGGTGAAGATGGCAGATGACAACTCTGTGCTGATCGGAAAAAAGCCAGTAATGAACTATGTGCTGGCTTGTATCTCTCTCTTCCATGCCGGAGCAAACGAAATATCCGTCAAGGCTAGAGGTAGAGCAATCAGCAGAGCGGTCGACGTTGTGGAAGTAACCAGACGTCGCTTCATGCCAGACCTTAAAATCCAGAATATCGGACTAGGCACAGAACAGTTGGCTGCATTCGAAGAAGGTAGCACATCATCGAATGTCAGTACCATCGAAATAACCTTAGCGAAATAAACGAAAAATACGCAAGTTTAAAAGTCTCCGCCGCCACCTCCTTTATTTCAGGGAGGACGCAAGACGGAGTGAAAACGGAACTATGCAATTTCTGCTTGAAAAGCGGAATATTGTGCTCAAAATGTCAAGGAAAACTTGAGTCGGGAGCTGTCAGTGAGGTAGACTTCACTATCGCCCGCTTACTTTTGTCTCTGGAAGAAAAGTATCCTTCTCTTCAAGAAGTACATTTTCACAAGGCTGTGGAAGCGGATAGGATTCTCGCGATTCTCGTCGATAAGGGTGACGTGCCGCGTCTTTTGAGCCATGGCGGAAAAATTGTTAAGGCTCTCGGCGAAAAGACGGGAAAAACTATTCGTGTTCTGGAATATGGAGTGCCTGAACGGAAGTTCTTGGAGGACCTCTTTGTTCCCCTGAGTATTCTGACGATAAACAAGATTTGGTTGCCTGACGGAACCACTGAGACAAGAGTTATCTTGAATCGGGGACGCCGAAAAAGAATTCCTAACGTCAAAGCTTCTAGGGAACTCGCCGAAAAGCTTCGGGGAATGACTCTCAGAGTAGAATTTGCTCAATGACAGTTGGGTCTCCAATGAATCTTGATGAGATGGGCGACTGGCGCAGAACCCATTATTCAGCCGATATAGGTCCTGAACTGGATGGACAGGAAGTCTTGGTTTTCGGCTGGGTTCAGGAGATTCGGGACTTAGGCGGCTTACGTTTTCTGATACTGCAAGACAAGACTGGACAGCTACAAATCACTATCCACCGCCACAAAGTCGCAGCTGAGGTAGTGGAGAAGGCTGAGTCTCTGCAGAAGCAATACAGCATCGGCATTAAGGGAACCGTTAAAAAGATGGGGAAGGCTCCCAGAGGAGCAGAAATCGTCCCCAACGAAATGCGGATATTTAGCGTATCACAGCAGCCGTTGCCCCTCGACATAACTGGACGGACCAAGGCGGAGATTGATGTGCGCCTCGATGCCCGCGTTCTGGATTTGAGGAGGGAAGAAAATCAGGCTATCTTCAGAGTTCAACATGCCGCTCTTGAGGCTACCCGAAGTTTCCTGTCAAAACGGGGCTTCATGGAAGTATTCACTCCAAGAATCATCGTGTCCGCGACTGAGGGCGGTTCTGCCCTGTTTCCTGTGGCATACTTTACGCGGGAAGCTTTTCTGGCTCAGAGTCCCCAGCTTTACAAGGAGCAGCTGATTCTGGATTTTGAGAAGGTCTTCGAGATTGGACCCTTCTTCAGAGCCGAGGAATCTCATACTCGCCGTCACCTAAGCGAATTCATTTCTGTGGACATCGAGCAGGCTTTTGCAACGGCAGAGGATGTCATGAAGGTTCTCGAAGAACTAATTCATCATGTTTGTAAGGATGTGGCGGCTAACTGTGAACGGGAACTTGGGCTTCTAGGTCACAAGATTAAGGTTCCTGAGGTTCCCTTCAAGCGTTTAACTTACAGTAAGGTTTTGGAGGATCTGGAGGCAGAGAAGATTCACGTCAACTGGGGCGAGGACATTCCCACTACGGCTTTTAGAGTTCTTGGAAAGCTTCATCCATACTACTATTTCATTACTGACTGGCCAACCAAAGCTAAGGCATTTTACATCAAACCGCAGGACGACAACCCAGAACTGAGCGAAGGCTTCGATCTTATGTGGCATTGGGTTGAACTATCTTCAGGCGGAACACGTATCCACTCCAAAGAACTGCTGACGAAAAGGCTCGCTGAGCAGGGACTAAGCACAGAATCCTTCAAAACTCACCTGCAGGCATTCGATTATGGCATGCCACCCCACGCAGGATGGGGCTTAGGCTTAGCAAGACTGGTTATGGTCCTCACTGGCGTAAAAAACATACGAGAAGTAGTGCTCTTTCCAAGAGACCAATTCAGACTGACACCCTAAACTTGTGGCTAGTATCCTGCTTCTATAAGGTCTTGTGGCTTCATGAATTCTCGCAGTAGGACAGTTGCGTAGCTGCCTCTGTTCAAGGTGAAGCCAAGCTTCATCATCTGCTTGCCCGTGTTCTCGGAATCATCCGAAATTTCTTCCTGAAGCAGATTCCAGACAGGATTCAAGATCGCCCTTACTCTGCCTTCTGCAGTTGCTTCTGGCATGAACGGAATTTTGAATTGTTCTGGGTTCACCTTTTCGGCTTCAAGAATTACCTGCTCGATTTCTCCCTGTATTCCCTTGGATGGCGGCTGGTCCGGTCCTATGAGGGGAGCAGCCACGCACAGTTTTCGTTCCTTAACTGCCGCAGTCATTGCCTGAATGTTCTGGCTTGTAGCCTGATCCCATTCTTCTGTTGGTATTCCATACTCGTCAAGTTTATTCACGTAGTCGCCGACCTGCGGCTCATCTAGGGGGATGCCTCTTCGTATCCGTTCACTGAGAAACCTGTTGAAAAGATAAGACTGGTAGCCCTGAACGAAGAGTTTACGGAGCCTCCGCGGCAGCTCCCTGAATGCGCCCACAAAATCTGTTGGATACTTAGTTAGGTGACCGAGCATGAAACGTTCATACCTCAAAAATCTGGGAAACCGTTCAAGTGCCTCCACGAAGTCCATGGTGTCCTGCAGCTGTTGCCTAGCCTCCCTAGCTTCTGGATGCTCATGAATGCTGGGTTCTGCAAGGAAGGCGAGAGCCGCCCTCTCAGCGTCCCCTCTAGTCAGATACTTTCCTACCTGATGGGTGTTGGGTCTGATGGTGCCAAAACGTTGATGCCCAAAAAAGTTGGGAACCCCACCCACTTTCTCTATTTCTTCTTGGACACATTTTGTCCGCTCTTCAATAACAGAAGCTGGATAGTCGATTCCTCTTACTGTTATGTGGAACCTGTTTCCTTGGATGAGCTGAGAATACATTCTGTCTCTGGAAAAACGTTGCGGATAAACTGTTATGTCCTTGATTTGCAAATCCAAAACCTTGCTGGGAGACACGTTCTGGAGGCTTATATGCTGCGCAGTTAGAGCCTTTGTGTCCTTGATTCCCGCAAACCTGATACGCTTCTGGCTAATCCGTAGCCTCTCTGCAACCTCTCTAACCGCCAAAAAAGTATCCCATCTACGCTTAACCAACACACAAATGAGATAACGTCCCTCGCCAGCAGGCTCCAAAACCTCAACCATAGGCGAAACTTCAGCCAGTGACCCATCAACCAGAAGTTCCTCAACAACAAAATCGTCTAACAGTTGACGAATTTTTCCTCCAATCCCCCGGAACTGGGTGGCGTAAACTTCTATACCCAATTCTCTTTCTAGTTGTGGAACCTGCAACAAACTTAGCCTCAGAGCAGACTCAATTTTCCTGTTATAGCATCCACCTTGTTGGCGGGAGCGGGACCTATTCCTAGGCAGGTTGTGGTGTTTGGCGGGATTTCAGTTAAACCCCTGTCGACAATCAATGCTACAGGAAGCCCTGCATTTCTGGCTTTTCTCTCAAGCTCACAAATCTCCTGCTCAGACTTCACCTTCACCGCAATCTTGCATTGCCCCTCCGTAATCCATGGCGTCCACCATTCGGGACGGTTCTTTCTTGCATATTCAGCCGCGGAAACAGCAGCGTGCCCAGCCTGAGCAGCCATCTTTCCTTTGCTCATTTTGATGTCAGTTCTCAAGACGATGACCATCTTGTACGAGAAAGCCGACGAATCACAAGATATTCTTCCTGTCATGTTCCTGTAGCCTCAACATTACCTACTTTCTCTTTCCTCCTCTAAAACGCTTTCATGCCCTCACTGTTTTGTTGATGAGGTCAGCCACGAGAAGAGGAAATAGCTGATTACTGCCAGTGTCCCCGGATACTTGATCATGGGAATGAGGGATCTGCCTTGGAAGTCGAGGTCTCCAAACCTTTCAAGCAAATCATCTATCCCCAGTCTGTTGCACCAATCGATTATCTTGTCTGTTCTTTTGTCGGACAGGCTGTTGAGCATTCTCCTTATCCGAAGCATAGCCGCCAAATCAAAACCCACCAGCCGTCTCCATTGACGCTGATAACGGGACAGAAAAGCTTCAGAAAAGTTGCTGTTCTTAACTGCTTCGTAGGCAACCTCTCCTGCCGCCCCAGCGCATGTTAGCCCAAAGATGACGCCTCCTCCTGTAGTCGGTTTTACTTGGGAAGCAGCATCTCCCACCACAAGAAACCCGTCTGAATACGTTTTGTGTATTGGACCAGCCAACGGTATGGGATGAACAGAAATGCTGGTGACTTGGCTTTTTTGTAGTTTCTTGGATGCCACGGGATGTTTCTCCATGAAGCTCCGCAGATACTGGTGGGGGTTGCCTGTTGAGGTGGCTAAGCCAACCTTTGCTGTGCCATCCTTTCTGGGGATTATCCAAGCGAAAAAGTCTGGGGCAACGTTTCTTCCAAGATACACCTCAACCATGTCCTCCTCCACATTTTCTAGTCCGTCAACTTCTGCTTGGATTCCCCGCACCATCATAGAAGCCCTCAACCCCTCCAGTCCCGTCTTCTTCAGAAGAGCTGATGAGCACCCCTCAGCATCTATGACAACACTCGCCTCCAGCCGCTCTCCTCCATTTAGAGAAACTCCCTTGACATAACCTGAATCAAAGAGCAGAGACTTCACCCTTGACTTGAAGCGGTACTGGACTCCATGTTTCATGGCGAGTTCAGCGAGGTGCCTATCGAAGAGTTCCCTGTCAACAACATAGGTTACTGGAGCACGGCACCTCAACACGAACTCTTTGCCTGACGGAGAAATGAAGACGGCTCCTTTGATTTCGTTTTCAATAGCATCCCGCGGTATCCGTAACCCTAACCGTTCTAAACTGGCTATGTTCAGATGACCAGCACAGTGATTCGGCGCCCCTACCATTTCATGCTCTTCGCAGACAACAACCTCGGCGCCCAGTTTAGCGGCTGTATATGCTGAGTATGAACCGCAGGGACCTCCTCCGACTACAACGATGTCAGGTTTCGTTTTCACATCTCTTCCTCTTGTTTAAACCGCAGCTTCTATTATATCGCTGGAGTAAGTTTTAAAAGATAGCATATATAAGAGGGCGTTGTATTATCCAGAATTCCTTGAGGTGTTGCTGTGAGCGAGAGAGTAAACATCATTATGCCCAAGTGCATGTCATGTAACCGAATTATTCCTCCGGGCGAAGACGCGACAAAAACTAATTGCCCAAACTGCGGAGAAATTCTTATCTGGCGTTGCGCCAAATGCCGGCAGTTCGGAAGAAACTACCGCTGTCCAAAATGCGGATTCACTGGACCATAGCTTGGATTTAGTGGAGCAGTTACTTCCGTTTTCGTGTCTATCGTACTTTTGGTGAGCAAATTCCTGTCGTGATTACGTTAATACATCGTTCCACAGCAGCAAGGGTTGCTTCGTCTAAAAAGTACTTAACACCCGTTCCCTCAACCATGCTCGTTATGAGACCCTCTTCTTTTAGTCGTTTCATTTGCCAAGTCAAGGCTTGAGAGGAAATTTTTAGGTGTTGAGCCAAGTTTCCATGGGATGCTGATTTGTTTTCATGCAATATAGTTAATATTTTCCCTGCTGTCTGGTGCCTGAGAACAGAAATTATCTTCATCTCTGTACTAGAGAATTTTTTGGATTCAAAATATCGTTTGTTTCGTCCATCGCGGCGATTAGAAATCAAGCCTCCCTTCGTGAGCACTGCAAGGTGATACTGTACAACTCCAATTGGAAGGGCGAGGGCGTTGCAGATTCCCCTGAAGTTGATTCCGGGGTTGTTTGTTATGAAGTTGTAGATTTGCACGCGGGTTGATTGATTCAAGAAAGACGAGCCTTGATTGAAGTCCATCTCCTGAACGACTGATTGAGGGACAAACGACGCGGAATAATCTGGGACAAGATTGGCTTTTGGATTGACTAATGCAACTAAGGAGAAGATGATGACTAGCAGTATCAGGAAAGCTGAAAGGAACTTGGCATGTTTCAACTCTTCTGTTCCTCTAAACGAAATCGTCTTTCAAGTATTTATTATGATTTGTAAACAAATGTACTACTGCTTACTGGATGTAACCTTCGTTTTTCTAAAGAATTAACTGCATCCTCTGAATCTTTGGATGCCACGACAGTATTGTTGGTTTGAGCTAAACGTTTTTAAGAGATTCATGTAATCAGTTCCAGTTGCGGGTAGGTGGAGCCTCCCACCCGTTCCGCAATAAAAATCCCGGAGTGGGGAGGTAAAAATAGAGAATGAAAACAAATGAAATAAGTTTAACAGTAGTTTTTTCCAGTTTGTACGCAGTTCTTCTGGTTGTTTTAGCTCCAATATCTTTCGGTCCTGTTCAATTACGTGTTGCTGATTGCCTGCTTCCATTAGCTGCTCTGTTTGGTTGGCCAGTAATCGCTGGAGTAACAGCTGGCTGCTTCTTGGGTAATGCATACTTCTGGATGGGTCCTCAGGACGTGGTCTTGGGAACAATTGCTAACCTCATTGCAGCAACAATCATCTTTATGCTTAGAAAACGGCAATTCTTGGCATGTGTTGTGGGCTCTTTGCCCATCGGAATCATCGTAGGCAGTTACCTTTGGATGTTCTTTCCCCCGCCAGAAATCTTCGGCTTACAGCTTCCAGTATGGGGCGCCATGATCGTGAGTATAACAATTAGCAGCTTAATTGCAGTGGCGGGAATTGGCTATGCTATACTTAAAACATTAAGCAGTTCTAGCGTTACCGGTGCATTGAAATCGCGTGGAGTCAAAGTCTACAGCTAGGTGTGAGACTATCTGTATTCCGATGTTGCAGAAAGGAAATCTGCGAGAGCTTGAGCGAACAGCAGGATTGGGGATAGCCAAAATAACTGCTCCAACAGAATACTGCTGTTAGTCAAAGAGATGGTGTTGATATAAGATGGATTATGAAAAAGTGTTCGAGTTAGCAAAACCATACTTAAAAAAGAACGATTTTGGGGTGCCCCACACCCGAAGAGTCTTTGACATTGCCAAAAAAAACTTTGAGGTTCCCAAAGAATTGGAGGAATTGGTCTTCTGCTCTATAATCATGCATGATATCGGCGGAAGCACCATCGAAAAACAATACGAGGATGGTCCAAAAATAGCCGCGTCTATTCTACGGAAACTGGGATATGACGAAAGTTTTGTTAACGAAGTTTGCGAAATTGTGCGCACGCATCATGATCACCTAGAGCATCCTTCTCTGGCTTTCAGGATTTTGTATGATTCAGACAAGCTTGTCATGTTTTATCCTGAAGAGTTTCCTCACTACAACTCAAAACCGAATTTTAACTGGAACGAAATTGTTGAGCTGATATACTCTGAGCATGCCCGAGATTTAGCCAAAAAACTACTGCAGCAAAGAAGAACTGAAGAAACAAACTAAACACGCAGGCGCTAACTTGGTTTATACACAAATTTTTTGAATCCTAATGCATGGACATAAATTATGTACGTTACATATCAAATGACTAAAGATGCATTAAATAGGGGAAACAAAATTGCACAGCAAAAAATTTTCTAAAATTTTAGTAACACTCATTATAGCCTTGATGGTCTCAGCCGCCACTGTATCCTCAACTGCCTTCACAGTGCTTGCAGAACCAGCCACTCTCGATGACGTACTTGCAGCGATAGATGCGCTTAACGCTAGACTGGACAACCTAGAAGCAAACATAACCGCCCTAGATTCAGACCTAAATTCATTAAAAACTGCAATTGGCGACATGCAGTCCAGCTTGGATTCTCTCAGCGTAACCACCGCAACCACCACGGAAGTAGCCGCTTTGGATGCCGCCCTAAATTCACTTTCAGACACAATAAACAAAGTGAACAACGACATGCAGTCCAGCTTGGATTCTCTCAACGCAACTGCCGTAACCGAATCTGATGTAGCCGCTGTACGTTCATCTGTGGACGAACTGAAAATAGCCCTTGACGAACTTGAAGCCAGCTTGGATTCCATCAGCAACGTCGCCGTAACTCCAGAAGATTTGGACGCCAGAGCAAGTGACCTGTCTGAAAACATCGAAAACTTGAACACTCTGGTAATGGTAGCCATCGGTTTGGCTCTGATAGCTGCCGTAGCCGCAATAGCTGCAGTCTTCCTTATACTGCGAAAAATGGCTAAAACCACCAACTAAACAGGCCAATACCTGGAAGCGCTCCAAAATACGCTGGCAAGAATCTGGCGAATCCGATAGCAACTATTTTGTCGGCTAAGATGCTGCTGGATTGGCTGGCTCAAATGCATGACGATAAATCTGCTAAAGAAGCCGCAGACAGAATCGACAAAGCCGTAGACCTGACTCTCGAAGAAGGCAAAGTAACCCCTCAGGGTCTTGGTGGATCCTCTAAAACTGATGAGTAGGCGACGAGATGGCAAAAAAGACTCGGAATCCTAACTTTATAATGCTTTATCTTCGAGTGTTTCAGAGAGATGATTCTGAAACCGAATGGATAATTAACCGCAAACAGGTGTGGATGTTCGGTCAGCTACTTTACGTAGAACATGTCTTTTGGTTCTTGCGGATTCTGTATGGTTTCCTTTCTTATCTTCTTCTCTATCTTCTTTTCTTGGCTTCCCGTTATCTTTGCATCGTAATCTACAAAAGAACACACAAGATCGGCGAGACTCTTGTTTATCTCCGTCAACTCATCTAGGGAAAATTGAGCCATGATGTCAGGATTGTCAGCCCACTGCATCCACCCCGTTACGCTTCGTTGCAAGGCAAGTATGGTGAACCTGATTGTTCGCACCATGTCTAGGCGGTCACTCCCTTCAACCTTCGCTGACTTCTTTATTTCGTCCAAAATCCGTTGGCAGTCGTTAATCCATCTTCCTTCCATTGGCCCTACCACAGTATGCCCTAGGGATTTCGGGCATAAAAAGTTTCTTAATTTCAAATATTTTTCACAAAAGCATATAAGAATCGATAAAATCTCCTTTCAGATATGAGCTTAACCGATAAGGGGAAGAAAGAACCTTCGTTGGCCTTTGGTGGACAGGCAGTAATGGAGGGAGTGATGATCCGCTCCAAAGACCATCTGGTAGTTTGTGTGCGGCAGCCCAACGACGAGATAGTGACGAAGACCGAAGAGATACATTCACTGTCCGAGAAGTACAGGTTCCTGAAACTTCCCTTTGTGAGGGGCATTCTGGCTCTATTTGAAACGTTATACTCTGGAATCAAGGGCATCTATTTTTCTGCAAATGCCGCTTTTGGCGATAATGAAGAAGAGAGCCTTAACCCTAAAGAAATAGCCGTAGTCGTTGCCGTGGCTGTGGTGTTATCGATACTCCTGTTTAGTGTCACACCTTTCTTCTTGACGTCGTTGCTGAATCTTGGTGGAGGAGTGCTCTTCAATGTCGCTGAAGGAGTAGTGCGCCTCAGCTTCCTTTTGGCATACCTCGCTGTCATATCCTTGTTTGGAGATTTCAAGCGGATATTCCAGTATCATGGCGCGGAACATACGGCTATTAACGCCTATGAGGCTGGAGTTGAGTTGAATGTTGAAAACGCCAGAAAATACTCCCGTTTCCACGCTAGGTGCGGAACATCGTTTCTTCTTATAGTTACGTTAATCAGTATTCTGTTTTTCTCGATTATGCCGAGTGCTGATTATCTGGTGAGGCTATCCTACAGGGTTGTTCTCATTCCCGTCATTAGCGCTGTATCCTATGAGCTTTTGAGGCTCAGTGACAGATACAAAGATTCTAGAATCATGAAAGCTTTAGTGGCGCCGGGTTTGGGTCTTCAACATTTTACGACAAGACAGCCCGACGACAAAATGATTGAAGTGGCAATAAAAGCTGTGAAAGAAGTTGAGAGCCTGCAAAAGGGCACGTGAGTGAACTTGCGGTTTCGGGTTACTTATAATAGGCAGTTTGTCATTCCTCAGGAATAGGCGATGGATGTGGATTCCCTGAAACTTGATTTAGGTTCTTGGAAGCTCTTCTTTACTCTCTATAAGTTGGCTGAGTTGGGTGCTTCTAGCCGAACTGTTAAGGTGTCCACGGAGTATCTAGCCGAAAAGATTGGGGCGTCCCAGCAGACAGCATCCCGGCACCTCATCAATTTGGAGAAGATGGGGTGGATCAAACGAACAATAACTCCTGAAGGCTGTTTGACGAGAATCACTAGCCAGGGAGTTGCCGAGTTAAAGAAACTGTACGCTGAGTTGCGTCTGATATTTGAATCAGAGTATCCTCCATCAGTAACTTTGGAGGGAGTTTTGTTCAGTGGGTTGGGGGAGGGAGCCTATTACGTAACTAAGGAGGGGTATCGGAAACAGTTCATAGAGAAGCTCGGTTTTGATCCCTATCCCGGCACCCTTAACATCAAACTGACAACTGAGTATGACATAAAATCATTGTCAGAACTTGAAGCCTATCCTGCAGTGGAACTTGAAGGTTTTGAGGATGAGTCTAGAACTTTTGGTCCAGTGAAATGTTACCCTGCGATAATCAACAACAAAGCGAAGGGCGCCGTCATCCATGCATTAAGAAGCCATTATGGGTCATCTGTGCTGGAAATTATTTCTCCAACGTTTCTTCGAAGTAGCCTGAAACTGAAAGACGGTAACAAGGTGAAAGTGGAGATTCTGATTCTGCCCTAGCTTGAATCTGCTTTTTTATTCGTTGAATGATTCTATGATCTTTCTCACGATTTTTGAGGAACTGTCCAGCTCTCTCTTTCCGAATCTTCCGATCTTCGCAACTTCGATGGCGACTTTCTTTTCTTCTATCGCCTTCAGCACTTCCCGTTCTATTCCATCTTGGTCGTGACCCACGGCTATTACGTCAGGTTTTATCTTTTCAATTACTTTGTCTATGCTGAAGTCTTCCCAACCCAGAATTGCTTCGTCCACCACCTTCAGGGACTCAACAAGTGCCCGCCGTTGGTCCTCTGGCATGATGGGCTTTTTTCCCTTCCTAGCTTTAACCGTGCTGTCTCTGGCAACTATAACAATCAACTCCGCGTCTTTGCCGCCCGCTTTTTTTGCTTCCTCCAGAAATCTGACGTGTCCTAGGTGAAGCAGGTCAAAGGTTCCCGAAGCTAGGACAACTCTTTTTTTGTTTTTTGTCACCATGAAAACTCTACAGCTCCTAGCATTCGGAGGGCATCTAGCAGTCCCTCACAGTAGGCAACTGAAGTGAGGCTTGTTTCCAGTTTCTCTTTCTCCTGATAATATTTTGCGTCCTCCAGATAACGTTTGGCTGATTCGAACACATTCTTTGCTTCCCCTTCGTTAAGGTGCACTTCTGCTGGTAGCTGCCCTATTTCTTGAAAGACGCGCTCAGCGCCACGAATATACTTTGTAATCAGTTCGTCTATCTTCATTCAGCCATTCTCCTGACTTCTTGTGGTGCATCTGCCAAGGTTATGAGGGCTTCGGCTTCCATGAAATGGAGCTTACCCGGAAAGATGAGCGTGTGCGGAGGAGCGCCAAAGTCATGGTTTATCACTTCTTCTATGTAGCCTGCCTTCACTACTGGTTGGTATGAACCCGCTCTTGCCACGCCAATAACCAGCGTTCTTGGGGTGACAACCTGTTCTTTCTTCTGTTTTTCCAGTTCCAGAAGCGTCTGCAACGCTTCGTTGATGGTCAAGTATCTCTGTTCCTCAGCTTTTATGTCTAGGTAGCACATTGTATGCAGTCCCATTTTCTTGTTTTCTCGGATAACATTGTATGGGGTTTCAGAAACAAAACCCTCTTCAGCGAACGGTATCGTAACGGCTTTTCCATACTTGTAGTTCTGCAACCCTGAAATTCCTCTAACCGCCGAAACAGCAGAGGCGCCATGTACCACGCGTGTTTTGATTCCCTGCTTTTCTGCGCTAATCCGCAAATCAACATGAGTTGTGGCGATCATAGGGTCTCCCTGAACCAAGAAAACGGCTTTTCCTTTCTTTGCGGCTTCAAGAATCTGTTGTCCCTCTTCCTCCTCTAAGACTCTTCGTGAAACTACCTTGACTGCTTTTCCCGTCATCTCCTCAAGTTTCTGGATAGAAAGTCCGGGCATGAGGCTTGTGTAGAATTCGGCAAAAACTGTGTCTGCTTCTTTCAGTTCCTCAAGTCCCCTGATGGAGATGTCTTTTTCGTCGTATAATCCTAATCCGACGAATACAAGTTCGTTCAAAGCCTTCCTGCTCCCATTATCTTAGACCATTTTTGCGAAGTTGCTTAAAAATTAGTAAATTACGCCCGCGCGCTCAATGCGTCTGTTTCTGGATGTCATGTGCAAATGCGGTAATGATGGAAACTGGCATAAGTGCGACCATGATGAAAGCCAAAGTGCTTTGAATGATGTATGTGGTGGTTGCGTCAAAGACCCACAATAAGGGATATCCGAAGATTGCGATCTCAACACCAATTACAAACACTACCACGAATGAAATGATAGACCACGGCCACAACTTGGCAAGGAACCCCCGTACATTATCAGAGAGGTGTGCGCGCCACCATTTTATCGGCTTATTTATTCTGGTTGCGGTAACGCTAGCTAATATTGTCATGAAAATTGGTGCAAATCCTCCTCCAATCAACCACAATGTGATCGAGAGAAGTAATAGAACCAAGGCGCCGTATTTCCTATCAATGAACGCGCCCGCCCATATTGTAACTAATAGGCCGACGATTATTGCGAGGATGCCTGTTACAAAAAAGTTGGGAATAATTGTCAAAGCACGTTCTGTTCCATACTCCCAAAACCTCTGCGCTGGACCAATAGCCTCTATCATCATGCCGCTTGGTGTAGCATTACCTTGAAGCGTTTCGAAGATACCGTGTTCTATGCCTGCCAGTCCCACAAGAACGCCTAATGTTGAAGCTACCGTTCTGGTCGCTTCATTGTTTTTCAAAAATACACCCTCTAATTTACTAGTAAACTGGCTTAGTGGATATGATATAAGTGATTTTTTCCTGAAGCTAAACGGCTGTAATCTAGCTGCCATTTTCTTTAAAGCATTGATTTCTTCGTATTTGGCTTTCAAAATTTCTCTCAATTCAGCGATTGTTTGTTCTGTCTCTGGTGGTGTTGCTGTTTCACGTCTTAGAAAGGGCATAAACTTTCTTGTTTCCATTATTTTTTCCGTTCTTTGAGAACAAAAAATATATGGGTACCTACTTTCACAATAGGGGAGTGTCTCGTTGTGGGCCCGTAGCTCAGCAAGGCAGAGCGGCGGACTGGTCCATTGGGACTAGGCTGAGACTCTTAATCCGTAGGTCAGGGGTTCAATTCCCCTCGGGCCCGCCATCTTTCATGCTTTTTTATCCATCACAGAGTTTATCGGAAGTTTTGTTGTGTGCCGCTGTGTTATATTATATTCTTCCTTTTTGCGACAACGTATGTGATAACCGCACCGAGAATGAGGATTACCGTGCTTATTGGGGCGAAAGAACAGCCGGATTTGTATCCTAACAGGCATGCTTTGCTTACATACGGGAAGGGTATAATCGTCTTGATTGCAGCAAGAACCCATGCGACAATTATGATGTAGGCTTTGGTTCGTGCTGTAATTTGCGGTCTCTCACCCCGTGCGGCTCTTTTTTGTGTTGACTTGTTCTGCATGGTAATTCACGTCCCCATATGTGGATGTGCATTGAAGCTTTTTTCTCAACTTTTTCTCTTTTAAGTTTATTCTGAAGGCGGTCACAAAATTCAAGTATCCACTATGCCATGGGTTTTGTTGGGGTGTTTGTTGTGGCTGTTTTCAAGTTGCCGAAAATGACTAAACAAGAAATGTGGAAACTAATCCGTAGACAACGGCTCTGCCGTATCGCCTTCAAGGGAGACGATTACCCGTACATGGCTCCGTTCCAGTACGTTGTATTGGATGGTACATTGTATTTTCATTTCACCGATTACGGCACGAAAATGAAGCTAATCGAGAACGACAAACGTGTATGCGTCGAAATCGAAGAGTACCGGGAAGACCTTAGCGAATACAGCTTCATCGTCCTAAGAGGAACCCTCAAAGTCGTAACCGACCCACAGGAAAGAGCAAAAGCTATCAAAAAACTTGCAGAAGAAGGAGAACAGAAGCTTTCGCCAAACTTCCTTCCAGCCCACGGCTTCAAAAAAGAGGACGACTGGTCCTCACTAACTCCAACAAACGCTTCTCTAGTCGCCGTAAAACTCGAGAACATAACACAGGAAATAGGACTAAAATCTCCCTGATTTAATCCCCTTATTGTTCAGCGATTACGCGTGAATATGGATTCTGAATTAACAAAACATTACTTTCAGTAACGGCACACTCCAAAAAGAGTTTACTGTACCAAAATAGGTGTGCTGTTCGTGTGTCTGCGCCTTTGATCGAAGCATCTGAACTTACTAAACAGTTCGGCTCAGTTCAAGCCCTAACCGGACTAAATTTCAGGGTCATGCCCGGAGAAATCTATGGTCTGCTGGGTCCAAATGGCGCCGGCAAAACCACAACCATCAAAGTAATCACTGGCTTAATGGAACCCACCTCAGGATGTGTTAAGGTTGGAGGCTTTGATCCAGTAAAGAACCCCATCGAAGTCAAGTCGAGAATAGGCTACGTAGCCGAAAAACCGATACTCTACGAGTCTCTCTCTTCCAGGGACTTCTTGGAGTTTGTGGCGTCCATAAGAAAAATCGACCAAAACACAGTCAACCGCAGAGTAACCCAACTAGCAGATGCCTTCGACATGGCAAAATACTTCGACGCTCCCATAGCTACCTTGTCGATGGGAATGAAACAGAAAGTGGCGTTGATTGCTTCTCTAGTTCATCAGCCTCCCATTCTTCTGCTGGATGAACCCCTGACTGGTCTCGACGCCAAAAGCAGCCGCATAGTCAAAGACCTGCTTTCGTTGCATGCACAAAAGGGCGGAGCAGTCCTGTTCTTGACGCACATAATGGAAGTGGCTGAGCATATCTGCACAAGAATCGGCATAATCTATCAAGGCAAAGTGATAGCCGAAGGAACTCTTGACCAGCTGAAAAGTAAAACTGAGGGTAAGAGCAAGACTCTGGAAGAAGTCTTCTTGAAGTTGACAAACGAAGAAGTGGAAATCGCTGACAAGACCAGACTGCTGGGGGAGGCGTTCTTCAAGAATGAAGCTGGTTGAAGCTTGGCGTCTAAGTCGCGTACCATACAAAGAGGTCGTCTATAAGTCAATAGCTGAAGAAAGAGGACGCATGTGGTGGGGCGGCTTCGGCAAGAGCCGCCTTGATGCAGAAGCGCAAAACGATTTCGAACTGACCAAGAGGGCATTGAGGATTGCGAAGTTCGACAAGTCAATCGTAGCAGTGTTTAATGTTATAGCTGCGGTTATACCTTTCACAGCCCAGTTCTTCGGGTCTTCCGTCCTCGGTCTGACAAGCGCGATTTCTTTGAGTTTAGCAGTCACCTTTGGCTTCACGGCATTGTATGCAATTCAGACCCTTTCATCCTTTGTCAGCGCCGAATCCTCAGCACTATTGTCCACTTTACCGCTGGAACACAATGACTTCTCCCTGATCACGTTGTTCTCTTTCGTCAGGTCAGTGGACTACATGGTTGTGGGGTCAATACTAAGCCAAGTCGCCTTGGTGGCTTACTTCACGGCGTCTCCAGTTGCGACTTTAGTCATGCTTGTGGCTTCCGTGGTGAATGCGGTGCTTGCAGTTGCGGTTGCTCTTTGGTTCTCCAGAATGTTCACCAAGAACCTGTCCTGTGGAGGAAGATCAAAGGGCAGCACTATCCTGCGGTTGGTTTTCATTCTGATGTGGGGCTCACTGCTTATGGGCGTGGGCTTCCTGTTCAGTTTACCCTGGTACATCGTGCCCTCTCTGGAAATGACGCTGCTTAGCGCTAACCAACTCTTAAACTCGCTCTTTTGTCTTCTTCATCCGTTCTCAGCTGGCATAACAATCGCCAACCTAGTTTATCCCGTTTCATCAGGTTCTACGGCATTGACGGCATCTGTCGCATTGGTGGGGTACGTCATGCTTGCTGGAGTTGCAGGAAAATGGATACTGGGGACAGTGAAGCGCATATCACAGGGAACTGATGTTAAGATGGCAAGGGTGACAGCGAAAGATTTTTCGATCAAAACGCGCAATCCTCTGTTTGGTTATGTCATGAAGGACTTGAAGGTTTCCTCGAGAAACCCTGCCACAGCCTTCTTTTTTGCCCTTCCCATCTTAGAAACGGTTATCGTATCGTTGATGATGACAAATTTTGAGGTTCTACGGGCTTCCACGATACTTGTCACGACTTTCATGGGAGGAATCTTCTCTCTGCTTATGCCGCTTGCCTTGTTGAATGCGGAGGGAAACGGGCTGGAATACACCAAGACGCTGCCAATGAATGTTAACAGAATTATAATTTCCAAGACGTTGATATCCACGGCAACCTATGTTCCGGTACCCTTTGCTTTGCTTGTCATGGCTTTCCTGAAACCCTTGACCTCGCCCCTCACCATGCTTATTCCCTTTTTCATCATGCTTGCAATAGCATCGGCAAGCGTCTTCGAAATCCAGCTCTTCCTAAGTTCTGTCACAAAAGGAAAAATTGCGGCGCTGACCCATGATTTGAAAAAGCTGATCACTGGAGTAACGACCCTGCTGACTCCAATGGCTGCCTATGCACTAGCCTACCTCATCTCATTCAATCATATTCTCGCAATCTTATGTATGGGTGGAGCAACGATTTCCGAACTGACAATAGCTGTTTATCTTCTCAAGCGCAACAAAAAATAACAGATAAAGCGTCTTGCTGTTACTCTACGAATTTAAATGCCCTTTTTCACTCATTACTTTGGGGGCAACAATGCCAGAAGCAACCTGCTTAAAGGTTCCAAAAAACTTGGGTGAACAAGCCATTCGTCTAGTAGTGGAGCTTAACCTTTTTAACCGCGAACTGAAGGTTCAGCAAATCGAAGACTGCTTATGCATACCTTTAACCACTGGTCCCTCACCTGCTGTTCTCAGGGAATTCGAGAAGCTACCTGAATTCAAAATTTCAGTTCATAACTTTGCTGAGCGGGAGAAACGCCATTTCACATCACACGATTTTCTCGTGGACAAACTGCCCTCCAATCTTTTGGTGAGCATCCCCCGAGCCATCGATTTTGTAGGCGACATCGCCATAGTCGAGATTCCCCCAGCGCTTGCAGACCACAAAAAGGAGATTGGTGAAGCATTACTGAAGGCACATAAGCAGACCAACACGGTTCTAGCAAAGTCCGGAGCGGTTGAAGGAGTTTACCGCCTGAGAGACTTTGAAGTCATAGCTGGCGCCAAAAAAACTGCCACGATATACCGAGAGTATGGCTGCGTGTATCATGTTGACATTGCCAAAACCTACTTCTCCCCAAGACTCTCAAGCGAACACAACAGAGTTGCCTCACAGGTAAAAGAAGGAGAAACAGTTGTTGACCTGTTCGCCGGAGTAGGACCATTCGCCATTCCAATCGCAAAAAGGCACAAAAATGTGCAAGTTTATGCTGTTGACGTGAACCCAGATGCTGTGTCTCTACTGAAAAGAAATGTTGCAGTGAATCGTGCAGAAAAACAGGTTGTGCCGATTCTTGGCGACGCTAGGCAAGTCGTCAGAGAACAGTTACTTGGGAAAGCAGACCGGGTGATTATGAACCTGCCAGAAACGGCGTTAGAGTTTGTGGATGTAGCCTGCGAAGCCCTCAAGCCGGAGGGAGGTATTATACATTATTATGATTTCGTGAAGATTTCAGACCCGCTGGAAACAGCTAAAGTTCGGTTGACCGAAGCCGTGAGCCGAAACGATCGGCAAGTAAAGAACATCCTATTGGCGAAGACAGTCCGAGAGGTTGCCCCCTACACTTGGCAGGTGGTTGTGGACGCTGAAATTCAATAATCTTCCACAGCTAACGTGACTTTGACTTCTTGCTTTGGATCTTTCAGTTTTTCAACAAGCTCTATTGAAAAGTCAACAGCAGCCTTGTCTGCCCCAATCGCCAATGTTCGACCACACACATAACTGCTCTTTCTTACCACTAAATCCGTCGGGTGAGTAAACTGTAACTGAGGGCTTCCTTTTGCCTTCACTGTCTCCTCAAGTTCGCCTGCCTCGATCGTTATTTTTATTCGTGCGCCCTCTTTTCTTGCGGCTTCTTTGAATTCGAATGGCAGATCAATTGCAGCTTTTTTTGCTTCTACAGCTACTATGCAGTCGCCCCGCTTCGAGAGAGCCGCCTCCTTTGTGACCTCAAAGGTCGTTCTGTGGGTTGCTTGTACATTCTCATGCCCACGTGCAAAAAAGACAACAGTTACCGAGTCCATGCTACGAAAAATAGTGTGCCCCAAAGATATTCCTTTAGCATGTGAACTAACCATTCTGCCTGTTCAGAGACAGAGTTTACCCAAGAACTTCTATGGAGTCAACCTTTCCATCGCCATCGAGGTCGAATCCCTGAATCACAACTGCAAATCTTTCGTCGCCAAAGTTCTTTAAGGTTTTTTTCCAGAATTTCGTGAGAGCCAACACGCAGGCTTTAGTTCCAACTGCCTTGTTGCCGGCGAGAACGATTACGCTCTTTTCCTTGTTCCATGGGTTAGGTATTTTGGCTATTACCCCCATGTTGTCGGCGGTGTAGACCTTTTGGGTTTTTTCTGAAACCAGCCCCCCCAAAAGGAAGCCATGTTCAGAGGGTATCATGTTGAAGCGTATAGGCAAAAATTCGTTGAACTCTTGGGTGATCAGGTTGGTTCCGGGTCCACCCACCAAGATTAGGTTGTTGCTTTCCTCCTTCTCAACCTTCACGTCAACATCCAGTTTTATCGCAAAGTCTTCCGGTAAATTCACGAATTGACCCAGAAAGAATGTTAAGTATGCGGCGTAGTGTCCATCTCTGGCTTTCGCCTTGAATGGACCATGTTGGTCTGGGCTTCCCACAACGATTTTTCCGTCAAAACTGTTGTCTTTGATGAGGGGACTTAGGAACTGCTGCATTTTCTCGTCTATGTTGGCGACTGGGAACCTGTTGATCTTTTGGTAACCAAAGGGGAGTTCTACTCCCATGGCTGGAAACGTGGCTTTGTAGTATTTTGCGACAGCTCCCTTCTTTTCCTCTTCTCTGACGACCTTTATCGCGCCAGCTTTCGTCAGCTTTCTGATGTGGTAATAGACCTTCTGTTCGTGCAGTTTCAGTTTTCTAGCGACCTCCATGGGGTACATCTCTTGTTCGCTCAGGAGTTGGAGAATCTTCCAGCTGAGTTTGTTCAAGACGGCTTTAAGTTTCTCTGGGTCTTCGAAAATCGCTATGTCCTTGGCCATTAACTGTTTTTTTTCGTCGCTGAGCAACAGCTTCTTTTTCATGCTTGCATTTATGGCTGATTATGTTATAAATCTTTTTTTAATGGTTTATTGCTGTAGTGTCTCGCACCACTGGGAAATTGTACCGTTTAAATACCGTCGATTTGGTGTGGTTGAACTGGTGCACGTTCTCCTTTATGTTGCCTTTTCGTCCACATTACTGTCTTTAATCATTAAGTCCCGAGTTTCAGCGACGAATGCCTCCTAAACCCCCTCATTTAAACTTGAATATTGAACTAGACAATCGCAAAAAGATTTTTTGTTTCTCATCCATGCATCAATTTGAACTAATGTCTATTCTAAATTCATGTGCCTGTCGCCCGAAAAACTTTACACGACTCGGTCAATGGTTAGTTTTATTAGATGCATAGCGTGTAAAGAAAAATGGATGATGAACCTGACACTTAATGAATCATTAGCTCCCATAATTTTTCAGTTGTGCATAGGCGGAATTGGCGGATTTTTGATAGGTTACGCCTTGAGAAAATTCTTCAAAATTGCCTTGATTCTCGGGGCAATCGTCTTTTCTCTGATACTTTTGGCTTACACAAATGTGATAAACGTAGATTACGGCGGGCTATCGGATATGGCGTCCAGTTTCGTTACCGCCATTAATCCGGCGCTAGACATGCTCACTCCCCTCTTGGCGCATGTGCCTTTCATAGCTAGTCTTATCTTTGGTCTATTTATTGGATTCAGAAGGGCATGATCTCTACCCGCTATCTGATGCGCCTAGCCTAGAGGTCACACTCGTACAGTCTAAATCGGCAGGTCTTTTCTGATATATTTCTGCATTTCCTGCCATATGGCTTTTATGTCCGACACTTTTCCTACTATGGGGTCCATTTTCTTGCTGTACGTTTCGATACGCAAAACGCCCTTCTTTCGCAATATCCCTATTTCGCCATATTGCATTGTCCGAATGTCCTCGATTCTCTCTGCGATGATTCTGTCCTTTTTGAACAAAACTCCCCGTCGTCTATAGAGCAGTATTCTCTGGTCTGTTATGTAAAGGGAGAAATTGTCGTTGAGGCTTTCAATCTTGCCGCTCTGAAATACTATTGTTTCTCCGGGGTACAGGAAGTCTGTAAGAACCACGATGATCTCCTCCTTTTTGTTTAGTTTCTGGATTCATATTTTTTGCGGTAAACACATATAAAGCCTGAAGTCTTATGAAATAAGATTCACTGTTATAGCTAAAATCATAACGGTACCTCTGCGGTACACCATCACTTCGCGAAAACCCTTACAATTTTCATTGTAATTCTAAAACATGATTCCTAAAAATGCTTATAGTCGCTCTCCTGTTTAACTAAAGCTTGCACAACCAGATTACATTATAGTCTGTAACTGTAAAATCTACAAAAAAGTGAGGAATGAATAATGTGTGGAATATTCGGATGCATCCTACAAACAGGTGAGGCTGCCTCAACAATTCACGGCGGCTTAAAAAAGCTTGAGTATCGTGGCTACGACTCCGTGGGGATCGCAACCATTTACGATGGTCAGCTTTTTATAAAAAAGGATAGCGGAAAAATTGATGATGTTCACGCATTACACAATCTTGATGCTCTTCCTGGACGACTGGGGATAGGTCATACGCGATGGGCAACACACGGCGCACCCTACAAAGAGAACGCGCATCCACACACAGACTGCAACAACCAAATCGCCGTCGTTCACAACGGAATTATCGAAAATTTTGCGGAACTCAAAACTGAACTTGAAGAGCTTGGACATACTTTCAGGTCAAAAACTGACACAGAAGTCATTGCACACCTTATCGAAGAAAAAATGAAGGCAGATTTGCCTTTTGTTGATGCGGTTCGCGAGACTGTGAAGCGGCTAGAAGGCTCTTACGCAATCGCTGTCATCTCAGCTAAAGAACCTGACAAGATTGTTTGTGCCCGAAAAGAGAGCCCCCTTGTTCTAGGAGTAGCCGAAGACAGCCTCTACGTTGCATCTGACATTCCAGCTTTTCTCCCTATGACAAACAAGTCTGTTGTCGTTCAGGACGGAGAGCTTGTTATTTTAAGTGATGCTGGATACGAAATCCGGAACATTCTTGATTGGAAGCGGGTCACTAGAGAACCTGAACTTATAGAGTGGGCTCCTGAGATGGCTGAGAAGCAGGGCTATCCCTACTTTATGCTGAAGGAGATTCACGAGCAGCCTTTAAGTTTAAGAAACACTCTCAGGCTGCAGGACAAATACTTGGAGTTGATGACCACCTTCCTTGATCGAGCAGGAGAAGTTTTCTTGGTGGCCTGCGGAACCTCCTACCATGCCTGCTTGGCAGCGTCCTACCTGTTCTCCAAGCTGTCTTTCTTGGCAACCCATCCTGTTATAGCCTCAGAATTTGTTGAACAACATGGAAAATCAGTGAACATCGACAGCACCCTTCTAGTAGTCAGCCAGTCCGGAGAAACCGCCGACACCTTAGACGCGGTTGAAAGCGCTAGGCTACGCGCCGCTACAGTTCTGGGGCTCACAAACATTGTCGGCTCCACCCTGACCCGTATCGCCCGAGTGTACATCTGTCAGCAGTCGGGTCCAGAGATCGGAGTCGCAGCCACGAAAACCTTCACTTCTCAGCTTTCTGTGCTTTCTCAGCTTGCCCTAAGGCTTGCCAAGAAGCGGGGAAAGGTTTCTCATGTGGAGATTGAGGATCTTGAGGAGAAGCTTGAGCAGATACCAGACATCGTTGAGCGTGCTATCCAGAGTCAAGAAGAAAAGGTGAAACAGTTAGCGAAGAAATATCGAGGAAAGCAAGCCTTCTTCTTTTTGGGACGTGGAATAAGTTCGGCTGTCGCCCTTGAGGGGAGACTGAAACTCATGGAGATTTCTTACATTCCGTCTATAGCTTATCCTGCAGGAGAAAGCAAGCATGGTCCCATCAGTCTAATCGAGCCGGGATTTCCTGTGGTTTTCGTATGTCCAAAGGACGGCACGCATAGAACTATAATCAGCAACATTATGGAGATGAAGGCTCGCGGCGCCTCCATAATCGTAGTGGTTGAGAAGGATGATGAGGAGATAAAAAAGTTGGCTGACGATTACATCGAAATAGATACGGGATTGCCTGAAGTCTTGTCTCCAATACCCTTCGTCACTCCATTGCAGCTCTTCGCCTACTATATGGCACTTGAGCGAGGATGCGATCCCGACATGCCCCGAAACTTGGCCAAATCCGTGACTGTGAAGTAGACCGACAGTTCAAAAGAACAACGTACTTAACGGAATTGGTGAAGAAAAAGGTTCTAAAGTCACCGGTTGATTCTAGCTTCTAGGAACTCGAGCACGGGAAAGGCATTACAGATGGCAGATGACTCTAGACCTGTGACAAATCTAAAGGTTCATCCGAAAAGGATAGTGTCCCTCTCTCCCAGCAACACAGAGATTCTGTTTGCGATTGGAGCAGGCGACAAGGTTGTGGGCGTGACAGACTACTGCAACTATCCTCACGATGTCAAAGCGCGGATTGAGGCAGACGAACTAACAAGGGTGGGCGGTTACTGGAATCCATCAGTGGAGACCATTGTGGATTTGAAGCCCGACCTAGTTCTGGTTTCCACAGCCAAATGTACGGTAAAGACAAACGATTGCAAGGTGAATTGCAGCCGCCGATGTGAACTAACAACAGAAGTCGCCAGCAGACTCAGGAGTTTAGGACTGAACGTTTTGACATTGGCTCCACATAGTATGGATGATATTCTCGACAACATCCTGTTAGTGGGAAGGGCAAGCGGAAACACAGCCGAAGCCAGTAACATTGTGGAAAATCTGA
>Ga0307379_10002401_pt1 | contig 27864 bp, 11 predicted proteins | sample UN2MG_FD_202237 | JGI IMG/M metagenome (GOLD analysis project Ga0307379, IMG submission 202237) | Soil microbial communities from Risofladan, Vaasa, Finland - UN-2 | ecosystem: Environmental > Terrestrial > Soil > Coastal area > Acid sulfate soil | place: Finland: Risofladan, Vaasa | collected...
GTGAGGCCTTCGCTGATACGGCCCACAGCTTTCGCCTCACCGAAAATGAATTTTTCGGTATCGTACTTGATTCTGAAGAAACCGAGATTCAGGTTTCCGCTGCTCTCGAGGTTGATCTCGATATTGGAGTTGGCTTCGTTGATCTCCTCATAACCGAGCGAGACCTTGGCGCTGTGATTTTGCCCATTAACACCGGCCAGCAATGCTAAGGTATCGCCCTTCCAGATCGAAAGCAATTGAATGAGATCCGGCGTATCAAAATCACCAGATTCATCGAGATCCAGACCGAGGTAATCCATCAATTCCGGTGGCTCTGCGCCAAGTACGAGATAGACGCAGCGCATCAGGTCAGCCACATTAGTAGCACCAGAGTCGAGATCCTGCTTGCCGCGGTTCGGGGCAACGGTGTACTTCATGACAGGGAAATATGTGGCAGAATCCCTATTGTCCACAATCTTGATTGCGTAATTAACATATGCGCCAAGATCCATGCCGGGAATAGTCCCTGTGAACCGGACTGAATCCGTCTTCTCATCGGTTGTAAGAATCAGCGAATCAACCACGGTCGTGTCAAAAGACTCAGAAAGTAAAAGCTTATTGTTGGCACCAATTGAGATAGTTCCCTGGTAAACCTCGAGATAGACCTTTACAATCCCATCGGGGTCAATAACATCAGCCGTGATAGTCTGTGCTTCGATATCAGGCACGCGTGATGAATCAGGCGGGCAGTCCCTGAAAGTGATTGAGGAAGCGAATTCCGGCACAGGCAGACCTGTGCCGCTGACACTTATGGTTAGAATGTCCTTGTCAGAATCATTGCTCGTAATAGTAATCATAGCGCTCTGGCTGCCGGATATAGTGGGGCTGAAAGTAACTGTAACGTGCAGAGTGTCGCCGGCAGCTATTGTGGCCGAGGCCGGTTCCAATGTGAAAACTCCGTTGTCGCTCGAGATGCTGCTTATAACAAGGTCTGCGCTGCCAGTATTGGTTATTGTAAAAGAAGAATTCCCGCTGCTGCCTGCACTCACATCACCCATATCGATTAAAGAGTAATATAAAGAGATTTCCGGCTCACCTGCCAGACCGTAAGGAACCAGCACACTGATTCCCCCATCCGCAGTTCCGATCCATATGATGTCTTTGTGGTCTATTGCAATATCAAAAACAAAGTTATCTGCCAGACCATGTGTGGTGTTATATGTCGTCCAGTTTGTTCTGTCAAACTTGCTTAAACCGTTTCTCGTTCCGAACCAAAGGTTATCAAGGGAGTCTATAGCTATCGATTCGACCATATTACCAGCCAAACCATCTTCCACAGTATAGGTTGTCCAACTCGATCCGTCATACTTGCTCACTCCTTCGTAAGTCCCGAACCACTTGACACCTTCCGAGTCGATTGCGATGGCATATACATATATTGAAGCCAAACCATCCTCAGGGGTATAGGTTGTCCAGCCCGAACCGTCTAACTTGCTTACTCCGTTATGTGTTGCAAACCATACCGTGCCATCAAGTTCTATATTTATGGCGCGGACAACGTTATCCGCCAAACCATCAGAGGTGGTATAAGTTGTCCAGTTGGTGCCATCGAATTTGCTTACTCCACCTCCCCAGGTCCCGAACCAAATATTGCCCAGAGAGTCAGTGGTGATAGATTCGACAAAATTACTAGCCAGACCATCTGCAGTAGTATAGGTGGTCCAGCTTGTACCGTCATATCTGCTGAGTCCTCCATCCAAGGTTAATGAGCCTAACCACAGGTTACTCAGGCTGTCTATGGCAATTGAACTGCCGGTATTATTAGCCAATCCATCCTCTGAGGTGAAAGTGGTCCAGGTGACACCGTCAAACCTGCTCAACCCTTCCTCCCAGGTCCCGAACCACATTGTACCTTTATAATCTGTGGCAACTGCACGGACTTTGTCAGATGCCAGCCCGCTTACCGCGTGGTGAGTTGTCCAGCCGGGAGGGTATGCACGGGCCTGGCAATAGACCTTAAGCGAGCTTTCATCCGTATCGTTGCTCGAGACCGTGATAGCCCCGTACTGGATACCGGACGAGAAAGGGCTGAACGTCACCGTGACTGGTTGGCTTTCTCCTGCGGCGATGGTAGCGGAGGTGGGGTCGACTAAATACATGGGATCGTTGCTCCAGATACTGCTTACTACAAGGTCAGTGCTCCCCTCATTCGTGATCGTAAAAGTACCCGTGTCGCTGGTGCCTACCACTGTATAGCAGATTGTAACAGAAGTGTCGGACAAAGCTATCTCCGGTCCCTGGGCGGTCGTACAGTTTCCGCTGACACTCACTGTAAGCGTACTTTCATCGCTGTCATTACTCTCAATGGTTATAGTAGCGCTCTGGCTGCCGGATTCATTGGGGCTGAAAGTAACTGTAACGTGCAGAGTGTCCCCGGCAGTTATTGTGCCTGAGGCCGGTTCCACTGTGAAAACTCCGTTGTCGCTCGAGATACTGCTAACTATGAGATCGGCATTCCCATTGTTGTCGATCAAGAAGCTCCCGCTGCTACTGGCCCCCAGGTTAACTTCTCCGATCTCAACTGTTGTGGATGATAGGGCGATCTCAGGGGCTGGCTGGATTGTGCCGTTGCCGGTAACAGATACAGTGAGCGAGCCTTCATTGCTGTCATTACTCTCAATGGTTATAGTCGCGCTCTGGCTGCCAGCTGCCGTGGGGCTGAATGCGACAATTACTTCCTGGCTCTGTCCGGCGACAATGGTGGCAGAGCCGGGGGTCAATGTGAATAACGCATTGTCACTGCTGATACTGCTAACCGTAAGGTTAGCAGTACCTTCGTTGGTGATCGTAAAGGAACCGGTGCTGCTTGAGCCGACTGTTACATCGCCGATGGAAACAGAAGTTGCAGATAAGGTGATCTCAGGCTGGGCTTCTGATAATGCAGCTTCAGCAGTGTTTCCAAAGGCCCCGAGGTTGATTCTGCCGCCGTTCGGCATGGGTTCATTTGAATAATCCGATGAGGGATCACCGGCGTCAATACAGGGGGAACCCAGGCTCAGGTGGTAATCTCCTGCCGCGGAGTCAACAAATTCAGGATCGATGCTGATGTCATTCGTTCCCGCATCGAGACCATAATAGTCTGTACCGCCACTCCAAGTGTTATCCCACACATCGTTGTAATCTATAGTTATATTCGAAGACTCCGAGTTGTATATCCCTATGTCGTTGTTTACTATAATATTGTTCTTTATTGTCGGATTGGTGGCGTTGTCTAACCAGATTCCCGCCCCGTTATCATGCTGGATATTGTAAGCAATTGTGTTGTTTTCAATGAGAACGGTGGAGTTTTCCACTCTTATTCCGTGATAAGAGTGGTTAAGAATTAAATTGTTCTTACAGGTTCCATTTGAGGAAGTTAATGCTTTTATTCCATATGTGCTGGTGGTCAGTAAATTGCCAATAATATCGGCCATGGATTCTTCCAACCTGATACACTCATTCCCACATTCAGAAACAGTGTTGTTTTCTATTAGTGCGTTGGAAGAATTTTTTGCGATAATACCCCAGCCGCTGTTAGTCAGTGAATTGCCTACAATATCGGCCGTGGATGCATCCAACCTGATGCAATCATTCACACATTCTGAAATCGTACAATCCGTAATACTGTTCGAATAGTTCGTCTGGTTAAAGTAAAACCCCCATTCGGCATGACGAATATCACAATATTTTAAGCTGCTGTATCCCGACTTATTGTAAATGTATTTCCAGTCGCCGGGAGCCGGATTGGTACTCGCCGAGAAAAAATGTATCGAGTCTGACTCGGTTCCTAGTGCTTCCAACCCGCCAAAAGTCACCAGCTTGCATGTATCAGCAGCAAATTGAATGGTTGTTCCCGGTTGAATATATAGTGTGTCATCGCTGCTAACGTAAACTGGTATAAAAGCCAGGTAGGGAGAATGGGCACTGGGTATGTTACCTGTTAAATAGCCTCCCAACGGGGAAAGCGGTACAGAACTTCCTTCAACAGTAATCTGGCTTATTCCATAATCCTGGCCGGTAAAACCTGATTGCGTTGTATTATATGTGTTGCTTCCGTACTCTATTGAAAAGTCGTTTAAAGTGGGTGAGTAGCTGTCTTCTTCTTCGTCTTCAATGCGGAAAATGAACTTGTGGTTATTGTCTGGAGGCAGGAAGTCTGATAAATCCGAAACATCGACATACCAGTCAAAACTCGAGCGATCACCTCCATATTTTCTGAAAAATTGAAACTCACCTGTGTTATTGTTATTGTCTATAGCGGATATCCGTCCGTTGAGACTACCGCAATAGGCCTGGTCTAAAGAGACCCTGGCATATGCGACCGGCGTGTAACCAATCCGGTCGGCCATCACAAACGCCCTTTCACAATAGTTTTTGATAAAATCGTATGTCAACCAGGCGAAACCCTCATCACCCCAGTCATCTCCCCATGAATTCACAATTTTTAGCGCTCCGGACCCACCTATGGTGTTGTCGTAGCCTACAACTGCCACAGCGTGACTCCCCTCTTCCGACTCTCCTTCAGCGGGAGCGTTATAGATGTAGTCGGTGCTGTTCAAGTCATGAAAACCAGGGTAAACCGGAACCGAGAGCACGAAAATTTCACCGCCTGCCAGAAGCTGTTTCATGTTCTCGATATCAGTATCATTCAGGTTTACTTCTTCATTATAGATTTTCGAGTATGATAACGCGCGGTACTGGAGAGCAGTTTTATAAATACTCGGCTCCGGCCAGGTAGTGTAATCGTCCACATCGTAAGGCATGTCCTCCAAAGTGGCGCAGCCTTGTTCACTAAGGAATTTCATTACCTCGGATGCACTACTCCCATTGTCTTCACCATCATTATTATGGTTATAGAGAAATGCAGGACTGAATTGGTGGGAAGCTACGGTCAAATCCCAGCCGCGCTCCTGCCCCTCCTGGTAGGTTTTGCAGTAATAGCCCACTGCCCAAGCAACGCAGCAATCTTGCTCTCCCTGGCTAAGCACGGGAGGAAGACCGGGAGAATTGTCGAAGGATTCGGGCAGGACCGCTACCAGTATCGGGGGGGGAATGTAATCAGGAATTTTCGCCAATTCTTCCGGTGATTCTTTAATCAATCCCATTCCATGTCCCTTATGGGTTTGCGCAATTAAGAGCCCATACCTCCCCCAAAGAATCATCACCGTAATAAAAGTTAGAGGTATCGTTCTTTTAATAAAAGCTGTAAACATTGAATCCCCCAAATTCCTAAATGTGGAAATATTTCATTCGGATAAATCTGTGCTGAGAAATCGAAAAAATAAACCAAGCCACCGGATCTAATGTGGCAGCCCGGTCATTTTAATTACGTTTTATTCAATATTTGTTATTATTATTATTATGCCTAACATAGGTTTATATAGACTTTATAAAGACCTTTAGACAGCTAATATTGCTGTATAAAACCCCTTGAGCAAAACAAGAATAAACACGTAATATATTAAATCGAAAGAATTCCTCGGAGCTTGCTCCGAGATTACCATATTAGGTTTTTGCATTTAGAAATTCCGGTGGTACGAAGTGCCATGAAATTGGCTTAATACCCCTTAGCTCTGCTGCGGGGATAGTCAATCACCAGGAATTTCTTTATTAACAATCTGTTGTGATATTTGACAAAAATTGTAGCGGAATTTTATACAGACTGCATGAAATTCCATCCAATAACGTTAAATACAAGCTGTCTTCTGGAATTTTCACGCCTTTAACACCACACGATTCAGAACGTGTGTATATATCATTGTCGTTTTGACTTTCTTCTTCTCCCGATAAATCAAGAGGATTTTGTCAATTTTCACTTTGCACCTTTGAGAGTCGCCAAGGTTATTATCAGCAGGCGTGTGATTCCCGAAAGCGTTTGTAATCTTGAATTAGTCGATTCATGGCGGGCCTTATTGGTGTGCCAAGTAGCAGGTCTCTAAAACGATTCTAAGAAGATTTCTCGGGAATGTCAAATTAAAAATGGAGAGCATGAAAAAGGAATTTTCAACGACGGTCAGCGTCAACTGGGCGGGCCCGAGGAGGATTAAACTGATACCACGATACTGTCAGAGCTTTTTACTGGTGGATTACTGTTTAAACTTCATTTGCTCCAGGCGAGTCATGCTTAACCTCCATACCAGTCAACATAAATCAACCTGGTTTGCTCCCTCTATTCCTCAATTCTAAATCTCCCCTATCAATCCTGGCCTTGCAGAATATCCAAATAAAATATAGCATTAACTATTAACAAAAATTATTATTTAGTGGCATTCTCACTTTTTTGGGGGGACTTAGCTTCAAATTTATGCGAAGCTCCCAAGCTGAATGGATGCGTGAACGATTCGGTGGATAAAAAGAAAGTGAAGTGTTATTAACTAACCAGTTCAGCTCTGTAATTGCATTTTCAATTCAGTGCAAAGGTGTGGGTACGACTTGGGAGAAACTATACATGAACAGCCGTACAGTCCAAAGAAAAGACCGGCTATATGAATAATCAGATAAAAACCATTTCGTTCCGGGGCGGGCCGTTTTTCAGCGTGATACCCATCGCCACCTTCCTCCTGATCACCCTTTTTCTGTTGTTTAAGGGGGTCGCACAAGTTGAAGGAATGATCATGGCCGCCATGGCCGGTATCTCGCTGGGCTTGCTGTTTGTCCGTAATGTGTCGGAATACAGCGAGTTGGTATTTTCGCTGATGACCAACCGTATCGCCACAGTGGCGTTGGTGTGCTGGCTCTGGGCCGGCGCTTTCACCGGGATATTGGCTCACTCGGGTCTCGTTGAGGCGCTAGTCTGGATTGGCTGGAAAATGAGCCTCTATGGCGGGTCGTTTGTGCTGGCTGCATTCATCAGTTCGGCACTTTTCGCGGTCTCGGTCGGCACCGCTTTTGGCACGGTGGTTGGATTCACTACTGTAATCTACCCGGCCGGAATCCTGCTCGGAGCTAATCCTGCAGCCTTGATGGGTGCGATTCTTAGCGGGGCGGCGTTCGGAGATAACCTGGCGCCGGTTTCCGACACGACCATAATTTCCGCTGCCACACAGGAAACGGATATACGCGGGGTGGTGATCTCGAGGCTCAAATACTCACTCACCACCGCGATAATTGCCGGTGTGCTCTTCTTTTTCTTCGGCGGAGGCAAATCGGTGATAGACCCGGCAGAGGCGGGCAAGCTGCTGGCCGAGCACGCAAACCCGGAAGCCCTTCCCATGCTGATTCCGGCTGTTATCACGATTGTGGTCGCCCTCTGCGGCTATCATTTCCTGGCCGCACTCAATCTGGGAATTCTCTCAGCACTGGTTATCGGCCCGCTGACCGGCATATTGCCCCTCGAAAAAGTATTTTACCTCACCTCCGGGGGCTCCGTGGCAGGGTGCGCGGTGAGCGGGATCAGGGCAATGCTGCCCATCTCGATACTGATCCTTTTAATCATCACCGCCAATGGACTGATGGAGGCAGGTGGATTTTTCGACCGCCTGCTGTCCTGGCTCGACAGAGTCGCTGCCGGCTCTCCAAGGCGCGCCGAGACAGCGATCGTCTTATTTATCTCGCTGGCCTGCCTTTGCCTTCCCGGTAATACTTCAGCCATGATTACCGTGGGACCGCTGGCCAATAAAATTCGAAAGCGCCATGGAATCCATCCATACAGAAGCGCCAATCTGCTGGATACTATAGCTTGTTCTTTCCCTTACATGCTTCCCTATGCCGCTGTGATCATCGTCGCCAGGGCCATTCAAAGCGAGTTGGCGACTAAATATGATTTTACCGTTGTATCCAGCTGGGGGGAGACAGCGCCTTTCGTCTTTTACGGGATCGTCCTCTTTCCCTTGATGATTATCTCTGTGATTACCGGGTTCGGACGCAAAAAAGGGTAGTATTTAAGAATATTTCGCTTTTTGATAACCGGTTATGACGGTTTAGTTAACCCGGCTACAACAGCTTTATCATGTGCAACATGGAAACGATGAATGTATCTCAGGCGGAATCCACATCAACAGAACAAAATCATTTTGATCTATCGGAAAAAAATAAAGTTAATAAAATGCCATGGAATGCCTAAATTAACCTTTAATGCCATGAATCGGCATAGATGATACGCTTGTAGGGTTTTATCAGTTTGAATCAGCATTCGTGTAAATTTATGTCATCGGTGTGAATGGGTGATATTTTACCCAAAAGGCCCAGATGCAGCATCCATGCGCTTTTGGGTTGATTTTTAAGATGTCACGGGAATTGTGAAAATGGCAAAATATCGGGCTGTCTCAATTATATAATTTCTAAACTCGTCTCGCACAGCCCGCCATTTTGTATCTTTAGGATTCGTTGAAAAAGAAAGGCCTTTTTTTCAGGCAATCGCCTTTGTTCCCACCACGATTTGCAAATCCCGAAATGCCGCCCTTTCCTGGACTGACCAATAGAACACTTGATACTCCTGAGGAAAACAATTAATATCTAGCAAAACGATAAAGAATCTCTTGATTTCAGCCAAAATGACGAAAGCCTGAGTCTAAAATCAAAAAAAGGTGAAATCAAGTCTTTCAAGTCTAGAATAGTGAATATTGGTTCAAAAGCAATGAAGGGAGTAAATCAGTAATGAAGCGTTTACAATTAGTTTTGACTGTCAGCCTGCTTGTACTTCTGTGCGCCTTGCTGCCCTTTTTCGGGTGCGGCTCGGCAGATCGGCAATTCGGCGATCTCCACCTGGTGGCAGCCTCGCAGGCACTCCGGCAGATGGAGCTGTCGCCAATCTTCAAGCAAGCAGCGTCGATGTCCTGGTCACGGATGAGCTATCCAACCGTAACGATGGATGGTCAGCGGGTGATTCATATCGATAAATTGTCGGAGGAGCTGGGAAGGTTCGTGTTGGAGACCATGTCATTCGGTGAGGTTAAGGCCTCCGCTCGCTTTCGTCTCAGTGAAATGGGATCAAGCCCTTCCTCGATGGGGTTCTTCGTCAGTATTGACTCGGGCTATCTGGTCATTGCGCTCCGCTGGATGCGATCTGAGTCAGGCGCGGTCACCTCAGGTTTAGTCGTCCAAATGGTGTCCCCACAGAACGTAGAATCGAAAACCCTCAACTTTGTTCCGCTAGAGCTTGCGCAGAATGAGTGGATTGAACTGGGAATCCGCAGTGACGGGGATGCGGTGGTTGCAACCATCTCCGGGCAGGATCTCAGAACTCCGGTGGAAGGGCTTGCGGAGAACACACGTATCGAAGTGGGACTGGCTGTTTTACATGCGGAATATGTTGTCGATCAATTAAGGGTTGGAGGGCAGGAGATTACACCCCGGCAGTTTGAATCTATGGCCCTCCTGGCAGCGCTCAAGGATATCGCCGTACAACATTTCAATCCGGACTTTGCATTGGGCAACAATCCGCTGGCCGTAACAAAGGGGTATATCAACGGCGAGTATCGCGACGCGCTGATGGCTGTGCCCAATAGCCTTTTTGAATTCGAGGTGGATGTGGGTCGGCGGACCGAGTTGGCTTTTGCAGTGGGATACTTTGAGTGGTCTGAGCTGCATGGCGACCACTTCACAATGTTCTCCGTGCAGGTAATCGATGGCCAGGGAAAGGTGCACAACGTGTTCCCAGCAGCACCGGGGGACGGCGTCTGGCGGGACTGTACAGTGGACTTGACCCGGTTTCGAAACACGCGGGTCACGCTGCGGTTTCTGACATATGTCTGGGGTGGAGTCAACACCGAGAATTGGGACATCGCGTTCTGGGGAGACCCGCGTCTACGGCGGCCCGCCCCGCCGCCAGTTGCGCGACCCAACGTGGTGCTTATTTCCCTGGATGCGCTGCGGCCCGATCATCTGGGCTGTTACGGGTATGCGCGCCCCACCAGCCCGTTCATCGATTTAGTCGCCGAGGATGGTGTTGTGTTCGACCATGCCTTCAGCCATGCGTCGTGGACGCTCCCGTCGCACATGTCAACCATGAGTGGAATGCCTGTGGGTTACCATGGGGTCATAAACCGGTACCATATCCCCCCGCCAGAGCTCCAGACACTGGCCGAGTCGTATGCTGCTGCCGGATATCGGACGGCAGGTTTCACCGGCGGCGCATCAGTCGCTGGCTGGTATGGTTTTTTTCAGGGGTTTCAGCGCTATTTCGACGACATGTGGGAGAAGGATAAAATCGATTGGACTGCCCAGATCATGGAGAAGACACACCGGTGGCTGACCGAGGAGGGAAATCAGCCCTTCTTTCTGTTCTTTCACACTTATGAAACTCACCCGCCATACACGCATACGCAATTCCTCCCCGATAGTCTGAAATCCCTTGTGGTCGAGCTTGGCACGCGCAATGAAACGGCAGGGGTAGGGCGCTATGATTCAGGAGTTCTCTTCGTTGACGGGTACATGCGCAGATTGTGGGCGGCCCTGGAGGAAACGGGGGCCTTGTCACGCACCATCATCGCCCTCACGAGCGACCACGGCGCGGAGCTTTTCGATCGATCGGACCATTTGATGACGCATCCGCATTCACTCCACCGCGACGTGCTCCAAGCATTGCTTATTCTCAGTGGGCCCGGTCTTCCTGAAGGCCTACGCGTGACAGATGTGGTGGGTTTGGCGGACGTAGCCCCGACACTCCTGGAGTTGTGCAGCCTGCCGATCCCCGAAAGTATGAAAGGCCGGTCGCTGGTTCCGCTCATGCAGGAAAAGGAAGCAGATCCTCTCCCCGTATTCAGCTTGCTTGCAAATGAGGACGTCCCGGAGGCGAAGTCGATCATCTACAAGGAACATCACCTGATTCTCCATTTGGATAAGTTCAAGGAGAACGCGGAAAAGGTTGGTTTACCAGAAGCGATCCTGTTGCCGAAAGAGGAGCCAATACAGTTGTATGATTATATCGCGGATCCGAATGAAATGCACAATCTGGCAAAGGAGCTTCCCGCCAAGGTGGTGGAATTGAATAGATTGCTTGAGCACCATCAGCAAGAGATTGCAGCAGCAAAGGTGCTGGAGGGGAGACGATTCAACAAAATGGATGAAGAAACGCGGCTCCAATTAAAGGCGCTGGGGTACGTTAACTAATTTTTCATTCGGGGGGAAAGCTCACTGATCGGCGCGTATGCGCAGGACAGACTGCTCCCCGCGGAATCACCGTGACCATTGGCTTAATCAGCTCTTAGGGTTATAAGCCGGTTAAAAACATGGATCACCAGACCTTACACCCTCGGTGGTGAACCCGGGATTGATAATCTGCTGCTGAACCTCTGGGGGGATGCCACGCCCTGTGTTGCGAATCTCTACCACAGCCCAGTTCAGGTCGCGGCAAATTTGGTAAAATGGGTTCAAAATTTCTAATGAATGAATTGCTTCCACGATTTGAAAATCTTAATGGGGAGGCTGAAAATCCAGCAGAAAAAAATTCAAAGCATATACAGCCAACCAGCCGATGAAAAAAAATAGAACATGCTGATTTAGCTGAAAACGCTCATAGTAATGCCCTGATCCGGGGGGAAAAATGTATTACTACTCAGGTCATATTATAGGTTGCATTTTCGGGCTATACGGCAAATCTCATAACGCAATAAATTACAATGTACTAAAAGCATATTTTGAGACTGAAACAAATGCAATCTATTTTATGCCCTCCTTAGTAAATGCGACAGAACGTTTCGAACTTATTTGCAGCAGGTCTCTATCGTTTATTTATAAACAATTTACGAGATTTCAAATGGAAGCTCTTTTGGAATCGGACAAGAAAGATTTAACTCCTGTTGCACCTTCTTTATTGGTCAGTAGATGTAGCGGTGAAAATCACCGATCGGTCTGAATTAAAAGGTGTTATCTCTACTTGTATCTCACCCGGAATCCCGCCTGGTGTAAGAGTTGTCCCGGTATAACCTCCCACATCGGTGACATTATTTTCAGGAGACAGGGTTCCCTCCCCCTTAATTATCTTGAAATCGACTCGCCATCCCTTTGCCGGGATATAGTTCTGTGAAACATAAACAATCAATGAGTCCGGCAAGGGCTTCCCGATAACACCGGTCTGGTAGTTTCCGGAAACTACAATGATATCGTACCGATTTACGGTTTCATCCGGACCAAGTACTCGATAGTCATATTTACCCTCTGAGTCACATGAGAGAGAAATAGTAATAACCGCAAAGATACAGTAAAGCACAAGTTTTGGAAATCTGCCGTGGCTGGCAATCTGTTGCCTCATATGGTCCCCTTAACCAAAGATTAATCTTTTAATAAGTGGAGAAAAACCTGACTCGACCCCGATAACAGTACCACTAATTACGAGAGAAATCAAGCATCTGGTGAATCTCGGTCAAAACATAATCTCTAATAATTTCCGGACTCGTCGTTCAAAACCAGTACATTGGGGACATAATTAACTAGTACTATAATTTATACGCTTTTGTTCCTTATCGCGGCCGTATTTCGAACCTTATATCCAAAACTCACATGGAATTATTTTTAGGCAGTAAAATCAGGAAGGGAAAAACTTAATTATTGACACTGGAATCTTTGCCAAATATAATGAAAACGCATTGAAAAAAATTCCCAATAATTGGAAGGATGCAATTTTGTAAAAATCCCAATCTGTAAAATACGAGTTCCAGTTAACCTGGAAAGGTACAGCCTCAGGTCTTTGGAGTCATATATATAAAGATTGGAAAGATGGTGTAACGGGTAAATTCATATTCTTTTAGTCAAGAAAACGAGGAAGCCGAACTGCCAAAAAAGATCAGCGGTAGTGCGGCTTTTTTATTTCCCCAGTACTGGAAGAATAGATTCTAAGAATTATCAGCCGATCTATCTCTGTTTGATTGAGCAACTTAAAGAGCCTACAGCCTTTTTCCTTATAGCCTATAAAACATGAATAGGCTGGACAAAAAAGACTCAACCATGTAAATCAAACTTGTCACTGCACTAGAGGGCCTTATAATCTTTAACGGGGCATTATGCTGGCGCCGGGTAATGATGTCAATTATGTATGGAAAGAGTATGGGATATGATGAAGATTGAGCTTATCATACCGCCTGTTGCTTGTCCAACAATTGTCTATCCGAGTGTCCCATGTCTCACAGCCTATCTTCGGCAGCGGGGTTTTGAGGTAGTCCAGAGAGATTTTAATGCCAAAGCTTTCGATTATTTTCTCTCAGCTTCTTGCATAGAAACATGCCTGAAAAAACTCTCAACACGCAAATCTCCCGACCTGCAGTGTCAAAATGAGAATCAAAAAGGGCTTACCAGCGAAAAACTCTTAATGATCGGCGAATATGTTCTCTCAACAATAGAAGAGATGAAAAGTCAATTCAGAAAATATTCTGGTTTTTCCGATTTCGAAAAATATAGGAAAAACAGGCGAATTCTAGACGCAGCTCTGGAAATTATATCCAGCGCATATGCCCCCAGTAAGCTTTCCATCTATGGTTTTGAAATGAGGTATGATTTGCATTCAGTGGAAGATGTCCTTGAAAGTATTTACAACCGCGACGAAAACATGTTCATCCAATACTTCGAGGAGTCCGCTCTTCCCCTGATTGCCCAGGACAAACCGTCTATTGTCGGGATATCCATTGGATACCTGAGTCAACTCATACCAGGATTATCCCTTGCCCGGATTATCAAACAGGAGCTTCCGGAAATACATCTGACATTAGGAGGCTGGCATATAACAACGGTTGGCCAGGAATTAATCCGTCACGCGGAAAAATTCAAGGCGTTCGATTCACTAGTGCTTCATGAAGGTGAGGTTGCCCTGGAAGAGCTCGCGCACCGGTTAGAAAAAGGAATATCCATTCATGGTACGGCCAATGTCGCCTTTTCCGATAAAAGTCGGACCTATCTTCCGGATACTATAAATCACCCAAAAAAATACCGCTATCCATTTCCAGATTTTGAGGGCCTCGAGCTCGATCTCCTTCTTGCGCCCGAGCCTATTTTCTCTATACCAATTACCCGAGGCTGCTATTGGAAGAAGTGCACTTTCTGCTGTGAACATAGCTATGGAGCAAAATACAAACCGGTTAATGTAGACACTCTGATCAATGGCATCATCAGGATGCAACAGCGTTATCCTGAGCCTATGTTTTACTTTGCCTCCCCTGCATTTCCACCTTCATTGGCTGATTCATTCTGCTCAGCAGTCCTGGAAAAGAAAATCAAGATAGCCTGGACCTCATTATTTCGACTTGAGAAAAGTTTCTCTTTAGAATTATTCAAAAAAATGTCGAAAGCGGGGTGCAAGATTGCTATTTTCGGTCTTGAGTCGGGGTCCCAGAGATTGGTTGATCTCATGGATAAAAGATTTGACGTAAAGTACTCTGAAAAGCTTATTGAGGCCAGCAGCAAAGCAGGAATATGGAATCATATGACCCTGATAATCGGATTCCCTACAGAAACTCGAGCAGAGGCAGAGCAAACTCAAGCTTATTTGATCCGTAACAAAAAGCATTGGAACTCGGCAGCTGCTCATCTCTTTGTTATGGAGAAAGGGTCAAGGCTGGTAATGGAACGAGAGAAATTTCCATTTGTAGAGGTCGAGGAAAATAGTGCCGGATTATCAGCTCTTATGCGGTTTCGAGTGAAATCTGGAATGACTCCTTTGGAAAAACAGGAGCTGCAGCGTCAGTTTTATGAAAAAGTAATATCCCCCCAACAGGAGAAAGTAACCAACTGCCTGCTGGGTCATGATCTGGTTTTCATTGTCCAAAACGGAATAAATTTTTTCTCTCCCTGTCATTGATCTTAATTTGAAAGCGACCCTGCCTTGGTTTCCTTTGAAAAAATATGAGTTCCCGAAACGATCCATAAAGGAGGTGATGATATAGAAACGAAAACTACTCATAAGGCAAAAAAACCAGCTTTTAGTGATGTATTCCTAATGCTCGAAAGAGCCCAGCAGTTCTTTACGCTCAAAGAGACTTTGAGTGAGGTCCGTTCCTATTAAGGAGGTATTAAAATGACTGAACAAAAAAAGGATGTGCAAAGGCTGATCGGCAGAGCGATATTGGATCCTGACTTCGCCCAAAAGTGCATTGATGACCCTTTCGGAGCAGCGGAAGACGAAGGCATAGCTCTGAATGAGAAAGAAGCGAAGGCGTTAATGACCCTTGGCGAGGAGCTAAAACGCATTGGTGAAATATTCGAGAAAGCAAAAAGGAATAGGATAAACTGGATTGATGTTATCGGAGGCTGAATGCAGCCTGGAGGCTTTCCCGAGGAAGTTCTTCAATACAACCTTCACTGGTGACAGATGATTAATCAGCGGACAATTGCCGATATTCTGCTTGTAGATCCCCCCGTACATAATGGAGGGACTACATGGCTTGCTCCGGAGCCTTTGAATCTTGGCTATCTGGCTTCTTCCCTGATGGATAAAGGACTGGGGGCAGAGGGTGGGATGTAGAGCAGACTGTGGCGGAAATACTACGCTGGCGTGTCAAGGTAGTTGGTATAACGGTTATGTCTCCCCTTGTGGTGGATGAAGTCAGTCAAATCATTTCAAGACTTCGCTCTTCAGGCGTGCATTCGCATATTACTCTCGGCGGAAATTTTGCAAGCCTGGCGCCCAGTGAACTGCTCAAAAAAATGCCGGAAGTAGATTCAATCGTGTTGGGAGAAGGAGAAAAGACTGTTGTCGAGTTAGTTCAACTGGTTCAGCAGAACAAGGAGTGGACCAAACTGGATGGTATCGCTTATAGGGAAGGCGAGAAGATCAGAATTAATCGGCCTCTTAACAGGATAGTCGAGCTGGATACAATGCCGCCTCCTTACCGCCCGCTAATATCGGAACTGGTCGCTTCTGACATTGCGCCATCGATCTTGTCCAGTAGAGGATGCTATGGAAATTGTTGCTACTGCAGTGTCGCGGCATTTCATAAGCTTTACCCTGATGGTCCCTCTTGGCGGGGACGGAGTCCCCAACACACAGTTGACGAGATAGAGGAGCTGTACACAAAATATGGCGCTCGCCGGTTCTGCTTTACAGACGACGATTTTATCGGCCCTTATCCTGAGGGATGGGAACGGGCTTACCGCATTTCAGAGGAAATATTGTCCCGTGAGCTTCCCGTGAAGTTTGCTTTGGAATGCCGGCCAAACCATGTTGATTTCGAGCTGTTTAATAAACTTAAAAGTGCCGGGTTGAGTCTGGTACTTATCGGTATTGAATCGGGTTGTCAGCGTATGCTGGATTTCTTTAGGAAAAAAACGACTGTCCATATGAATCTCCAGGCGCTTAAGGTATTGGAAAAGTTGAAGATACCGACTCACATAGATTTCATATTCCTGGATCCGTATACCTCACTGTCTGAGGTAAAGGAAAATTTATCTTTTTTAAATAAATTCGCGCAAGTTATGCTTTTCAACCTGATTGGTTTTTTAGAACCTCGAGCAGGAACGGACTTCACCCAAATTCTTTTCGAGCAGGAAGAGCTGCTGGGCTCTTTTGAGCGTTATAAGTATCATTTTAAAGACTCCCGTGTAGAAAAGCTGTACAGGGTAATTCATGAATCTTTTAAACTCCTTTACTATCAGACCGGACGACTGACGCGTCTTTATTGGGAGCTTGAGGGAATCGATGGAGGTTCGGAGAAACTAAAAGACTATCTATCTCTTCCAGGTACAGACCATTCTATGGTGGAAGAGCTGATTAGCAGGAAAAACATGTTCACTATCCGATGCGCGGAAAAAGCGATAGGCTTTCTATCGACCCCAAAGGAACCAGGACTGGAGGCTGTGGAGGAATTTGGTAAATCGTTGGAGATGGAAATAGAGGAGTTTGATAAAGGTTTTAACTATCAATTGGCTATGCTGCAATTGTGGGTCTCGTCTTTAGTTAGCAAAGATGGGAAGATGTCTTTTGATGTTTGGCCGTCTCCGGGGATAATATTGTGAAAAAAGTTAATATTATCTGATAATCAGCGTATCCACGGAACCCTGCAAGAAACATCTATTTTCCAACTATATTTTAATTCAGGGACCTGTTTGCTGGTATTTACCACAGGAAACATTACATAGTTTGAATTCATATTGTTGTTTATATGCTTCAGCCATCAAAAGAAGTCTAAAATTTACCTTTGCGGATAGATGTAAACAATTTTATGACCTGAGTCGTAAGGGCCTAAGATCCATGATACAAAAAAGTCTCTCAGCATTAATCATTCTCATCATTTTTGTATTTGCAAATTCCGCTTTTAGCGAGAAGTATCCTTTCAAAACCTACTCGATTGATGACGGACTACCGGCATCATTGGTTTTATCGATTTTACAGGATCAGGAGGGTTACATCTGGTTTGGTACGACAAGCGGGATAGGTAAATTTGATGGTCTGACTTTTACCAGTTATACCACAGCGGATGGTTTGGCCAATAACACTGTCTGGTCAATGATAGAGGACAGAAAAGGGAATCTCTGGTTTGGAACACTAGGCGGAGGCCTTAGCAAATTTGACGGGAAGAAGTGGACAACTTACAAAACAGAGGATGGGCTGGCATATAACATGGTTAAAACAATGATCGAAGATTCTAAGGGTAATCTCTGGTTCGGAACAAGGGGAGGCGGTGTAAGTAAATTTGACGGGACGAGTTGGACTACCTACACAACAAATGAGGGACTGGCTGGTAATACTGTCCATGCACTGATCGAAGATAAAAACGGGAATCTATGGTTTGGAACCGACAAAGGTCTCAGTAAATTTGATGGAGAAAAATGGGTCGATATGACCGAATCTATTGATATGTCTATAGTTCGCTCGATTCTTGAAGACTCGCAACAAAATATTTGGTTGGCAGGCTCAAGAAAAGTGGAATCACTGGAAAAACCAATAATAATAAAAATGGCCGTTAAGCCTGATCGTGCTGATTTATCTGTTTTTTCTGAAAGAGACGGGCTGCCCCCTGCTATGGTCCAGACAATGCTTGAAGACAGAAAGGGAAATATCTGGTTCGGGACTTATCAAGCTGGCGCAGGTATGTTTAATGGTAAGGACTGGAAGATTTACACGACAGAAAACGGGTTGCCTGCAGATAATATCTTTTCATTGTATGAAGATATTGAAGGGAATATATGGTTCGGAACCGGGGGAGGAGCGGTAAAATTTAATGGACCGGTGTTTACAATTTATACTACAGATGATGGACTAGCCACTAATGCATTAAACCCGGTATTTGAGGACTCAAAAGGGAACATATGGTTTGGCTCTTTTCAGAATGGAGCAAGCCGTTTTGATGGAAAAAATTGGACTAATTACACAACTGAGGATGGATTGGGTGAGAATTGGGTCAATAAAGTATTTGAAGATAGAAAAGGTAATATATGGTTCGGTACTTTTGGAGGTGGAGTAAGCTGCTTTGACGGGATAAATTGGAATACCTATAGAGAAATAGATGGTCTTGCGAATAACAAGGTCACTTCAATTCTCGAAGACAAAAAAGAGAATTTGTGGTTTAAGACTAACGGTGGGGTGAGCAAGTATGATGGTACGAATTGGACGACCTACACGACAGATCAAGGGCTTACCCAAAACGATATCTGGACAATGATAGAGGATTCAGCAGGGAATATATGGATAGGAGGGAATGAGGGAGTCAATAAATTTGATGGAGAAAAGTGGTCGACTTATTCAACGAAAGATAGTGTACTTCTGAACGCTGTCTTGGAAATAGTTGAGGGGAAAAAAGGTAATTTGTGGTTCGGGACTAAAGGTGGAGGACTGACAAGATTCGATGGTGTAAAGTGGATGTCCTATACAACAAAAAATGGTTTGGCTCACAACGATATAATGGCAATATTTGAAGACTCCTACGGTAATCTGTGGCTCGGTACAAATGGAGGGGGGGCGAGTAAATTTGACGGAACGACATTTACTAATTACACAACAAAAGATGGGCTTTCAAGTAACATCTGTAACTTTATATTTCAGGATAACGGGTACTATTATTTCGGGACAAATAAAGGATTAAACCGTTTTGACGGTAAATTATTTCAAGTTTTTACTACAAAGAACGGTCTTGCTTATTCTGAGTTAAATGAATATCTCAAAGACAGTAAAGGTAACTACTGGTTCGGATCCGTAAATGGTATAACAAAATATAGTCCAAAAGCGTACAACCCGAATCCCATTCCTCCGCCTGTTTATATAAACCGCTTGAGAACATTTGAAAAAGACACCCCATTGACCAGCAGTCTTGTACTCAATTACGATCAGAACAACTTGAGGGTCAATTATATCGGAATCTGTTTATCCGCACCGGAAGATTTAGTCTACCATTATAAGCTTGAGGGTCTTGACAGTGATTGGATAGAAACCAGGGAACACTCTGCCTCCTATACCTATATTCCTCCAGGAGAATATACATTCAAGGTTAAAGCGAGAAACAATAATGGTGTCTGGAGCGTAAGGTCGTCGACAATTTCTATTGTAGTACATCCTCCTTTCTGGGCTACTAACTGGTTCAGGGGTGCTGCTATAACCGTTGTTCTGTTAATGTTATGGGGAGTATATGAAGTAAAAACACGAAGTATGAAAAGAAGAAACGAGGAGCTGAGCCGCGAAATCTCAGAGCGTAAACGTGCGGAGGAGGCGCTCCTGAATGCTATGGCGGAGGTTGAGCGTCTGAAAGGCCGTCTTGAAGCGGAAAATATCTATTTACAGGAAGAGATCAAGATTGAACATAACTTCGAGGAAATCGTCAGTCGCAGTGAAGCGCTTAATAAAGTTTTGGGGAAAGTGGAACAGGTCACCTCAACCGATGCTACGGTGCTGATTCTAGGCGAAACCGGAACCGGAAAAGAACTTGTCGCCCGTGCCGTGCATAACATCAGCGCCCGCAGAGACCGGCCATTGGTAAAGGTCAATTGTTCCGCCTTGCAGGCAAATCTCATTGAAAGCGAGTTGTTCGGCCATGAAAAAGGGGCGTTCACCGGTGCGCATTCCAGGAAAATCGGGCGCTTTGAACTGGCAGATAGCGGGACTATTTTTCTGGATGAGATCGGCGACCTGCCCTTGGAATTGCAGGCAAAGCTTCTCCGAGTATTGCAGGAGGGGGAATTCGAACGCCTGGGGAGTTCCCACACCATTAAAGTTGACGTTCGTGTTATTGCGGCCACTAATCGAAACCTCGAAAAAGCGATTGAGAACGGCGATTTCCGTGAAGATCTTTTCTATCGGCTGAATGTTTTTCCGATTGAAATTCCGCCGCTTCGAAAACACAAGGATGATATCCCATTGCTGGTAAACCATTTTGTCATGAAATACGGCGCAAAGATAGGAAAGAAAATAGATACTGTTCCCCAACTGGTGATGGACACTCTGCAGGCTTACCACTGGCCGGGCAATGTCCGGGAATTGGAGAATGTTATCGAGCGGGCGGTGATTGTCAGTCGGGGAAATCAACTTGAATTGGGAGAATGGCTTCCCAGAACTGTTAGCTCTCCCGTCGGGTCACATAGCACGACGTTGGAAGAGCGCGAGAGGGAGCAGATAATAGAGGCGCTGGAGTTGACCGGTTGGCGAGTCAGCGGAGAAAAAGGTGCAGCAAAGATTTTGGGTATAAAACCCACAACTTTGGATTCGAGAATCAAAAAACTGAGTATCAAGCGTAAGCGCTGAGAATTTACGATATATCGTAAATATCCAATATATCGTATATTAATCAGAACTTTCACAAGGTCTATCGAAGCAGCTTCGATAGATACAAGTTATTTATTTGCAGCCATTTGGAACATTTTTTCAAATGGCTTTTTATTTTTGGCACGCAACTTGAGTTATCCAAGTGCAGAATTAACAATGTGAGATTTGAAAGAATAATCAATCACTTAACCAGGAGCCAATAATGACTACCCGCGAAAATATTCAAACCTTAGCTAAGATACTTGTATGTGTTGTTGTCTATTTCGGTTTTATGGTTTTTCCCCTGCTTTTCAACTCGATAACTTAATAATGGTCGGCTAGCAGGCCATGTTTCAGAAGCGGTTCCAGGGAAGGAACAAACCATCAAATTCAAAACCCTTTAATGAAAGGGTAAGGAGGAGACAATGAAAAACGTCGAGAAAATTAAAATGTTCGGCAAAACGATTTTCTGCATTTCGGCATATATGTTTTTTATCGTTTTTGCCTTGCTTTACAGCCCGAGCGTTTCCGCTACGCTCTACGGCTTGAATCAAGCGTAGCATACATCTGAAATGGAATAGATATAAGTATGGCCATAACACCTTGGAACGCTGTGAAGCAATTGCCGAAGACATTGGCGGCAGAATGTTTTCAAGAGAACATTCGCCGCCTTTTTTTTGCTCCATTGCGAATTTAAACCATCGGATCAGCTAATGAATAAAATTTGTGTTTTTGTTGCTTGTACTACAACCTGCAAATCTAAACTCGTAAAACAAGACTAAAAGCTTAACCCGGATCTTATGGAAATATTTTTCTAAAATATCACTTGTTCTGTGGTCTAGTGTGGGGCATTTTGATCTGACAAAAAAGGGCTTGTCGATTCCAGCAAACGCTTTCTTATGCTGGCGGGCTGCGCGAGACGAGTTTAGAAATTATTTGATTGAGGCAGCCTGATATTTTGCCGCTTTCACAATTCCCGGAACCTCTTAAAAATCAACCCAAAACCGCATGGATGCTGCATCAGCGCCTTTTGGGCAAGATTTCATAGATTAATACCAATTAACACCATTTTGTACCATTCTTGACACAAACTGACACACACCTCCAATCGTGACATCTGTGTCAATTCGTATCTCAAGGAGATTATCCTACCCTATTGAAAGATATCCATCGAAAAAATAGTCACGAACTTGAAATGATAATCAAGTGACAGATAAATCTGACCCGCCTCCTTCCTTTTTTCGTTCTGCAGATCACCAGGGAATTTTGCCTTGGCGTAACATAATAGTGCTCAGCCGCAAGCCTCGCGATCTGGCTTTCCTAACAACCGTGGGAGGACTCAACCAGTAAAACGAGATAATAAAAATTTGTCAGGTTATCACTCTGGCCGCTTGACTACCCGGAAACCTGTATTGTAACCGTAAGCGGTGGTCCCTGGGTCTCCGGAGCCGCGAAAGGCCGAGCGGCATTGGGCAGCTTCATCCAGCCAATTGCCGCCGCGCCTGACACGTTCTGTGCCCGTATCCGGTCCCTGCGGGTCGCTCTGGCTCCCGCCGCTGTAACTGCCATACCAGTCTTTGCACCATTCGCTCACGTTACCGCTCATATCGTATAAGCCAAATGGATTCGCAGGGTAACTGCCTACATTTGCCGGATGGCCGAGGCTCGAGCCATAGTTAGTTTTCGCACTGCTCAGCGTCCCGTTGTCTGTGCCATACTCATTCTGCGTTCCTCCCCTGCAGGCATACTCCCACTCAGCTTCTGTAGGCAAGTCAAACCCATATCTCCTGGCAAACGACTTGGCCCCGTACCAGGTCACATAAACTACCGGCCAGTCCTCCTTGCCGGGGGCAACGCTGAAACTGCTGCCGTCATAACTGATCCAGCACCGGTTGTTCGAATCATAACTAGACGTAAAATTTATAAACACCAAGCTCTGGTCACATAAAAAGGCTCCCATCACTCCTAAAGTGGAGGGGGTGCTTATCCATGGAATCTCTTCCTCTTCAAGAACTTGATTCAAAAATGCAGCATACTGGGCGTTAGTGATTTCGTACTGACTGATCTGGAAAGAGCCCACTGTCACGGTGTGTACCGGCTCTTCGCTACTGTCACCGTTTTCACTGCCCATGGCAAAAGTCCCGCTGGGAATCGATACTAGGGCAATGTCCGGTCTAACCGCAGTGTCCAGGTTCGGGTCATAGGCTGGCAGGGCCAGCGGCATTTCCGGCGACAGCGGGATCTCACCGCGCATCATCCTACCGATCTCCCGGGCCACTTGCAGGTACCAGTCACCCGGGACCGCATATCCATCCGCGTCCAGAGTTACCAGCCTTGCCCCGACCGGCATGTCCGCTCTATCTTGAGCCAGCTTACACATTGTGGTACCCTCGTTATGCTCCTCGAACATGGCGATATAGAGCATATCCGCGCCTGCCGAGATCGCGTTATATGCCTGTTGCCAGATGTATTTCCCTCCCAGGCGCGGGAGCATGTTAAACTTGTAGTCATAGAGCCGGTCATTTAGGTTACCAGTAGAGAAACCCGGATAGATAACCGGCATATATTCCACTCCTGAGGCTGAAGCCTCTGCTATACCAGGCAGGAGAAAAAGATCCCTGTAACAGTCCGCCTGCCCGTATGTATACCGCTCAAACCATGGGTAAAGCCCATCAAAAGAGCGGTAAACCGGATACATACCCGTCTTGGTATCTGCGTCTTCATTATACCAATTTTCATCGGGACTACCTTGCACATAGGCCTGGTATTTTGGATCAGCCTCTTCCTGCAGCCATTTTAATAAAGAATCTAATGCCGCAGATGTCATCCACTCGCCAATACCCGGGATGGCAAGCACCGGCTTGCCCTTGTGATGCAGGTAGTTCGGACTCTCCGTTATTTTCAGCACATCGACCAGGAACATCCAGTCACGCTTCCAGTCTTCCAATGGGTGGCGTGGATCCCAACCTTTCTCAATGGTGAAGACTCTGCCGTGCGCTTCCGCGGCGGCGCGAACGTTTTGCAGTACCTTGTTTTGGTGGCAGAAAAACGTATGGTCTAAGTCCCCTGCATAAAAGAAAAACGGTGGTCTATTCATATATCCGCCGTCCAGGCTATAGTCCTCCATCCATTTGAAATGCCGGTCCACGGTTTTCCGGATATACTGCGAAAACAGCTCCGCGGGTCTGCCATCCGGCAAAGTCATCTCCGTGGCGAACCGTTCCTCCGGGGACAGCTCGGACATGTCCGGCCAACGATCAAACCCCATATATTCAGCTACAGGCTCAAGAGGATTTTTAAACCAGTGATGCCACCGTTCCAAGCCTGAGCCATCCCCCGGACATAATTTCTGTCCCATATAACCAAACAGTACTTTCTTATCCAGCGTGGTGGGATCCACAGCCACCGGAACCCTGGCTGGAGACTGGCTGAACAGCTCCGCGGCTGAAATCCTGACCGTCTTGGTGTGCGGCCACGGGTGTAAATCTATATGCCCGGCCCACCAGAAATCCTCCCTGTTGTCAGGCTCGGCGCCGAGGTAGTTCGCCACTGCCAGGTGGGTCCAGGCCCCCTCGTCGCTGCTTTGATTGATATTGAACACTAGCTCCCCGGACAGGTCCGGCACATTGAAAGACAGATCTGCGACCATCTCCACTCTTTCTTGCGTCCAGGGATTTATATTTCCCGCCTCTTTCTGCTCAGTCGGCTGGCTCAGGAGGATTGAATCCCCCGCAACTACTGCAGCGACAGCATTTTCGCTCAGCGTAATCACATGGTGCATTCTCACTGCACCACCGCTGACCAGCCTGAATGTAGCCCAGCGTGAGGTGGTCAGGAACCGCACCTGGACAGTCTGGGTCCGCACAGCTTTGAACGCGGCAAGACGGTTTGTAAGGACATAGACCAATTTCTTTTCTAAATCCGAACCTGATATTCCGGTAGCTTTCCAGGCACCCGCGCTCTCATCATAATACTGAGCTCCCAGAGAATCAGCTTCCGTGGCGCTATGCGGCCAGGGCAGGGCAACAGTAACCGGACCGGTAAACCCGGTCTCCGCAGGCCCGAACAACACAATGGTTGTGCCTGTATCAGCAGGTAGGTTCATCGCTGTCAACTGGACTTTGGTAGGTACCTCTACATAGATCGCCGCATCCGCAGCCAGAGCGCCGGCTGGAACATCTACGCTTGCCCCTCCCGGATGCACGACAACCCCGCCGCCGGCAGCCTGGATCGACTGCTTGATCTGCAAGTTTAAATATTTGCTGTTGGTCGTATCAGTCGCCGCAATCAGCGATATGTCTCCGCCGGTGAACCCCTCAGGAATGACTATGCTGATAGTGTCCAGGCTGAACGCCGCTATCTCTGCCTCCAAATTCGTTACATACGCCTTGCACTGGTCTGCCGTGATGCTGACATCGAAATTTATCAGCGCTATACCTAGCGTATCGCCCACAGCCGCGCTCAACCGGCTCAAGCCGGCTATGGCCGGTCCCCAGTAGATTTCCTCAGGCTCTCCCCCGCTAAGCAATTTCAGCAGCGCCAGCAAGTCGAATATATTGACCTTTCCGTCCGCCGACTTATCCACATTGGCAATCTGCCGCTGCCTCTCGCTTTGCGGCTCGGAACGCAGGAGCTTCAGCATTTCCAACAGATCGAAAATATCTACCTTGCCGTCCTCGGTGATATCCCCGCGAAAAGTCGATTCCACAGCCGGTTCAACTTGGGGGAGGGAAATCGTCGAAACGGGTAACAAAGCTAAAAAAGATAGGGCAAAGAGCATGATGGATTTACGCATGTCAGACTCCCGGCTGAAAATGATAACTATACGTGCAGGCTTTTATCCGACCGATTAAGCGTAATGTAGCATGTTGTTACTCTGGCCGCTTGACAACCCGGAAACCCGTATTGTAGCCGTAAGCAGTGGTTCCCGGGTCCCCGGAGCTGCGAAAGGCCGAGCGGCAGTAGTTAGCTTCATCCAGCCAATTGCCGCCGCGCCTGACACGGCTTGTGCCCGTATCCGGGCCCTGCGGGTCGCTCTGGCTCCCGCTACTGTAACTGCCATACCAGTCTTTGCACCATTCGCTCACGTTACCGCTCATATCATATAAGCCGAATGGATTCGCAGGGTAACTGCCTACATTTGCCGGATGGCCGAGGCTTGCGCCATAATTAGCTTTCGCACTGCTCAGCGTCCCGTTGTCTGTGCCATACTCGTACTGCAATCCCCCCCTGCAGGCATACTCCCACTCAGCCTCTGTCGGCAAGTCAAACCCATATCTCCTGGCAAACGACTTGGCCCCGTACCAGGTCACATAAACTACCGGCCAGTCCTCCTTGCCGGGGGCAACACTGAAACTGCTGCCGTCAAAACTGATCCAGCACCGGTTGTCCGAATCATAGCTGGAAGTAAAATCCGTATACATCAAGCCCTGGTCACATAAAAAGGTTCCATCCACCCCAGCCATAGCTGGGGTTATCCATGGCATCTCGTCTTCTTCAAGAACCTGATTCAAAAATGCGGCATACTGGGCGTTAGTGATTTCATACTGGCTCATCTGGAAGGGACTGACTGTCACGGTGTGTACCGGTCCTGCGCTGTCATCAGCGGTTGCACTGCCCATGGCAAAACTCCCGCCGGGAATCGAAACCATGTCGATGTCCGGCCTGACCGCAGTGTCCAGGTTCGGATCGTAGGCGGGCAGGGCCAGAGGCATCTCCGGGGACAGCGGAATCTCTCCGCGCATCATCCTGCCGATTTCCCGGACCACTTGCAGGTACCAGTCACCCGGAACCGCATATCCATCCATGTCTAGAGTTACTAGCCTTAATCCAACCGGCAGGTCCGCATTCGTTGCCAGTTTTAACATTGGCGTGCCCTCGTTAAGCTCATCGAACATGGCGATATAGAGCATGTTCGCACCCGACGAGATAGCGTCATACGCCTGTCTCCAGATGTATTTCCCTCCCAGGCGCGGGATCATGTTATACTTGTAGTCATATAGCTGTTCATTTCTGTTGTATACGGAGAAACCAGGAAAAATAACCGGCATATAGTCCACTCCGGCGGCTGAAGCCTCTGCTAAGCCAGGCAGGAACAAGTTATCCCTGTAACAGTCCGCCTGCTCGTATGCATGACGCTCAAACCATGGTTGAAGCACATCAAATGAGCGGTAAAGCAGATACCAATTCGTCTTGGTATCTTCGTCTACCGTATGCCAACCCAAATGGTTACCACTCTGCACCGTGGCCTGGTACTTTGGATCAGCCTCTTCCTTCAGCCATTTTACTAAAGAATCAACTGAAGCTAAATCAACGGTATTATTCCCCTCGTCAACTCCCTGGATGACCAGCAGAGGCTTACCCTTGTGATACAGATAGTTCGGACTCTCCGTTATTTTCAGTACATCGACCATAAACATCCAGTCACGCTTCCAGTCTTCCAATGAGTGGAAAGATAAATCCCAACCTTTTTCGATGGCGAAGACCCTGCCGTGCGCTTCCGCGGCGGCACGAATGTTTTGAAGTACCTTGTTTTTTTTACAGAACCACGAATGTGTCAATTCTGTCGGCCACTCCGGGTCTCTCCCAATAAATATGCCGTCCAGGTCATAGTCCTCCATCCATTCGAAATGCCGGTCCACGGTTTTCCGGAGATAGCTCGAAAACAGCTCCGCGGGGCGGCCATCCGGCAACGTCAAGTCCGTGGCGAACCGTTCCTCCGGGGAAAGCTCGGACATGTCCGGCCAATGATCAGAACTAAATTTTTCAGATATAGGCTCTTGACCCCACCCCTGCCATCTATTTAAGTCAGAGCCATCCTCAGGACATAAATACCACCCCTGATAACCGAATAATATTTTCTTATCCAGAGTGGTGGGATCCACGGCCACCGGGACCCGGGCTGGAGACTGGCTGAACAGCTCCGCGGCTGAAATCCTGACCGTCTTGGTGTGCGGCCAGGGGTGTAAATCTTTATGACCCGCCCACCAGAAATCTTCCCGGTTGTTAGGCTCGGCGCCGAGGTAGTTTGCCACTGCCACATGGGTCCAGGCTCCCTCGTCACTGCTTTGATTGATATTGAACACTAGCTCCCCGGACAGGTCCGGCACATTGAAAGACAGATCTACGACCATCTCCACTCTTTCTTGCGTCCAGGGATTTATATTTCCCGCCTCTTTCTGCTCAGTCGGCTGGCTCAGGAGGATTGAATCCCCCGCAACTACTGCAGCGACAGCATTTTCGCTCAGCGTAAT
>Ga0307379_10002402_pt1 | contig 27863 bp, 28 predicted proteins | sample UN2MG_FD_202237 | JGI IMG/M metagenome (GOLD analysis project Ga0307379, IMG submission 202237) | Soil microbial communities from Risofladan, Vaasa, Finland - UN-2 | ecosystem: Environmental > Terrestrial > Soil > Coastal area > Acid sulfate soil | place: Finland: Risofladan, Vaasa | collected...
TTAAACGATACGGAGGTATCTTATAGGATTGAAGACGATAAGAAAGCTCGGAAGAGGTAGATTGGAGAAAAGAGATAGATGAGATAAGGGGGAGGATTATGCTGCCGCGAAGCGGTTTAGTTCATCTGGCTCTAATCTGAAAAAAACGCTGTTTCAAAAGGCCATTGATAGTAATTCAATGTAACCCACGGGGCGGAGCTGTACCTGCGCTAAGGCCTGGGCCCTAAAAGCCAACAGCTACGAATTCAACAAGAGTCAAACGGAGACCTGACCCATTCTCTGAGCTTTTCTGTAATTTTTTCAGATAAAAAAGTTATTGGGATATCTCCTTGACTCAACTAACCACAAGATATAGTATCCCAGGGCATGGAGGAGTATCCTAAGACCCTGGAAGAACTTGAGCATCAGTTTGCAACCGAGGCGGCATGCGTTCAGTATTTGTATGCCGTGCGGTGGCCTGACGGGTTTACATGCCCGCGATGCGGAGCCGGGAAGGCGTGGTTCACCGGCAGAGGGCTTTGTAAATGTGCAGCCTGTGCGTATCAGGTTTCGGTAAAGGCTGGAACGATCTTCGAGAGATCCCGACTGCCCTTGACCATGTACTTTCGCGCGATCTGGCGGGTAACCAGCCAAAAGAACGGCGCCAGTGCGAAGGGGTTGCAGCGGATTCTGGGGTTGGGTAGTTATGAGACGGCGTGGACGTGGCTGCACAAGTTGCGGCGTGCGATGGTGCGGCCCGGACGAGATCGACTCGCGGGCATCGTTGAAGTTGATGAGACCTACCTTGGCGGTGAGAAGCCTGGGAAACGCGGTCGTGGGGCTGAAGGGAAGGCATTGGTTGTGATAGCGGCGCAGGTAAAGGACAAGCACATTGGCCGTATTCGGTTGCATCGGGTAGCGGATGCTTCTGCCGACAGCCTGGAGCCAGTCGTTCAACAGGCGGTGGTACCGGGCAGTATCGTGCGCACCGATGGATGGAATGGATACAATCGTTTGAAAGCCCTTGGCTATGTTCATGAAGCGGTGCGGAAGAATGCGGATGTGGGAGACAATCTTTTGCCACGCTGCAACAGAGTAGCCGCACTGCTGAAGCGATGGTTGATGGGTACTCATCAGGGAGCAGTCAGCCATGATCATCTTGACTATTACCTCGACGAATATACGTTCAGGTTCAACCGCCGCACCTCTCGCTACCGCGGTAAACTGTTTTACCGGCTTATTCAACAGGCGGTGATTATTAACCCAGTGCGATACTCAGATATCGTCAAGCACACGAGGGGGCCACAGCCCAAAACACAACATATAGGGGTTGGTTGAGTTAAGGGGATATCCCAATAAGTTATTTAATTATTTAAGGTCGTCCCCCTTTATGATCTTTAATTAACCCCTCTATTTTTCATTCACGGTTGCCCCTTCTACTCGGCGGGTGCCGGGCGACCGGCATTCCTACCGCGACCCTTCTCCCTTAGCTCAAGAATAGTGGAATAGTGACAACGTTCCCCATCCGTGCACGCTCGGAACGAACCCCCCTTTGATCGGTCTTAAATAGAGGAGACTAAGATTAATGAAATATCTTATATTGGGATCTTCAGGACAAATTGGAGCTGCCCTTGTTGAGTATCTGCAAAGCCTAGGACACACCGTTCTGCTATTTGACATTGCCCATGCGCCCCAAGAAGACTTGCGGATCTATCACAACAAGCTCCTGCGAACCTATATGAAACAAGCTGATTTTGTCTTTTTTCTGGCTTTTGACGTTGGCGGATCGAGGTATTTAAAGAAATATCAATATACCTTTGAGTTTCTATCAAACAATGTCAAAATCATGAATACGACGTTTGATATGCTCAGAAGGTATAAGCGGAAGTTTATTTTTGCATCAAGTCAGATGTCCAATATGTTGTATTCTTCGTATGGAATATTGAAAGCTCTTGGTGAAAAACACACCCATGTTTTAGGTGGATTGGTAGTAAAATTTTGGAATGTTTATGGTATTGAAAAGGATTTAGAAAAGGCGCATGTCATAACAGATTTTGTTCTAAAGGCAAAAAATAAAAGTGTCATTGATATGATGACAGACGGAACGGAAGAAAGGCAATTTCTTTACTCTAATGATGCTTGTGAAGCACTTCACATCCTCTCCGAGAAATATGATTCCATCTCACGAGACAAGGAGTTGCATGTTACAAGCTTTGAATGGGAGAACATTTTACAGGTCGCCAAGATTATCGCAAGTCACTTTAAAGGCACAAAGATTAAGCCATCTTTGAATAAAGACGATGTGCAAAAATTCAAGCGCAACGAGCCGGATCCATATATATTGGAACATTGGAGGCCAAAGACATCATTGGAAGAGGGTATCAAGAAGATTGTAGAGTATTATCATAGATTTTTAGATCTGAATTATAAGAAATAAGCAAAAGTTTTCGCATTTTGAAGCAGCAATTGAGTAAACTTCAGGTTTTGGGGTTAAAGAAAGGAGTATAGAGTGAAAAAGACATTAGTTTGTGGAGCTGGTGGGTTCATCGGCAGTCATCTGGTGAAAAGGTTAAAAAAAGAGGGTTTTTGGGTCAGGGGAGTGGATCTTAAATATCCTGAATTCGCTGAAACTGAGGCCGATGATTTTGTGATTGGCGATTTGCGTGATCCATATATATGTCGTTCCGTTGTCGATCAGCGCTTTGATGAGGTATATCAATTAGCTGCAGATATGGGAGGAGCTGGATTTGTTTTTACCGGTGATAACGATGCTGACATAATGCACAATTCTGCGCTTATCAACTTGAACATGCTGGAGGCATGCCATAAGAGGAATGTAAAGAGAATCTTCTATTCTTCCTCGGCGTGCATCTATCCGGAATATAATCAGATGGATCCCGATAATCCGAATTGCGCTGAGGACAGCGCATACCCTGCTAATCCGGACAGCGAATATGGATGGGAAAAGCTCTTCAGCGAGCACCTGTATCTTTCCTTTCATAAAAATTATGGAATGGAGGTTAGAATTACCCGCTACCACAACATATTTGGTCCGGAAGGAACGTGGCTGGGAGGTAGGGAAAAAGCCCCCGCAGCCTTATGTAGAAAAATTGCTGAAGCAGAGGATGGAGGAGAGATCGAAATGTGGGGTGACGGGGAGCAGACGAGATCATTTCTCTATATTGACGAATGTCTGGAGGGGACAGTAAGGCTTATGAGATCAGATTTCACCGGGCCATTAAATATCGGCTCTGAGGAGATGGTGACCATCAATCAACTAGCTGAAATCATCATGGATATAGCCGGAAAAAAATTAACCATTAAACACATCCCCGGACCACTTGGTGTAAGGGGTCGCAACTCCGATAACAAGCTGATTAAAGAAAAACTCGGCTGGGAGCCTTCTTATTCGCTCAAGAGGGGTCTCAAGAAGACATATAACTGGATTGATGAACAGATTAAAAGCCAAAACTCAGGAAAGTAAATGATATTTTTAAGCAATAACCTAATAATATGGTTGATTTCATAAAGTAGCCAAATTCGCGCTCTATTTAGAAAGCGAGCTGGTGCAGTGAAAATCATGCATGCTGATTTGCGGAATAGACACTATGTTGCTTGGATCAACTTTCTCAAGGAATCAGAAGACTACAGCAAAGAACAAATTGAAGACTATCAGTTAGGCGAACTCAAGAGAATAGTCAAGTATGCATACGAGAATACCAGAGGTTACCGTGCGCTTTATGAGAGTTTTGGAATAACACCAGAAGCAATACAGACAGCAGAGGACATCCGCAAGCTGCCGTTCGTCGAGAAAGAAATGATTAGAGAGAATCTGGAAGATTACTCTATTCCTGTGCCAGGGAGATCTTATGTTTCAACTGGAGGCAGTAGTACTGGGCGACCATTCGGTTTCTATAGGACTGACAGTGCCTTTTCCAAAGAACTTGCATCCAAGGCGCACCAGTACTATCGAGTCGGCTGGAAAGAAGGGGATAGACAAATCGTTTTCCGTGTGATGCAGATACCTACCCCAGATCATATGGCTTTTATCCAAGACTTCAATGAACTGAGGTGTTCTTCCTAGCACTTAGAGCCTGAGTGGATGGAGACTTTCCGCCAAAGAGCTCTCGGCTATCAACCAGAATTGATCCGGTGTTATCCTTCTACTGGCTATGTCTTCCCCAGATTCTTGAAGGAAACGGGAAGAGAATTCCCGCCTATAAAGGGGATCCTTTGTGCGTCTGAGAACCTTTACGACTTCCAGAAGAAGCTATTCTCAGAGGTTTTTGGAGTACGGGTGTTTAGTCATTATGGTCACAGCGAAATGGTGGTGTTAGCAGGGTTTTGTGAGTATGAAGACATTTATCATGTGTTGCCTCAATACGGGTATGCAGAGTTGATCGGTAGTAATGAACAACTTATTACAAAGCCAGGTCAAATTGGTGAGATTGTAGGAACTTCATTCATCATGGATTCGACACCATTTATCCGCTATCGAACTCGTGAATTTGCGGTGTTGACGGGGTGGGGATGTCCGGCGTGTGGCCTCCCGTATCAGGTTTGGGAGAGGTTGGAAGGGAGAGCGCAGGAGTTTTTCGTACCCCGTGGAGGGCGTTACGTATCTGTGACGGCCGCGATCGCGGCAATGCACGATGATATTTGGGATCACATAGAGGAGTAACAGTTTTTTCAGGAAGAGGCGGGGAGAGTTACTTTCAATTATATACCAAAGTCAAACTGCGACCAACAGATTATTAAAGACGTGAGGGCGAGGCTAATGGCCAGGTTCGAGAATGACATGGAAATCGAAATGTAACCAGTATAAGAAATACAGCGTACAACGCGTGGAAAACGCCTGATTTTGCTACAGCATTTAAAAATCCCTTATGATCATGAAATCTGAGCCATCAATATGAAAAGGAGAAAGCTATGCAGAAGGTGTCGGTAGTTGGTTTAGGGAAACTCGGTCTATGTCTGGCGTCATGCCTGGCGCACAGAGGGTTCGAGGTAATTGGTGTAGATATTCAAGAAAACGTGGTAGACGCTGTCAATAGCGGTTCGTCGCCGATCGTCGAGCCAGAATTAGCCGAATTAATTGCTGATATCAGTGGCACAAGGCTCAAGGCAACGACTAGCCACAAAGAAGCGATTGATCAATCAGACATTACCTTTGTGTTGGTGGCTACTCCAAGTAATTCCGACGGCAGTTTCTCCAACCGATATATTGAGGCTGCCTTGAAATCGTTAGCAATAGCTTTTCGAGAAAGCAAGAAGGCATATCACCTTTTTGTCATCAGCAGTACTGTTATGCCCGGCTCAACCGAAGCCAGTTTTATTCCTATTCTGGAGAAGTATTCAGGCCGGAAACTCAACCAAGATTTCGCCTTGTGCTACGATCCCGATTTCGTAGCGCTAGGGGATGTGGTTAAGGGTTTTCTGTATCCAGACTTGGTTGTAATAGGCGAGACAACGCCGGAAGCGGGGGCAAGAGTAGAGGCAGTACACCGTCAGCTTTGCGAAAACGAGCCAGCCATTTCGCACATGTCTATCATCAGTGCTGAGATTGCCAAGGTATGCTTGAACGTTTATATCACACTTAAAGTGAGTTTTGCGAACTCGATTGCTAACCTGTGTGAACGCATCCCTGGCGCTGACGTAGATGACATCACCCAAGCCATCGGAGCCGACAGGCGCATTTCCCCATTTTACTTTCAGGGCGGACTGAGCTTTGGTGGGACATGCTTCCCTCGTGATAGCCAAGCGTATATCTCTCTGGCCAGCAAATATGGGGTTCAGGCAGAACAGGTTCATGCCACTGTGCGGGTCAACGAGCACCAAGACAAACGGCTGTCCGAGGTGGTGCTGCGAGAGGCTGCGACGTTGGAAAACGAAGCAGTGGGTATTTTGGGCATGGCGTTTAAGCCCAATACACCGGTAATCACCGAGTCACCCACAATCAAGCTGGTCCAGGAGCTTCTAAGGAATGACATGCGCATTGTAGTGTATGACTCGCTGGCAATTGAGAATACAAAGGCTGTGTTTGGAGATGCGATTGAATACGTCTGTTCGCCGGAAGAGTGCTTGGCTGAATCCGGGCTGTGTGTGGTGGCGTTGCGTGTCCCTGAATTTAAGCAGGCGGTGGAGAGTTACATGTCTTCCAAGCCACTCATCGTGGTTGACTGTTGGCGAATGATAGATGCAACAAGACTGCATCAAAATATTAAGTACGTAGCTTTGGGACGGGCGCTTAGGACCAATCCAGGCACGTAGAAAGACAGCTTTGGTATGAGTATTCAAACCAATATAAAAGAGCGGCTGCGGCGTGTCACCTGGCTCTACGAGTTGGTTCGCAAACGCAGAGCGCGCAAAACTGACTCAGAATACATTTCCTTGCGCGATCAATACTACGCCCGGACAAGAGGCTTGTTTAGCGAACCTGGCTACCTCGTGAAGTCGCGCGAGTTATTGGAAAAAAACTGGCCAGGCCCACGAACTGTAAAGTCTTACCCCAAGGATGTGCGCCTGTTCGTCGTGTTCCCGGTGGCTGGCGCGACATGTTGGTACCGGGCAGTGGAAGGAACGTTCGACACGGTGTGGATAGACTTTGCTGATTATATCTCAAGCATGGAACAGGGCGACACGGCCGTGCGTGACCGTTTTCAGAAAAAATTGCTTGAAGCATTTTACCAGGCACATCGTGAGCGGCCCATAGACCTGGTTTGGCTGCATGCATACCATGTGCATGTTGCCCCACAAACACTGAATGAGATCCGCAAGGCTGGCGTGCCGGTGGGATTGCATAGCCTTGACGATAAGCACATATATTTGGAGAACCCCCGACTGGGTTTTCCGAACGGCCTTAAACCTCTGATCGGCGCGGTAGATGTGCACCTAACCAACAGCCTGGAATGTGTACGCTGGTATATGGCAGAGGGATCGGCAGCTTACTATATGCCCCAGGGTGTTGAGCCGGATATTTTCAAGCCGCTGCCGATGGCCAAGGATTTAGATGTCAGTTTTATCGGCGCGGCCTACGGAATGCGACGACAGTTTGTCAAAAGGATGCGACAAGCCGGCATTCGGGTGAGTTGCTTTGGTAGTGGTTGGGGGACAAGACGAGTATCGGGCGAGGAGCAAATAGAGATTTACAACCGCTCGTTTATTAACCTGGGCATCGGCGGGGTGGGCAATTCGGATCGGATCACCTGCATCAAGGGCCGTGATATGAGTGTCCCGGGATCAGGCAACGTCCTGCTGACGTTGTACGATGCAGAGCTGGCCCGCATGTGGCGTGTGGGGGAAGAGATCTTATGCTACTATAATAACATCGATTGTATAGATCAGATCCACTATTATCTCGAACGGCCGGAGGAATTGCTGGCGATTGGACAAGCGGCCCGCGTGCGGGCACTGCGGGAACATACCTGGACCCACCGGATGAAAGGGTTGCTACGTTGGATGGGGATACTGACACAAGAGACATAGATAATAGAGAAAGTAACTCTTGGCTATTAACATAAAGCGTACCGCTGTTTCGTTGCCCATCAATGCCGTATCGAGTTTGATGAGATGGTTGGTACCCTCCATAATTAGCTTTATTGTCATACCACTTCTTGTTCATAAGCTCGGGGGGGAGCGTTATGGAATTTTGACAATGGCCTCTTCGATGGTCAGTCTTGTTGGCTTTGTTGGTGTAGGTTTCAATGATGCTCTGATAAAGTTTCTTTCCCAGGCTCTCTCCCTTGATGATCAGGATGCTTGTGAGCGACTTATTCGCTCCAACTTGTTCTTGTTCGTAATTGCCTTCTGCACAATAACGTTCCTCGTCGTTGGGTTGTCACCGTGGTTGGTGGAGTCCGTGATCTCCCCTACACCAGAACTTTATTGGGCAACACGATGGGTTGTAATCATTTCGGGGATCACTTTCGGGTTATCTCTTGTGGCAGGTACCTTTGCAGCTACCCTGGCCGCCGCCGAGAGGTATGACCTGCAGGCAGCGATGACAATTATTTTTGCTGCCGTATCGGGAGTTGGTTGGATCGTGATCGCTTTATTCTTCCCCAGTATTGTGCTGCTTAGTTTGTGGGGTCTTATTAGTGCCATATTGAATCTAGGCCTAATGGTGTTCATGTTTCGGAGGATATTCCCTGCCATATCCATAGTGCCGTGTCCTTTTCGGGATGCTCTCAAACAACTATCTGGCTTTAGCGCCTATCGAATTCTCGATGCTGTATTCGCGCTGGCCTTTTACCGATTTGATCGAGTGTTGATAGGAATGATTGCTGGCGTAGAAAACTTGATGTACTACAGTATACCTGCAACAGTCTCTCAAATGCTTGGTCACGGCTCGAACAGCCTTACTATGCCCCTTATTCCCAATGTGAGTGCATTGCAAGCGAATAAAAAGTGGGATGAAATCAAAGCTTTGTACCTAAGAGCAGTTCGCCTGGTGGCGTGGTTGGCTCTAACTGGTGTTGTCATTTTGGTGTTTTTAGCTGATCCTTTTCTTAAAATCTGGTTAGGTGAAACTTTTGCAAATCGAGCGTCGACTGTGTTGCAATGGCTGGCAGCTGGTTGGGGACTAATTGCCTTAGGCGCCGTAGCCACCAACATCGTATATGGCTTGGGTAGAGCGGAGGTGAATGCTGCTCTCCGTTCTGTACAGACTCTTGGTGGTCTAGGAGGTATTATGTTGTTTGTACCCACGTATGGATTAATAGGTGCGGGATGGGGTTTGGTTATCGGAAATGCGATTTCAACTTTATTTCTGTTGATCTATGTTGAATGGTCACTCCATATGAGGCTTGGAACAACACTGGTATCTGGCTTGCTGCAACCTATAGTAACTGGATTCATGTTAAGCATAGCTGCTAGAGCATTGGAACCCTTTGCAGATGATATCGTTTCAACTGCTATGATTCTCGGTGCGTTGGTTATTCTTTCCGCGGTCTTGGCTATAGTATTGAAAGTATTAGGTGTAAGAGAACTGGCTGTTGTGAAAAGAATGTTGATTAAAATATTACCCCATAAGCTTTCGGGCAAGGAGTGTACGAACGGAGATGATCAATGACTAACAAAAAAACAGAAAAAGAGAAGTGTCTAATATGAAATTCACGGCTAGTCTTGTTGTGACAACAATTCATGATCCAGTCGCTCTCGAAAATTATTTTAAGAACTTTCAGCGATATGGTTATCTGGAGCAGGTGCAAGTTTACGTCATCCCGGATCGCAAAACACCGTCTCAGGCACATGAACGTTGCCAAGACTTAAATCGAAGAGGATTAAAAGTGATTTGCCCAAGCCTAGAAGAGCAGGAATCATATCTTAAGCGGATAGGGTTCCCTCCGCATCTCATACCCTATGATTCTGATAACCGGCGTAATATTGGCTATCTCATGGCCTTGGAGTCAGGTAGCGATTTTGTTATATCGATTGACGATGATAACTACTGTCGATCAGATGAAGACTTTTTCTTGGAACATAGCGCCGTTTGCGAACATAACCATTCGGCAGAAATTGTTGATACTAATACTGGCTGGTTCAACATCTGTAACATGCTTGAATTAGATCGGCCTTATACCACTTATCCGCGTGGCTTTCCTTACTATGTCCGGCATGCGGAAGAAAATCCTGTAATTACTTCTGGCCGTGCCAATATACATATTAATACTGGACTCTGGTTATTAGATCCCGATTTGGATGGAATTACTTGGTTAGTTGCGCCAGCGCATGTAATGTCCTTTAAAGGTAAATCTTTAATACTTGGTGAGAAAGCTTGGTCACCGATTAACACCCAAAATACCGCCTTGCGGAGAGATGCGATTGCTGGTTACTATTTTGTCAAGATGGGATATCTGTTGGGAGGTATGCCGATAGATCGTTATGGAGATATTTTCAGCGGATATTTCGTACAGGTATGCGTGCGACACATGGGGGGGGCAGTGCGAGTAGGAACGCCCGTAGCTGATCATCGGCGCAATAGCCACAACTATATAAAAGATGCTGCTAATGAGTGGGCATGCATCATGGTTTTAGAGGATCTGCTTCCTTGGCTGATTGAGGTAGAACTCGAGGGAAGTACCTACCCTGAGGTTTACGAATCGCTTAGCCATGCTATCGAGGAAGCGGTTGAGCACTTCAGTGGGGGAATTTGGACGGATGTGATGCGGAGTTACTTTCATCAGGTAGCGTTCTATATGCGGCTATGGGCTAGAGCATGTTGCCGGATTGGTGTGTAATGCGTCTTGATATGTTCATTTAGACAGTTGAGGAGAATTCCTGATGAAGTTTCATAGAATACTACACATTTATGAGGGAAGAGTAACTCCCTATCCAGATAACTTTGCGGGAATACCAAGAAATCTACGGTATATGGGGTACGACGTTGTGGCTCTGGATATCAAACACATTACGATAAAAGACTATTGTCATGTCTTTTCACGGTTTGCTCCAGATGTTGTGCTTTGTTTTCTGAGAGATGGTGCCTCTTGTCGTAAGGTTGCCAACTTGCACGAGCAATATTCTTCTGTGCCTCTTGTGAACTGGTACACGGAGGATCCAAATTACATTGTTAGAGATGATGTTCTATCTTTGTCATCTTCTTTCCATTTTTGGTTCACTATTAACAATAAAATGGTGCCCTTTTATAAGGGCCGAGCATATTTCTTGCCACCCGGTTTCGACCAGTTTGATTATTATAAACGTCACGTGGTTCGAGATTGTGATGTAGCTTACATTGGACAATTGGGTCATTCTCGTTCGGAGGCAATGCTTCTTCCCTATTTGAAAGTGATTGCGCAACACCAGTCTATATTATGCACTGAAAGAAGGATTATCAAAAATGCGGAAAACTTAATCAGAGTGTGGAGCAAAGTTTCATCAATATTTCCTAGTGAATTGCGAAGAGGGATAAGGAAAATTGGCAAAATATTCTCTCTAGGTCCACAGCCTGACAGTGTGATTCGCCCTAACGGTTGGTTTCGTCCCATAGATGAATACGAGAAAGCCCTAGTAGTAGCCAGGAGTAAGATAGCCGTAGGGTTATCTAGGGTTCGCGGTTCTTGGGAAGAGAAACTACGTGAGTACTTGCCTACCTACCCGGTTGAGCCTGGTTGTCTTTTCTATCAACCCAAGGGGCGTGCTTTTGAAGGGTTGGGCGGGGGCGCTATGGTTCTCAATGATTATTACCCTGAGTTGGAAGACATGTTTGACGTCGGCAAAGAAATAGTCACATTTGAGTTCGGGAATCTGGAGGAGTTCTCAGACAAGTTGACATGGTATATCCGCCATGATCAAGAGCGACAACGTATAGCAGAGGCTGGTCACGAGCGCAGCATGAAGCAACATACGATGGCCTGCCGACTTCGACAGATTCTCAATATTGTCGGGCGGGGTAGTTGATTGAGGATAGATTCTCATGCCCTATTCGAGTTTTTTTTGAGGGGAGAGGTATAATTATATACAAGCGTGTCGCATTAAGAGTTCTTCAGTTAGCTAATGCTTTTGGTATCGACCTACTCAAGTTATGCCGGGCAGTCGCGGGCATACCAATATTTCTCAAGACTTTTCTTGTTTATAGAAAAGCATCAAGAGGTAGCAGATTCCCTATTCGTGGCCGTCATCTTCGGCCAATACTAAATGAGATTCACGGGCAAGCAGGTCAGGCCAGCGGGCACTATTTCCATCAGGATTTGTGGGCAGCACGAAAGATTTTTGCCGCACAGCCCACAAAACATATTGATATTGGATCGCGAATTGATGGCTTTGTTGCTCATCTTCTTGTCTTTATGCCGGTTGAAGTAATTGATATACGACCATTAGCAAACAAGCTTCCTGGCTTAACTTTCATTCAGGAAGATGCAACTACCTTGGCAAGATTCAAGGACGATAGCATTGAATCTATCTCAAGTCTTCATGCTATTGAGCACTTTGGCCTTGGACGGTACGGGGATTCAGTTGATCCCGATGCGTGTTTTAGGGCAATGAGGTCCTTGGCACGCGTATTGAGTCCCGGCGGGAGACTTTATTTCTCGGTTCCGATCGGAATTGAACGCGTTGAATTCAACGCTCATCGTGTTTTTTCACCACAAACCATATTAGAGACTTTTAATGATCTTATACTCCTATCGTTTGCTGCTGTAGACGGCAAGGGGGAGTTCCATTCCGCCGCATCACCAGAAGAATTTGCCAATTCTGAATATTCCTGCGGTCTTTATGAGTTCACTAAAAGTGCTCATGGATATAAATATTGAGGAAAGGCCTTTATGACCAGGTTTAGTGTTATCATCCCCACCTATAACCGGGCACACATAATTGGGCAAGCATTGGACAGTGTTATTTCTCAATCCTGCCAGGATTTCGAGATCCTTGTTATTGACGACGGTTCGACGGATGACACTCCTAAGGTGCTACAGCAGTATTCTCATAGGATCCGATACTTCAAGCAACCCAATAGCGGCCCAGCGGCAGCGAGGAACCGAGGCACAATTGAGAGCCGGGGTGAATACATTGCTTTCTTGGACTCTGATGATCAGTGGTATCCAGACAAATTGGCAAAAATGGATAAGGCTATTGGTGCTCACCCAGATATGGGATTGTATTATTCGGATTTCCGGGTGGTAAATAAGCAACACAATTATACACGGGACATACATTCTAGGCATATAGTGGGTAGCGGCTATCATCAGCTCTTATTGGGCGACTTTATTGGCACGTCCACAGTCGTTGTGAAACGTTACTGCTTTGAGGTGTGTGGGCCATTCTATGGGCCTTTGTTCTGTTCAGAAGATTATGACATGTGGATCAGAATTGCCAAGCAATTTCCGATCGTACACGTACCGGCTGTGTTAGTGGAATATATATTTCAATCCAGTGGGTCATTACTCGCAAGCCCAAGGACACTGGGCTCCCAGAGAGTCGTGATAGAACGGGCCTTGGAGGCTGATCCTCGCCTCAGTCACGGCCAGCGTTCACAAATTGAGGCCAGGTTGTGTTATAGGGAGGGTGTTACCTATCTTCAGTTCGGAAAGAAAGCAGAAGCAGTGTTCTGCTTTTCTAAAGCCATTCGGCTTGCCCCGTTCTTTTTTAAGTCCTACATTTATTGGGCATTGTTAAAGATGGGGGCGGTTGATTTTTTGCCGCGTACTATTAAACTCCGCCTGGGGATTATATAAGGTTCAAAGCAGGAATTCTCATTCGGGAGATTCCGGATGTCCGCCGTGGCAGTAGTTGCGATTGACTATAAGTTCATGAAGGGGATGACCGGGCATGCCTGATCGAGGGTGCAGATTATAGCGGGAAAAAGATAAATCGCATGTATGGTAAACAACCACAGCAGTCAATTCCACAGGTTAGCACTGTTTATGCTAGGCAATTTCCTGGGCTGATTGAGGTGGCCTCAATCGGGCTGCTAGCCTCCTTGGTTTTATTGACCTTCTGGGTAGACGTAGGCCCAAATCTTCCAGAACATGCACTGCCAACCGTGACGCCCATAATTATAGCTCTAGGCTTGTTTTTGTGGCTCAGCAAGCGTGACCTAAAGGAAGATCGAAAGACCAAGTTGTGGCTTGTGCTACTTTTCCTGGTGCACCTGACCGTTGCCCTAACGTTGGACCTATTTTGGTTGTGGCCGCATTCTTTTATATTCGGAGAGGGAGACAAATGGCTTTATGAGGGCTTGGGCTGGGAACTGGTACACGACGGGTTCAATTTCCGGGCAATCGTAGCTTTGCCTGTTCAGGACATTGGGACAACGCTTTATGTGGGTGTTGTGTATGCCATCTTTGGGCGAAATCTGGCTGGCGTGGTCGTGACGAACACATTGATTGTGGCGCTCGCCGGCCTCCAGGTCTACCGTCTAGCTATGAGGTATGGAGGTATTCGGGCCGCAAGACGTGCGGCAGTTCTGTGGACACTATTGCCTGCCACACTGCTTCATTCTAGCTTTCCAAGCAAAGAGATTTTGGTTTCTTTTTTCGCTATATTCATAACTAATCAAGTTGAGTACATGTTAGATCGGCCAAGCAAGCTGAAGCGAGGGTCGTTCTGGCTACATTTTGGATTAGTGATGATTAGCCTGCTGTTTTTTGTCAGTATCCGAGCCGTGATGGTCATACCACTTGTGGCAATTGTTGTGGCGCAATGCTGGATCCGGCAGAAATCCTCGAGAAGCTTCATGAAAGGCTTACTGATTCTGCTTGTCTTGATTGCTGTTAGCGTAGGTTTCTTCCATTGGCGTAGTAATACGATGAGCCGCCAAACGTTGATTACGCCGCTACCCGTCACTGCAGCGTATAAAGATAGATTTCGTTTCTCCACTTCAATCGAATCGTCGTTGACTCTGAGCACCTATTGGGACCGGGATTGGCGCAGGGCCTATTTGATACCGCTTCGTATTCCTTTCACTCTATATGCTCCATTTCCCCCTATTCACTTCTCTGATATTTATGATGCCGGGGGCAGCCTGAACGTTTTGCTGCTGATCTTAATAACTCCAGGGATTATCGGGGCCTTCTGGTCGAAGCCGGGTGTGCGCGAACAAGTATTGGCGTTGGCGCCTGTTTGGCTGCCCGTACTGGGGCTGGGGACGGCCCTGTCGGCCGGCCTACCCTTCATGCAATGGCGCTATGCGATCATGGCCTACCCTTATATGATTATTTTAGCCACAATCGGTTTTGAAAAAAGGGCCTACACTAAGCGATTTTATTTGCCGGTATTTTTTACAACTTTTATTATGTTTTTATTGTACTTTGTTTTGAAGAGCATCTAAATGAAGGGACTTCTGTCGGTGGAAACACATGCGTGTAGCGGTCATTAACTTAACTGGTGGAAAAATGAGCGGGGGGTATAGCAAGTACCTGCTTAATGTCCTTCCTCGTATGGCCACGCACCATGAGGTGGAAGCTTTGTTGTGTGCCTCTCCCGAATCAGTGCATGTTCAAGGTTGGTTCGATCACTTTCAGATCCCTAATGTTAAATTTGTCAATTGCAGAGCATTTGGGTTTTTACATCCTATTCATGATTCTACATTGTTTTGGCAGTTAGAAGATTTTTCTCCTGATGTGATGTTTGTACCAGTTGAGCGCTCTTTTAGGTTCAATAAAGTTCCGGTCGTTCATATGCTCCAAAATATGGAGCCATTTACAATTGGTATCAAGGGGAATTCCATTATTGAAAGGATCAGGCATCAGATTCAATATATGGATGGGAAAAGAGCTATTAAAGGCTCTGATAGAGTAATCGCCCTTTCAAGATTTGTTTATGATTTTCTTATAAAGCGTTGGAATATTCCAAACGAGAAGATTGGCTTGGTCTATCATGGAATAGATGTAAAAAAGAATGAAGATGGTTGCAAGCCTGATATTATTCCGGAAGACTGGCATGATAGGTTCATCTTCACTGCCGGGTCAATCCGCCCCGCAAGGGGTCTTAAGGATTTGCTGTTGGCCATGAAGCATTTATCGCTACAGGGAGAAAAATCGGTTAGATTAATAATTGCAGGCGAATCTGGATCCAGAATGGCAGGCTATCAGAAAAAGTTGGAAGATTGGGTGCAAAAGAACAACTTGTCGGATAGAATGTACTGGGCGGGTGGCCTAAACGAGAAAGAAATGACCTGGTGTTACCAGAATTGTCGGTTATTTGTAATCACCAGCCGAGTGGAATCCTTTGGCATGATTGCTGGCGAAGCAATGGCACATGGTAGTGTATGTATTTCGGCTAACAATCCTTGTCTGCCGGAGATTTTCGGTGATGCAGCAATCTATTATCCTCCAAAAGATTCGAAGATTCTCGCAGAGAAAATCCAGAGAGTTCTGGCGTGGGGTGATAATCAACGGAAAGCCATATCAGAAAAAGCAAAAAAGCGTGCTTCAGAGTTTTCCTGGGATATTTGCGCTGAAAAGACTGTGGCGGTGCTGGCTAAGGCTGCCAATAATAAAAACCGGTAAACACAACTCGATTTCATAGAAGAATAAACACATCAAATGGACTATACAACACAATCTTTTGCTTTCAAGCTTAAGAAAGCAATCCGCTATACAAGGCTTTACGGTCCTCGCAGAACCTTGACCAAAATCAAAAGCCAATACCATATGAAAAAAAGATACAGCCTCTTGCCGCCAATAAAGACTTCCCCAGATAAAGGGCAACATGTTGGCATTATTGGCTGTGGCAATTTTGCTTTCAGTAACATTGCCTATTATTTAAGAAAAAACTATGGTTATGTTATTAGAGGAGCAATGGATATTGATATTCACAAGGCAGCTTCTCTATTCGAAAACTACGGGCTAAGCTACTATACTTCCGATGCGAATGAAATTATTTCTGATCCACACATTAATGTTATTTTTGTAGCTTCCAATCATGCTTCGCATGCCGAATATGCTATCGATGCGTTGCGGGCGGGCAAAAGCGTTCATATCGAAAAACCTCATGTAGTAAGGGAAGCCCAGCTGGAGCGTCTGTGCGCCGCAATGGCTGAATCCAAAGGCAAGGTGAGGCTTGGATTCAACCGACCCGGTAGTCGGATCGGTCGGACAATCAAGCATTTCCTTGATTCCCAGTCTGGCCCGGCGATGTTCAACTGGTTTATCGCCGGTCACGAAATCGCATCTGACCACTGGTATTTCAGAGAAGAAGAAGGCGGACGGATCTTGGGTAATTTATGCCATTGGACGGATTTTATTTACCAGATAATTAAGCCAGAATGTCGATATCCTATAACCATTAAACCAACGAGATGGGAAAAATCAGATTGTGATATTGCTGTTACCTATATTTTCGGAGATGGCTCTATTGCAGCAATCACCTTCTCAGCAAAAGGACATACATTCGAAGGTGTCCGCGAGCGCTTCGCCGCCCATGGTGGAAATGCGTTGATTTCAATGGACGATTTCAAGAACTTGACGGTTGAAGTCATTGAGAAAAAGTATAGGGTCTCTCCACTGTTTCGAGATCATGGGCATGAACGAAGCATACAACAAAGTTACAGGATGGTTCGCTCCCAAAATAAGCTAGATCCTGGCTGTTCAGTGCAATATGTTTGGGAAACTGGGGATCTGTTCCTGAAAACAAAAGAAGCCTTAGATGAGAATAAGGTATTTGTTTTGGAGCCATATGATCCTGTGATTTTAAAAAGGATTCAATAAAATGAACTCCTAGCTTGAAAGAGAGCGATGAAACAACTCCTTCAAAACCTTAAAACCGGCGCCACTGAGATAGCCGAAGTCCCGACACCGTTCTGCCGGCCCGGCCACCTGCTCATCGCCACGCGCCGCAGCCTGATCTCGGCCGGCACGGAGCGCATGATGGTGGAATTCGGCCAGGCCAACCTGCTGGCCAAGGCCAGGGCGCAGCCCGATAAGGTCCGCCAGGTGCTGGACAAGAGCCGCACCGATGGGCTGCTGCCCACATTGGAAGCTGTCTTCGCCCGGCTTGATCAGCCTTTGCCGCTGGGGTATTCCAATGTTGGCGCGGTGCTGGAGGTGGGCGATGGTCTTACCGGCTTCTCCGTGGGCGACCGGGTCATTTCCAATGGTCCCCACGCAGAAATTGTCTGTGTGCCACAGAACCTCTGCGCCAGAGTGCCGGATGGTGTGAGTGATGAAGAGGCGGCCTTCACTGTGCTCGGGGCCATTGGGCTTCAGGGAGTTCGCCTGGCGCAACCCACCCTGGGGGAGTGTTTCGTTGTAACCGGACTTGGGCTGATCGGGTTGCTCACTGTGCAGTTGCTGCAGGCCAATGGGTCTCGTGTACTTGGCATTGATGTGGATTCTTCCAAATGCAGGCTTGCCGAAACGTTTGGAACCGCGACCTTTGATTTGTCCAAGGGGGAAGACCCCCTCGTTGCGGCGGAAAAGTTTTCTCGGGGCCGAGGCGTCGATGGTGTGCTCATTACGGCAGCAACCAAGAGTAGCGAACCGGTCCACCAGGCAGCTCAGATGTGCCGCAAACGCGGCCGCATCGTTTTGGTGGGGGTGACCGGCCTTGAGCTGCGGCGATCTGATTTTTACGAAAAGGAGGTGACGTTTCAGGTCTCCTGCTCTTATGGACCTGGCCGGTATGATCCTGATTACGAGGAAAAGGGCCACGATTATCCGGTGGGGTATGTAAGGTGGACGGAGCAGCGCAACTTCGAGGCAGTGTTGGATATGATGGCGGCCGGGAAGCTGGATGTGAAGCCGCTGATCACACATCGCTTTCCGTTTGAAGAGGCCGAGAAGGCGTATGCATTAATTGCAGACAATAAGGAGCCTTATCTCGGAATAATCCTCGAGTACGATAAAGCGCAAAGAGCAGAGAGCAAAGCGCACGTTGAAAAAGAATCAACAGTCAAATTGAAACAACACTATGAGCTATCAGCTATGAGCGATCAGCTGCCCATAGTGGGCCTGATTGGTGCGGGGAACTTCACGGGCCGGGTACTGTTACCGGCGTTGAAAAAGAGCGGTGCACGGCTCAAAACGATTGCATCCAGTGGGGGTCTCACCGGGACTCATTTGGGTAAGAAATTTGGATTTGAGGAAAGTACGACGGATGTTGAAAGGATCTTTGAAGACGGTGAGATCAACACCGTCTTTATTACTACAAGACATAGTTCCCATGCAGTGTTGGTGACACGGGCGCTTGAGGCGGGAAAACACGTGTTCGTGGAAAAACCCCTCTGCTTGACGGAACAAGAGTTAAAGGAAATAATTCAGGTTTATTCGTCAATCGTCAATAGTCAATCGTCAATCCCTTTGCTCATGGTTGGTTTTAATCGTAGATTTGCGCCGCACGTTGTCAAGATAAAAGAGCTTTTGGAAACAGTGAGAGAGCCCAAGAGCATGATCATGACAGTTAATGCCGGTGCAATACCGCCGGATCATTGGACCCAAGATCCAGAGATAGGTGGGGGGAGGATTGTCGGGGAGGCGTGCCATTTTGTAGACCTTTTAAGATTCCTCGCGGGCAGCCAAATTGAAGGCAAAGAAATATACAGAATACAGGCACTGACAGATGACACGGTGACCATAAATTTCAAGTTTGAAGGTGGGTCCATCGGAACGGTTCATTATTTCGCCAATGGCAGTAGGCGTTTTCCTAAGGAGCGGCTGGAGGTGTTTGCGGAGGGCAAAATCCTCCAGTTGGACAATTTCAAGGCCCTTCGGGGATACGGGTGGAAGGGTTTCAAAAAAATGAGGCTATGGCGGCAGGATAAGGGCCATGCGGCTGAGATTAAAGCATTCTTGCAAACAGTTCAAAGCGGCGGCCCAAGTGCAATTCCATTCGACGAAGTTGTTGAAGTAACAAAGATAACTATAGAATTGAGCCAGGGGTGTAACGGATGAGGAGATAGACACGAAGGGTATGTGCATTTGCTAGGAAAGATAATTTGCCTTATGGGATTGGATCCAAACAGGGTAACTCAGCAACGGAAAGTGTTAAAAGGTAGAGTCGGCCGAGGAGTCACACGAGCCTTCAGCGTTCTTTATCCAGTCTACTCCAGCGAGGATGATCTCTTCATGGAGCAAATCTCCCGCTATTTGAAACGAGATTTCTTTGTTTTGGATGCCGGCTGCGGAAGCGGAACATCGTTTCGGTATCCTTGGCGATATCAAGTCCGGTTCCTGGTGGGCTGTGATATTGAGGAATCAGTGGCGCAAAACACGAATATTGAAGCTGGAGTTGTAACAGATTTGACATCCCTGCCATTTGGCAGTCAGAAGTTCGACTTAGTATTCTGTCGCTATGTTTTGGAGCATCTCGACGACCCGCGTAAGACCTTTGCTGAATTTGCCCGAATACTCAAGCCAAGAGGCAAGGTCGTTATGCTAACACCAAGCAAGTATCACTATGTAGTGCTGGCGAGCCGTTTGACCCCTCATTTTTTCCACGAGATAATCTCCACAATTCGGGGTAATACACCTGCGGATACTTTTCCGACGAAGTATCTCGCAAATAGCAAGACCGAAATAGTTCGCTATGCTGAAAAAGTAGGATTAAGATTAAGAGAATATGTCGCAAGAGAAGTGTGCCCGAACTACCTGTTATGGTCTTTACCGCCTTTTTTGATTGGGGTAGTCTACGAGCGCATTGTAAACCGCTTTGAGTGGTTAAATCCTTTCAGAGTTGCTATCATTGCTGTGTTCGAGCGATAAAGTAAGCTCATGAAACAGCGCATGAATTATTATCGGCGCGTCTTCGCCGCCTACTTGGGCGGAAATACAAGCCAGCTTACCTTCTGGCACGGGGAACCGCAGGGGAATGAAAATTTCGAGCCTGGTAAATTGGGTGAGTATTACATGCCGTTCATTGCCAAGGCCGACTACCTGGGTCAGTACGATGAGAACGGCATCCCCATGCTGGACTACCATGGGTCTGTTGGTCTTCAATACAATCCCATTGCCATCGCCCAGTATGGGTTGGGGAACTATAATCTATACTGCCGCACCAAAGAGGAAGAAAGGAAATCGAAATTTCTCAATTCAGCTGATTGGCTGGTTGAGAACCTCGAAGAGACACCTCAGGGGACGAAGGTCTGGAACCACCACTTTGACTGGGAGTACCGAACACCCCTCAAGGCCCCTTGGTACTCAGCCCTTGCCCAAGGCCAGGGTATCTCGCTCCTGGTGCGGGCCTATGTAGAGACGAACAATGGTGTATACCTGGATTGTGCTCAGCGAGCTTTCGAAAGTTTTCTCAAAACCACTGATCAGGGCGGTGTGATCAGTGTGGACGAAGCAGGCTATACCTGGTTCGAGGAGTACATCGTATCACCTCCCACTCACATACTGAATGGGTTCATCTGGGCCAGTTGGGGGGTCTATGATTACTTCCTTGCCACTGGTGAGCCAGTTGCTGAGCAATTATTCAAGCAGGCTGTTCAAACATTGGCAGCCAATCTCAGGCGTTATGATGTGGGTTTTTGGTCGCTCTACGAACAGTCCGGCACTAGGCTCAAGATGCTTGCTAGTCCCTTTTACCATCAACTGCATATCGTTCAATTGATGGTTCTTTACCGATTAACCAAAGAGGATGTCTTCAGAAAATACGCCCTAAGATGGGAAAGATACGGCCAGAGCAGAATCAAACGAACCGTTGCTCTCGTCCACAAGGCGATATTTAAAATCCTCTATTATTGATTCCGAATGAACATCCTTTATATATGCCAGTATTTTCCGCCTGAAATGGGGGCACCTGCTGCGCGGGTCTCTGAGCTTGCCGGGCATTGGAGCAAAACGGGGCACGAGGTGACCGTCCTTACCGGTTTTCCGAATCATCCGACGGGCGTGGTCTATCCGGAGTACCGCAAAAAGCTTTGGCAGCTGATTTACGCTGAGCGTGTTGATGGCGTAAAGGTCATGCGAACTTGGCTTTATCCTCTACCCAATCGAAAGCCCCATGAACGGATTTTAAACTACTCTTCCTTCTTTTTGTCTTCTTCTGCGGCGGCCAGCCTTATGCCCAGGCCTGATGTAGTCATAGCAACGTCACCTCAGCTCTTGGTGGGGCTTTCAGGGTTGTGGCTGAGTCTTTTCAGATCCGTGCCCTTTGTTTTGGAAATAAGGGATCTTTGGCCGGAATCCATTACCGCGTCAGGAGTCGGGGGTCAGACATCATTGCTGGCCCAGCTTTTATCCGCATTATCCGATTTTCTTTACAAGAGATGCGACCATCTTGTTGTGGTAACCCCTGCCTTTAAGCGGGATATCATCAACAAATATGGCATCGACCCGGAGAAGATCTCCATTGTGGAAAATGGCGTTGAAACCGATACTTTTTCGCCCGGGGTTGACCGCGACAAAATCAGAAATGCATTGGGCCTCGAAGACAAATTCGTTGTGTCTTACATAGGCACCTTAGGCCTAGCCCACGGGCTGTGCACCGTTGTGGAGGCTGCAGAGAGGCTGAAGGATCGCTACCCTGATGCCTTGTTTCTATTGGTTGGGGAAGGGGCGGATAAGGATGCACTGATGAAAACGGTCAACAAAAAGGGGCTTCAGAATGTCCGGTTTGTTCCACAACAGCCGAGGCAAAAAGTCCCTGACCTGATCAGAGCCTCTGATGCTTGCATGGTTTTGCTCAAGAAAGCGGCGGTCTTTGAGACGGTAATACCCACAAAAATGCTGGAGTTCCTGTCTTGTGGCAAGCCCGTGATATTGGGGGTCGACGGCCAGGCCCGTGAGATTTTGAAGGCTGCACGGGGGGGCATTCCCATTGAGCCTGAACGTTCGGAGGACTTGGCCAAGGCTGTGATAAGTCTCTATCACGATCATAATCTTTGTGAAGAATTGGGGCGAAATGGAAGGCGTTACATCGTTGAGAATTTATCGCGAAAATCAACGGCAGAGCGGTACATAGGGGTTTTGGAAAGGGTGCTTCAAAGAAAGTCGCATCATTCCGGGAAAATAAAGGCCTAGAATCATGGAGCCCTATTGGGACAAAAGCGAAAAGGCGGTTGAAATGCACGAGGCAAGGTCAGCGAATCAGCTGGCGAGTGTAGATCTTGCCGATTTCAGCTCAAGGCCCCAGTTAAATAGATGGAAGAAATTTAACGGGGCAAGCACTTTTCGGTAAGAAATAGTCTGCGTTGTTTTGTATGGCTTTTAGCGCTCCATATGATGTTTTGGTCTGCTTTTGGTAAGAGGCAGCTGCTAGTGTAAAGGGACCATGAAGACGGCTATATCTAAATCTTCCTTGGCAGAGGCAGGGATCCACACAGGCGTCATCACTGTGGCTAGAGTTAGGGAGCCATTTCTCAAGCGGCCTATGGATGTCATTTTCTCTGCCTTCATGCTCCTCATATCAATACCACTTTCTCTGGCCATTGCCCTGGGCATTAAGATGGCGGATGGGGGGCCGATCTTCTACCGCCAAGAGCGGTGGGGGCGAAACGGTAGTCGGACCACATCATATAAGTTCCGTACCATGGTGCCGAACTCCGACCAAGACTATGGGATTAGGCAGGCAAGCGAAAACGACACACGAATTACCTCGGTGGGCCGGATCTTGCGTGCCATGGGGTTGGATGAGTTGCCGCAGCTCCTGAATATTTATAAGGGAGACATGAGCTTTGTCGGCCCCAGGTCCTTGGCTGTCGGTGAGATTGTAAAAGATGGAAAGGAGGCAATTCTTCTTGCTCTCTTGATATTTGGGTGTTATGTTTCTATTAGTATTGACCGCTCGGGGATGGAAAGTTGGAGAAATGCGAGATAAACCCTGTAGTATGTCAATAATATGGATTTGGCTCTGGTACTATGTTGAAGGGACCCTCGCTTTTACCTCCGAGCATCTTCATCCCCTATTTAAGCTGCTAAATTGATATATCAGTGAACTTTGCTGAGGAATGATGAATATACGTTATTATCTTGATCCAGGCACCTGTTCACCTCATATCTACAACCACAATGTGAACGAAAGTGAAGTTGAGGATGTATTGAAGAGTCCCGGAGAGGATCGGGAGGGGCGCTACGGTTCCAGAATAGCTATTGGTCAGACGCGTTCAGGAAGACATTTGCGTGTTATTTATGTTCCTGATCCTGAGCCAAACAGCGTTTTTGTTATCACAGCATATGAGTTAAAGGGGGAACCATTAACCGCTTATAGACGACGTAAGCGGAGGAGAAAAAGATGAAGGATAATAAGTTTCCACCAGGGTGGGATGAAGAGAGAGTCAGAAGGGTTCTGGCACACTACGAGGAACAAGCGGAGGAAGAGGCAGTTGCAGAGGATGAAGCAAGCCTTGAGGGTCACCTCAAAACTGTCATGGAGGTTCCAAATGAGCTAGTGCCCACCGTCCGAGAACTCATTGCGAAGCATCAAGTTCAAGGGGAGAGGACAACTTACTGATATGTGCTCAAAGTCGCAGATCCGCCTGTAGTGTGGAGGTCTATCTTCGGCGAATTTTGTCCCCCCCACCTCAGAACAGTTCAGCAATGATTTCATCTGAACTCATTCACTTCTCCTTACTGCAACCCTTGTTTATCTTTTACGGATTTCTGCTTAAGGCCCCAGTTAAATCCTCCGTAGGAGGTCCGCTACGCGGAATTCAACGGGGTAAACCCCAGTTAAATAGATGGAAGAAATTTAACGGGGCAAGCACTTTTCGGTAAGAAACAATCTGCGTTTTTTTGTGTGGTTTTTAGCGCTCCAAAGGAGGTTTTGGGTTGCCTTTGATAAAAGGCAGCTGCTGGTGTAAAGTGATCATGGAAATGTCTATGTCTAAGTCTCCGGTAGCAAAGGCAGGGGTTCACGCACGCTTCACTGTGCCGAGAAGGAGACAATCATTACTGAAGCGCCCACTAGATGTTTTTCTCTCAATCTTCATGCTTATCCTCTCAATACCAATTTCTCTACCTATCGCGCTAGCCCTTAAGGTGGTAGATAAAGGCCCAATTTTCTATCGTCAAGAGCGGTGGGCGAAAAACGGGAGTCGTTTTAGATCATATAAATTCCGTACCATGGTACCGAACTCAGACCATGACTATGGGATTAAGCAGGCAAGCGAAAACGACTCACGAATTACCAGAGTTGGGAAGATATTGCGAGCAACCGGTCTGGACGAGCTGCCGCAACTCCTGAATATTTTCAAGGGAGACATGAGCTTTGTCGGCCCCAGGTCCCTGGCTGTCGGCGAGATTGTGCGGGGCAAGGTTACACTGGGCAAACAGGGACATCGATACTTTGTGACCTTATTGATGGCGCAAGCATAACAAAGGACGGGACATTGCGCAGACCGTATGAACATGGAGCACATTGAAACGTGCGAATATGAGAAAGACGATGGTTTTAAATAATGAGGCACTGGGAACTTTAGGAACGTATTTTATTTCAAAATAATACGCTTGACGTACTGCGTAATTCTCATTAAAATATCAGTTAATGATTCGAAGCTTCAAAGACAGACGGACCCGGCGACTTTTTGAAGGCGAACGAGTCCCGACCTTCCAATCATTTGCTCGTCAAGCCGAAAAAAGGCTCCGGGTGTTGGATGCAGCCGATAGGCTTGAGGCGTTAATGCGATTACCGAGCAATCGTTTCAAAGCATTAGCAGGTGATCGCTTGGGTCAATATAGCATCCGTATCAACGACCAGTGGCGAATATGTTTTGAATGGTACCAAGATGGTCCGCACAACGTCGAAATTACCGATTACCATTAATTTTAATGTGTTAGCAACAAAACCGCTCATCAGAACGGCGCTTGGTAGAGAGCGTTACCAGAGTAAAACGACTGCGTTTTTTTGAGGCTGTGGCTATTGTCACATAAAAGGAGCTACAAATGACACGTACACCTATTCACCCAGGGGAAATCCTCGCCGACGAACTTGCTGAGCTTGGCATAAATGCAACCGAGCTGGCGAGGGTTATACACGTCCCGGCGAACCGAATTTCCCAGATTATTACGGGCAAAAGAGCCATTAGCGCTGATACAGCACTTCGACTCGGAAGGTGGTTTGGCACCGGTCCAAATATTTGGCTGAACCTTCAACAAGCTTATGAGCTTGATTTGGTTCGTCAGGAAATTGGTCCTGAACTTGAGAATATTTCACCGCGAGAGATGGCATCCCATTGATAAGTAATGAATAAAATCCTTTCAAAGAGGGACATTGCTAATTTTGTAACTTATGTCTACCGATTTCTGCTCAAGGCTTGTCCGCCGTCAGTTTGGAGGGTCGTAGATCCGCCGCTGCACATTGTAGCCGCCGCACATTGATGCGCCGGTATCATGAATTATTACACCGAATAGCCTCACAAACACCATAACCTCCAGCAATCCAAACCCCGCTTTTCCAAGGAACGACTGGAGGTCTTTGCCGGCAACCGAATTTTGCAGCTGAATAATTTTAAGCTCTTGCAGTGATATGTACGGAAAGGCTTTACAAAAATGAGGCTCTGGCGGCAGGATAAGTGGCACGGGGAAGAAGTGAAAGCCTTTGTTGAAGCTGTTCGTAAACGTGGGCCGAGTCCGTTACCCTTTGATGAAATAGTGGAGTTAATGAAGACAACACTACAGTTAGCCATGGAGAGAAAGTAGATAAGTAAATCATGATACTTAATTTATGAATAGTTCAATATGCAAATGGGTTTGAATAGGTGTGATTTGTTTTAAAGAGGGGTATACAAATAATTGAAAATTAAAGAATGCTTGTGGTTAGATAAATTTGTTGATAAAATAATTCGTAAACATAATGTTTCTCCTGAAGAAGTGGAACAAGTTTTATCTAAAGACCCTGCTATTCATAGATTAGAAGGGGGTCATGTTAAAGGTGAAGATTTATTCATTGGCTTTGGAAGGACAGATGCGGGACGCTATTTGAGTGTATTATTGATTCTGAAAAAAGACAAACGGGCGTTGGTTATAAGCGCGCGAGATATGACTAAGAAAGAAAGGAGAAAATATGGGAGAAGATAAAACACTTGACTTTAAAACCTATGAAGAGGCCGCTGAATGGTTTGATACGCATGATATGTCTGATTATGAAGATAAATTGAGGCCTGTTGATTTTCATTTTGATTTAAGAAAAAATCGCGAGTGGGTTGAATTAGAACGAGAGATTGCAAAAGATGTCCGCAACTTAGCAAAAAAACAGAATATTCCCACTCGTAAATTAGTCAATGAATTACTGAGAGAGAGACTTGAACACCTGCAATAGTTTCGATTAGTCCTTGTTTCCACCACCTTTCCTCCACAGATAGCCTTCTTTATCTATACCGCCTTAATGAGCACGTATGTTTTGCATATTGTAGGTGCACGACCCTGGCATCTGATGCTATCATTGACCTTTACCACGATGAGGCGCTCCGAGAGGAACTTGAGGTCAGTCGCAGAAACTATATTGTTAGGAATCTATCACGCAGGCAAGTGGCAAAAGAATATGTAGGTGTTCTTGAAAAGGTTGTCTCGAGATGGAAAGAAAAAAGCAGATAGCAGCCACTGTCTTGTCCCTATCTAAGGAGGTTAAGCCATCCTCTATGGCCGTGCCAAAATTTAAGGATCCCTTTTTGAAGCGCCCTATGGATGTCATACTCTCTACCTTCATGCTCATCCTATCCTTGCCAGTTTCTTTACTTATTGCTTTAGCCATCAAGATGGAGGATGGTAGCTCAATTCTCTATGGCCAGGAGCGTTGGGGCCGAAACGGAAATCATTTCAGAGCATATAAGTTTCGCACCATGGCACCGAACTCGGATCGAGATTATGGGATTAAGCAGGCAAGCGAAAACGACTCACGAATTACCAGAGTAGGCCGGATATTGCGGGCAACGGGCTTGGATGAGCTGCCGCAGCTTATAAATATTTTCAAGGGTGAAATGAGCTTTGTCGGCCCCAGGTCCCTGGCTGTCGGCGAGATTGTAAAAGACGGAATGGGAAACGTGGTGGAGTATGAAGATGTCCCCTTTTTCTGGGAACGACTCTCAGTCCGACCTGGTCTTAGCGGCCTGGCTACTGTGTATCTCCCAAAGGACGTCCCTCCCCTCCGTAAATTCCGATATGATCTTCTCTATATCCGCAAACAGTCCTTCTGGCTCGACCTTCGCCTTATTTTCCTTTCGTTCTGGATCAGCTTCCGCGGCAAGTGGGAAACGCGGGGCATGAAGACATGAGTCTCTTATCGTCTCTTACTACCCAAAACAGCCTTGAGCTTTTTTGGGTAAAATCTCACCTTAATTATTTACCCATTTCTGCTCAAAGCTGATTTGGGTAAATTTTTTCAATGTGGATTAGAGCCCTCAGAGTATCAAACGAATGGATGCCTCGCTTCTAGTTTTTTACCCATTTCAGCCTTGAGCTTGCCCGCCGTTTGTGTGGCGGGCTGTTTTCGGAAAATTTGCCCTTGTCCTGGCGTTCGTTTTTGCTGGTATCTGCTGTCTGCCCGCAGGGAGAAAACTGATGAGGCTCTGA
>Ga0307379_10002404_pt1 | contig 27835 bp, 40 predicted proteins | sample UN2MG_FD_202237 | JGI IMG/M metagenome (GOLD analysis project Ga0307379, IMG submission 202237) | Soil microbial communities from Risofladan, Vaasa, Finland - UN-2 | ecosystem: Environmental > Terrestrial > Soil > Coastal area > Acid sulfate soil | place: Finland: Risofladan, Vaasa | collected...
GATGAACCACTGTTATTATGGTTTGTAACAATGCCTGTTGAAACCAGGTGATAGAGAGCGCAATGTGTCTATGGCCAAATGTCTGTTGAAACCTGCCCCATATCGTAACAAATGATTTATGTTCTGGAACAAATGTCTGTTGAAACCGAGCGGTAGATAGAGCATTTGGCAAAACATCTGTTGAAACCGAGCCATAGATAGAGCACGTGTCAGGTTATCCCGATTTTTTTTAAACTTTATAAAGACTTTTTAAAACATTTTTTTAAGCCTTTTCTCTAAGTCGTTTATTTATATAGCTTTAGGGTAATATCGATTCTAAGGCGTTTTAAGGGGCTTCTAAGCGTACTTATAATTGTCGGGCATATTGACCCTCTATATTCAAGAAAGTGCCTTACACGGCAACCTCACAAGGAATTTAGACAAAAAAAGGGAGAGGCTCGTGACACCTCTCCCTTAGAAGGCTAATTACTTCTTAGCCTTTGGTTCAACGGCAACTGCCTTGAATAAAGGCAATTCTTGTCCGTCATTGAGCTTCTTAGCTCCAACTAGCTCAAGCCTTAGCTTGATATTAGTTGGGACTATCCAAGACATAACACGCTTAGATAGTCCTTTGACGGCAACTTGCCCAATACAAGACAAGTCATTGACATACTCTTGTGTAGCCTTCTTAGGCAACTCAAGAATACTGCCGTCTTTTAAGCCTCTCTTGGCTATCCAAGATGGCTTAGCAGATACCTTCAAGCCTCCCTTGAAGTTGTATCCTTCTGGTATAATCTTTTCAATTTTCATATTCACCTCCCTTTATTGATGTTAATTAATATAGTATAAGTATAGCATATTATAGATGTATGTCAAGTTTTATTTTCATTTATTTTTCGCTCTCTAATGCCTATTCTATAAGGGTTATAGAGCGTCGGGCGCAAATGCCTATACAGTACGGCTTCTAGCGTGTTATATACTCTGGTTTACATAATGTATATTATCGGACATAGGCGTTTTTGCCTTACATTTTTTAAAAGTCTATGCTTTATAATATATGTAAATAAAGGGTGTTTTAAGGCGTTTTAAGGGGTCTAGGAGCGTACTTATTTTTTTTAAGGATAGCCCAAATCACATAAATTTTTAGCGTTTAATGACGGGCAACCTCACGAGCCATTTTATCCCAATTTTTAGGGTAAACGAAAGTTAGTTCGTGGAGACAAAAAAGGGAAGGTTTTTACACCTTCCCTTTCTTCTAGTGTCCGACTAGAATATCTTGACTTCAATCTCCATCTTGCCTCCATCAAATAAGCAACCTACCATTGTTTCGATAAATTGCTTCGCCTTCCCTTCGTCGGCTATAACGCTTGACAATTTTGTTTCCTCCGATATACCCTCGATGTCACCTTCTCCATATGTCCGACTTGTTATGATGTATCTTCTTTCTACCATTGTATAGTCCTCCCTTCTTTTGCCTCTTGGTCTAATCTGATAAGTGCATTAGTTCTGACCTTCTTCCATTCTCTCTTGCTAGTAAAATCTTTTTTTCTGTCTGCCATTCTCATTTGTTTGTTAGCATACTTGAAGAGAAAGGTGTCTTGCGTCTTTTGTGGCTTGTAGTCTAAAAAGTCTTTCATTGTAGTACCTCCCTTTGTTAGTATAAGTATACCATAATATACAAGTATGTCAAGTAAATAAAACTAACTATTTTATCCTTAATATATACTCATTTTTACTGTCTTTCAGAAAAGTTGATGCTTTTGAAAATATGTAAATGGAGGGGGTTTTTTGCCCTCTTAGAGCCTCGCCCTGAAGAGATTAAAATTTCGGAATCAGCCTAGTGCCTCGGAATTTATTTAGATGCCTTACAACGCAACCTCACGCCAATTATTCCGATTTTTTTAGGTTAAACGAAAGTTAGTTTCCAGCCAGAAAAAAAGGCGGAGCGATGTTCTGCTCCGCCTCACCTTGGGAGGTTATTTTGTCGCTCGGTTAATCCAACATTGGGCAAACTCTCTTGCCGATTTTTCCGAGGAAAACATTTTAAAACAAGAATCAACCCCTCTGCCATTTTTGGATATTTTATATCCGTATGGCACGTTAGTTAACGGAGCAAGGAAATTTCCGTTACCTTGCCCGTTAGTGATTTCTATTTTGAATCCTTTATACTCCATTGTCGCCTCCCGTTGTTTGGGGGAGCTTTCGCTCCCCCGTTTGATTTTTATTTTTTTGCCTCTGCCATTTCCCGTAAGTCATTTTCTATCTCATTCATTCGCTCTATGATTTTCCAACTGCGGTCAAGTATCGCCTCTTTCCTCTGCCTCTCTAGTAACTGTGCTACATAATTTTTTGTTTGTTCTTTGTTCATTGTGTCCTCCCTTTGTTACTTCTAGTATACACTATTTTTTATCGTCTGTCAAGTCTTTTTTAACTTTTATTTTCTCCACCCGTTCGTCCCGTTCTTCCAGTTCTGCGATAGCGAAGTTTAGCATTGAGTTTGAAAATTTCATTTTGTTGCCTCCCGTTTTAGTTGTGTAGTATTCGTTATTCATACTTATAGTATACACTATAAAAGTAAACTTGTCAAGTCTTTTTTTTCATTTATTTTTAAGTTTTTTTCGCCATACGGGGGGTATTGAATTTGTAAATTAATTTTGTCCTTATGCTCTATCGTCCATTTTAAGGTCGATTTTAGCCCCGTAGGGAGGACTTTTTTTGTCGCTCGATTTGGGGTATCGAGGGTCGGACGGGAAAGTGCCTTAGAATCGATTCTCGCACGGATTATTCCGATTTTTTTAGTCGTACAAAAAGTTAGTTTTTAACATAAAAAAAGAGGGGAATTTCTTCCCCTCTCTTCTTATCGGTTATTTTACTTTTCTACTTTTACTGCTTTCAGTAGAGGTAAAATTTGTCCGTCGGATAATTTCTTTTCTCCGACCTTCTCAATTTTGAGTGTTATGTTCGTCGGAACTTCCCACGACATTTTTCTCTTTGATAGTCCTTGAACTGCTATACTTGAAAAGCAACTCAAGTCGTTTACATATTCTCTACTTGCTTTTTTCGGCATAGAGAATATTTTTCCGTCGGATAACTTCCTTGATTTTATCCAACTTGGCTTGGCTGAACTTTTCAACCCACCTTTGAAGTTGTAGCCTTCAGGTATAATCTTTTCCATATTCTTTCCTCCTTGTTTTATAGTAGAATAATTTCTACTATAAATATAGTATACCATAATTTTTGCGTATGTCAAATAATATAACTAACTATTTGATTCTTAATTTTATACTCATTTTGTGTCAAGTCCTAAACTTTAAGACCACCTCACACAAGCCATTTTAAGCCCCTTTATAGCCTCGTAGAGAGACGAACTAAAATTTCTGCGATACCCCAAATCACGCAAATAATCGAAGATGCCTTACAACGCAACCTCGCACGAAAAATCCCAGATTTTTAGGAATATAAATAGTTAGTTTTTAGACAAAAAAATAGGGGAAGCATTTCTGCCTCCCCTAAATTCTCGGAGTGTTAAAGATTCATTCGCTTTATCTTTAACTCTTCCACAACGTCGGCAAGGTCGTCGAAGTCGTGTATAACTCGCACGGAATCGTGGTCTAAAACTCCGTTCTCTCGAACTGCTACCTCAAGAGAAGTCTTGACTACTCCGTCAAGTCCCTCCATAGAGATAGTAGCTACAGACAAGTCCAACCAAGAACAAACATCAAGATTTTTATTAGCAAACATAATCGCCTCCCATTTTTGTATCAAGGTAATTCTTAATACTCTTATAGTATACATTATATTTTGGTGTCTGTCAAGTCTAATAAACTAACTATTTTATTCTTAATTTTTAACCGTTTTGGTGTAAGTCGCTAACTTTAAGAGTGCCTATTTGAAGGGGGTTTATAAGCGTTTTAAGGGGGTATAACGGCGACTTCTCATTTTTGCTCGATACCCCAATAAGAACGTTTTTTATTTAGTGCCTTACAAGTAATCCTCGCAAGGATTTTGGGCATAAAAAAAGGGCGTGGAGAACTTCCCCACGCCCCACCTTTGGGAGGTTAGAACTAATATCTGCCAGTACGTCTTACTGTTTCGGCTTCCGTTTCTGTCTTGCGTAAATTATACTCTCTTAATAGAGCCTCTCTAAAAGATACTTTTTCTTCGACTTCCTCTACCTCTGTGTAAAATTCTCTCGCTCCGAAGTCCCAATTATACTGACCGTCCGACCCTAATACTGCTAATTTGAATTCTGTCATTTTAAACCTCCTCGTTTAAATCGTTTAGATTTCTGATAGCCATTTTCTTTAACTGCTCTAGCTCGTTAAGTTTTCTGCCTATCGCTCCCTCGTTGATACCTCTGCTCGTAACTCGTAGAAGAGTTTCGTTAGCTCTCCTATAATCTGCCTCGTCGCTCTTCTTTATAATAGGTGTCCTCCAGTTAAATCTCATATTAATACCTCCCTAGTCTTTTAACTCTTTCTGCTTCTGTTTCCGTCTGTGGCGCTAGTCCCATTGATACTAGTATCTGATAGCTATTTCTTAGTATCGCTTCTTTCCGTTCTCTCTCTTTTTTTGTTTCGTTTTTTATCATCTTAGTACCTCCCTTTGTTACCTCTAGTATATCATATTTTTGACGTAAGTCAAGTTAAAATAACTAACTATTGTATTCTTAAAATAGCCTCTTTTTGCGTCTTTCGTCAATGTTGTCTGCTTTTCAATATACCCATTTCTGCCCTTCAAATAACGCTTGTAATAGCCCTAGAATCGCCTACCTTATCGTCGCACGATACCCCAATAAGAACGTTTTTTATTGAGCGCCTCACACTCGAACCTCGCAAAGAATTTAGACAAAAAAAGGGGGAAGCTTTTCGCTTCCCCCTCTGTATTCGTCCGACTTAAAGAAGTTCCATAGGATAATCCTCGCCTCCTCTAGTAGCAACCATATCCACTCCGTTAACATTAACAACTGTATGAAGCTCCCAAAAGTTTATTTCATTATTGATTTGTATGGCTTCGTCCCAAGCCTCTGCAACTGTAACCGTAAGACCTCCTTTAGAAACTAAATCGTCGTTCCTAACCCATTCGCCACAACTACAAATTTCAAAGAAACCGTAATCGTCGCTATAATCTCTATCCCAAGATTCGCTCTGCTCTTCGCCACAAGACGGACAATAAAAGTGTTCTACTGTTGTCTCTGATGTTCCCCAATATTTTTCTATTCTCTTTTCCATTTCTGCCTCCCGTGTTTGCAATAAGTTAATTCTTATTACTCTTATAGTATACCTGATTTTTTTGCGTCTGTCAACCCCTAAATAACTAACTATTTTATTCTTAATTATACTCGGAATAAGGTGTTATTTTCTATTTTAGAATAAGTTTAAGAAAAGGCTCTAGCGTCCATTTTAAGGCTGTTTTTAGCCCCGTAGCGAAGACTTCAAGTTGACCCACGATAGCCCAAATCATAGGACGGTTACTGCGTTCAATGACGGGCATTTATGAGCGTCTAGGGGGGTGTTGAATTCGTGCGTGAGTTTTTTTGAGAGAAGAAAAAGTTAGTTAATTGTGTTAAGAGTATGCGAAAGTCAGTTTATCCCGACTTTTTAAAGACTTTTAATAAGTTCTTAATAAGTGTCATACCAGTACCCCTACCCCTATCAGTACCCCTATCGGTATCCGTACCCCTACCAGTATCAGTATCGGTATCAGTACCAGTAGGGGTATTGCTACCCCTACCAGTACCCATACCCCTATTCGTTTATCCTTTCGCTACATCTGTTTGGACATCTGATACCAGTACCAGTATCCATACTGGTATCCATACTGGTATGACATATCTGACAAGTAATAGTATATGTGACCGTCAGATATTTTTCATCGTGGAGTTTCCGTATCACTCTCCATCTTTCTTCTTCTTTACTGTATACCATTTTTTCCTTTCTAGATTTTAAGCAAGAGAGTGATAACCGTCATACGGTTATGTTAGTTGATGTTATGCTTTCGGTTTGTTTTCCGTCAGAATAAATAACGGAAGAACTTGACCGTCAGTTAACTTCCTTACTCCGACCTTCTCGAAGTAAAGTGGTTTCTTCAACTGGGGAACTTCCCAAGTCATTTTCCTTTTCGATAAACCTTTAACGGCTACCGAAGTAACACAAGACAATGTATTAACATAATCTTGTGTCGGTTTGACAGGCATTTTAAAAACAACACCTGATTTGATTTTAAGTTTGTCTATCCAGCTCGGTTTACCCGAAACTTTCAAGCCACCCTTAAAATTGTAACCCTCTGGAATTAACTTTTCCATATCTATCACTCCCTTTCGGTGTATGACAGATACCACCCTCTTGCTTTTATTTTATTTTTCCTTTCAGCTTGACTTGGTCTGGCGCTTTCGTCTGGGTCATTTTGCTCTTACTGGTCAACCAGTTTGAAGAGTGACTTTCTTTTATCGTCTTGCTGTTAGTTTTAATATCTGTCAAAGACCATATTGCTATAATGGTATTCTAACAAAATATAGAATATATGTCAAGCATTTATTTTCATTTTATTTTAATCTCATTATTTTTTGCACGACCTAAAGATACTAGTATCGTATCATTCCCTACCCATACCAGTACCAGAATAATTGTCGCCATACAACTTATCTCACTTCACGCTCTAGAGCCTATAAACACTAAGAGATAGAGCGCTCTATAACCTAGTCATAGCACGGGGGGTAGCGCTTTGGGGGGAGGGTTAGGAACTCGGAAATAATTTTTTTATTTTTAACCGTACGACTATAGGTATAACCCCATAGCCCCCGCTTTTTGTTGCCGTACACCTATTCACACTTTTCCCTACGACTTTCTACCCTACACACACACTTTCTGCAACCCCTTTAATCATAACGCCTTATATCTTCCACCCTTTTATATACCCTGCACTACCCCCGTACGGGTATGAATAGCTTTCCCACCGCTTTCACTCAAGCTCAAGCCCCGAAAAAATTTCATCAACTATACCCTGACGGGAATACTGCACCGATGACACCTGACGCTTTTCCAAGCTTTTACTCTCATTTTGTACGTCAAGCTTGACCAAAACTCCGTCCTTGCATAGCTTGCATCAAGCTTGCAGAATAGTTTTGATATTTAATAACAGACCCTATTCATATAATATATAGTGAAGGCTTAGAATTTAGTCATAAAGCTAATAAATGTAAGGGATTGTATGGATAAAGAAAAATTTGAAGATTTACAGAAAAGCGTTGAAGAAATGAAAGCCATAGAAGCAGGAGAGATTGAGCCCAGCAGAGTATTTGTCACTTCAGTGCCGAATGATACTGACGGAATAGAGCGAACCGCTTCAGGTAAGATTAAGATAACTTTATCAGATGAAGAACTAAAACATCAAAAAGAAGAAAAGCTGATAAACAACGAAGCAAAGAAGATGAAGAACCTGAACTACTCAGGTAAGCAAGACCCTCTAGTTATCAGAGCAGAAGTCAAGAAGCGAATAGCTTTAAAAGAACTAGAGGTTCATAAGCTATTTACAGACGATGACGAGAAGAAACTAGCTAAAGACCTAGCTAAGACCTATTTAACTGAATTCACTCCAAAGAGCATAAGCGATAAAAACAATTTGAAATCAGTTATATATCTAGAAGTGCTACAATTTAGGCTTCAATCAGTCATGAACGATTTGACTGCTCAAGGCTCAAGCGCTATACCTCTAAACCTCGTAGACAGCATTCATAAGAATCTAAAGGAGATAGCTGCCAACAAAGAGCGATTGGGTTTGATAGGGAAAGAGAAAGAGCAGAAAGAGAGTGACGGCTTTAAGATATTACAGAATGTTAAAGAGAAGTTTAAGGTTTGGATGGAGAACAATCAGGGTTCACGGAGCTTAGTATGTCCTGATTGCGGAAAGATGGTAATGTTAAAGATAAGAATGGATAAGTGGATAGCTCAGAAACACCCATTCTTTAAAGATAGATTTTTAGCTAATAAACATTTAATGAAACTTTATTTACAAAAGAAACTAACAAAAGAAGATATAGCAGAGGTATTAGAAGCTTCTCCAGACTATATAGACTGGCTCATCGAAACACTTTGGATGACAGACCCAGAATACAGGAAAGAGTTCAGAAAATACGAAGGTAAATATCTAAGAGAGTTAGAGCGTAAATTAAAAGAGCAAACAGAAAAAGCATCTGAAGAAGATGAGCTACAGTCTGGAGAGTTAGTTTCAGGAGAAACGGAAGATGAGCAAATCGAAGAACAGACCTCAGAAGGAAAAGAAGAAAGCGAAGAAAGACCCGAAGTTGAAGAAGTCAAAGAAACAAAAGACTTTATCGGACTTGTTCCGAACAATGGATTAAAAGCTGAAGATTATATTATAAAGGGTGAAGAGTAATGGCTAGGGGAATGGGTGGACCAGTTCCAATGAGGAACAAGAATATGTTCCGTAAACCTATACGGTTCAAGCGTCAGGTTCAAAACACAGATAATTATAGAGCGCAGAGAGCATACGCTTTGATGAGAGCTGGTAACAAATGCGAAAAGTGTGGAGCTGAAAAAGGTGGGCTGTCGCCCAAGGGTAATGTTATAAAGCAGTTTGATATGCACCACTTAATACCTTTTGACGAAATCGTGGAGAAATATAATATAACAGATTTACAGAGCGCACGAATGTGTCCCACGTTATGGGATGTAAAATTAGTGCAAATACTATGTCACGATTGTCACGCAGAAACCGATTCATACGGCAGTGGCAAAGATAAAAAATAAATAGGAGTATATAATGGCTAATTCAGTAACAGGACAGGTTGCAACAGTTAACGCTACAGGTGTAGTATTTGCTGCAGATAAATCAGTTAAAATATCTGGTATAACAATTGCACCTACTAACGCTACGTGGGCATTAACGCTTACAGACGGAGCAGGTAATGTAGTATTAGCATTAAATACTAATTCACCAGCACCAGTATTATCAGGAAAATCATTTACAGGACTAGCTTGTACGGTAGCAACAGCAGTTGCTGCGTATATCTGGTTAAACTAATTACACTCGGCTAGGGGCTGAGTAAGTAATAAGAGCTTTCTCGTAAATAAAAGGAGAAAGCGATGAACGAAAAAGACGTAAAGCAGGCGTTTGATTCCGCCGAAAAAGAAATCAAAGAACAGAAAGAAAAAGCGAAAGCTAAACAAGTTGCAGAGGTTAAAGAGATAGTAAAGAAAACACTACTCGAAGTTGAAAAGTTGAAAGAACAAGAAGGCGATATAAAAGAAAAGCTAAAGATATTAAAACTAGATATAGAAGATTTAAAATTAGGCAAACTGGAGCGCATTAAAGAGCGCCAAGAGAAAGACCCTTTAGCTAAAAAAGTTTCTGTTATAATCATAAAAGAGAAAGAGATTATAAAAGAAAGAGAAGTACCTTCGCCTTGGTATCAACCATATTATATAGAATGGAATACGAACACGTATCCTAGACATAATGATATAATGTGTAATGATACATTAGGTTATACTTTTACTGATACTGACTTGCATACAACGTTTACTACGAGTGCTGTAGATAATCAAATAAACGCTGATATAGATAGCGTTAATTGTAATTATGCTACTTCAGTACCAAAGACGTTAGCGGTATTTAAGTTAAATAATTCCGTAGTTAAAGATAATGTGATAGGTACTTATAAAATAGCTAAAAAAATGATACATTTAAGATAACAACGCTTTACGAGAAAGCTCTTATAGAAATAAAGAAACGGAAGTTAATATTAACAAATAAGAAGGAGAAATCTATATGGAACCATTGTTAACAGCAATAAGCCAGGGTTGGAGTTTTGTGGGTGGCGGAGTTTTAGTCATAGCAAACGGTATAGGTAGTGTAGCTAGTCAGTTAGGCGAAGGCGCAGTTACTGCAATTAATACTATATTTTTACTTGGTTAATTTTAAATTTCGGTGAGGTGTGGAGGTTTCGTACAGTATTCTGGTGGAGTTTACTGTAGTATATTTTAAGTAGGAGGTAATGTATGGGAAGTTATCAAGATATACTAAATAAAAGATTAAAAAATAAAAAAAGAATTATCTCGGAACAAGAATTTTTAAACTCTGAAAAGCAAGAAAAAGAGTTAGAGAGTATAGAGCATGAAGACAAAGAATCCGACTAGCCATTAGGCATAAAAAAAGTTGGTTGACCCTGATGCTAAAATCAGGGCGTGCTTTCCGTTGACAGCAAACCTGTTAACGTTAATATAACCAAGAGGAGTGGGCATCCCTGCCTGCTCCTCTACCAAAAAAGTTATGGTTTGTGACCGAACAAACTGACCTTAGAGTTAAGGTAACTTATCGTCGGGTATAGGCTAATCGAGGGCGACGCTGTAGAGAAGCCAAAAGACGGCGCAAAAGGCGAGTTAAAAAATAGCACTTGCTGATAAGTATACTTCTATATTACCTCAAATTTAAACTAAATTTAAAATTTGATTGCAAGGGTATAGGAGTTGTGGGTAACGCAAACAATCCCACCGAACCAATAACTTTTTCCAAAAGGAAGAAAAGTATGGCATTATTAGAGCAGATTAATCAATTGGAGCTAGACTTTTGTGAATGCTTGGTAGATTCTTGTGCCATGGCAGAAACTTTATTTCACGATTTTGATAACCTTCAATTATATTCTGATAAGGAGTTTGGTCATGTCAGATTAGGACAGCTGCCTATGCTCTCGTATGAGTATATCGTGGACGATAATGACCCTTCCTTATCTAAGAAAGAGAACTTTAAGAAGCTCGAAGGCGCAGGTACTTTATATAACTTCGGAGCTAGACGTTTTGGTAAAAGTTTGATTTCGTTAATTTTAGACATGCTAGAATCTATGATACATTTAGATAACTGGCATTGTCTTTATTCTAGCTACGATGCTCTTCATATCTTACAGATATTAGAGCGAGTAATACCAGCCTCAGAAAACCACCCTTTCTTCCAACTTTTTGATGTAAAAACTAAACGCAGTCCTAATTACGTTATAACTTCTAAGAACGGCTTTGAGTTACAAAGCGTTAATATGAATATAACGTCTAAGACAGCAGGTTCTAACTTCTTCGGTCACCATACTAAAAAGCTATGGATAGACGAAATGAGTAAAACTACTCACGACGTTGCCGAGAAGATGGCTGATGCTGTTTCAGAGTTAGGATGTATTCAAAGGTTCTCAGGGATGACGGATTTTACTCGTCACTCTCCTGCGGGAAAAATTTACGACGCTATGTATAATAAACCTTGGGTCTGTAATTTTCCGCAGTACATATCGCCTATGTGGGACGAAGGCGAAAGAATTAAGATGGAAAGACGCTACGGAGGGTCAAAAACAGTAGCATACCGTACCTTTGTTAAGGGCGAAGTATGTGAAGATGGCATATCCGTTTTCGATATGGAACGAGTTCGCTTGAACTATAACGAAAAGAAAAAAATAAAAGTTTTTGAGATAAATAAAAAGAATTTTAAAAGCTACAAGAGTATCTTGGTGGTAGAAAGACCTACCAATGCCGAGTTATGTATAACTGGAGCAGATATAGGCGAAACAGCTCCTACGGAAATTGTAGTAACTTTTAAAACCGCAGAAAAGTATAACTATACTTATAATATTACTTTATATAATCTGACGGATAAACAGCAGTATCGAATATTTAAATACCTTATCATGATTTTAAGAATAGATTTTCTAGGCTTAGATTGTGGTGACGGAACTGGTAGAGCAATATTCAGACGACTTGAAGAAGATTTCGGTAGAGATAAGTTATTTTACTACGATGGTTCTAAAAAAATCGCAGTAGGATATAAAAAAGATGAAGAAGGCAGAGTTACTATGATAAATGGTAAACCTGAAGTTGAAGAAGAGTTTATGTCTGAACACTCGGTAAAACATTTAAAGGCGTTGTTATATGACGAGAAAATGATGATACCCCAGGATTTTAAGTTTGATACTCAAATTAATTCGGTAATTTCGCTAACGCTCTCTAACCGTACCGTGTATGAATGCGTAGCCCCTAGTAATCACCTTTTTGATGCTTTTAGGGTCTGGTCTCTTGCACAATGGACGATTAGCTTTAATGATACTATCATTCCAAGGAAGGCGTTTTCGAAAACAGGTGTATAACTCGTAAAAGGACTTAATTATGACAATTCCCCGTTTTTCACCTAGTATGGCGTGGTTGCTCGATATGGTTGCCTTAATGGAAGGTAATGTCGTGAATATACCAGCTGACTACAGGACGCAAGTATTAGCAGTCAAAGGCTTAATGGCTAATGACGAATCAGGAATTATAAGTGCACTTTTAGATTTTGGAATATCTTCCGCTTCTGACGTTAACTTAACGGTAGAAACAGATAATTCTGCTTTAAGCGAAACTTTAAATAACTGGTTAAATGCTATAAATATTGATTTGTTAGGTAAAATACCTATCGGAATCGAGGCTCTATCAAAAGAATATTACCGAGAAAGATGGAAAGGTTCATCTTTACTACTACTTAGAACAGTTTGGCAAGACGTGGATGGCATCCGACTTCCTGTTAAAATGTGGTTTGTAGATGGTGAAGATATTGAAGTTAAGAGTGATAGTAATATAATTACTCTAGGTGATGAAAAATATTCTATTGCGATAGACCAGAACGATAAACGAAAGAATATTAAATTACCTACAAGTAATAACGAAAAGATTTTTGTACAAAAACCTTATACGAGTTGGGGTCTAAAATACCCCGTACCGTTTATTATACAAAGGGGCTTGTTCAAAAATGCTATGTTCTTAAAAAATCTCATAGGCAAAGGCGAAATAGTAGTAGCTAAAGCTTTAGAGTATTTGATGGTGGTAAAGAAGGGAACTGAGGCTCTTGCAAAAGAGAGTAGGTCTGAATTTATATATAGCGACGAAGATTTACAAGCCGTTAAAGAAAAATTCGGTCTACTCGTAAACACACGTCATACAGCTGGTGGAACACCATCTTATATTACCAACTTTGATACCGATATAGAACACTTAATACCTGAATACGAGAGGATATTAAAACCTGCTTTATTTGTTCCAATAGAACAAAGAATTCTATCTGGATTAGGTTTAATAGATGTTGTTGATTCTGCTAAAACTAGCAGAAGAGAAGGTACTCTTAATCCTAAAGCTTATATAGGTGAATTAAATTCAGGGATAAACGATTTTAAAGCATTAATTAGAGATATATTGTTAACCATAGTTATAGAGAATAAAGGCTCTCATCCTAAATATTTCTCTAGTAAAAATTCTATAGATGTTAGAAGCACTCCTGTTAAAGCTTTTATGACAGATGATTTTAAAACGATGTTACGTTCGCTTTATGATAGAGGAGTTATGTCTAAGAAAACTTTTGTTGAGGTTGTTGGAGAAACTAGTTATGGTCAAGAACGTGACCGTAGAAAGCAAGAAATTGCTGATGGAGACGACGTATTATTGTTTCCTCCTGTTGTTCAGAATCAAGAACAAACTAGAAGCCCTGAAGAAGACCCTGGGAAACCTACTACTGTTAAAGAAGAAGAAACTTTACCAGATAGAACTGGTCCAGAAGCTAAAAACTTTGATAACTCATCTTTAGAACTATCTTCTTATGATACAAATAAAAAACTACCTATTAATATAATTGAGTCACTACCTCCTGCTGGTCAAACAATATGGAGAAAGTCATTTAACTCAATATTAGAAGTTAGTGGAGATGAAGATAAAGCTAGAAGTGGCGCTTGGCGTAATGTCAAATTAAAATATAAAAAAGACGTAGGTACAGAGAAATGGAAGATAAAAAGTGAAAAAGAAATTGAAGCGTCTTTTGAAAGTTCAGATATAGAAGATTTAGTAGCAGTCAAACAATTAGAAATACTTGGTAAGAAAGAACAGCTATTAGATAAATTTATAAAGGAGAATTTAAATGAAACTACTTAATACTGCAAACCAAGAAGTAGAAGCCGTAGACTTTGGTATTGTAGAAGTAGGGGCTACTAAAAGCTTAGAATATTTTCTGTATAATGACGATGGTGCATTTATAGATAAAATTGATATAAAAATCGCAGACCAATATCAAATACAAGAAGTAACAGTTAGCTCTTATCCTACAGAATTAAAAAAAGATGAAAAACTTTCTTTTACTTTAGCTTGGACTCCCACTTTAAAAATTAAAGAAGGATTAAAAGTAAAACTAGACGTTCATTATCGTAGACTTTATAGCTAAAAGGAATATACATGTCAGAAGATACCTTTAAATATCATGCAAATATTACCGAAGCTGATGGTCTACATGAACCTAAACTTCATGCTGCCAGTCATTATGGCAGCGCAGTAGACGAAATAGACTGGGAACAATTAGCTGACCTTAAAACCTATATAGATTCTCAGATATCAGGAGAGAATCACTGGGATTTAAATAGCGGTAATATTTTAGTTCCTTATGTAACTGGAGCAGACGTAGTTTTAGGTACAGGCGAAATTACTGCAGCTAATCTTAATATTACAAATTGGGATACTGCATATAGTTGGGGTAATCATGCAGGATTATACGACCTACTTGGTACTGCATCTTCTTTAATAGGAACTCACCAATCAACTTATAATCACGATAATTATAATACAGCTTATAGTTGGGGTAATCACGCTTCAGTAGGTTATTTAACTGCAGTTATTGTAGGACATGGCTTAGACGTAGAATCCGCTAATACCGTTTTAGTAGATGAAACTGATTTAGATGATACATTAATACCATTTACTGGGTCAGGATTTACAGCAACTAACGTACATGATGCAATCCTTGAAGCTTATAATGACGCCACAGTAACAACATGGGGCGATATAGCAGGGACATTAAGCAACCAAACAGATTTACAGGGTGCTTTAGACGCTAAAGAACCGACTTTAAGTAAAGGTAATTTAACTGAAACAACTTCTAGTATACTTACTTTCGTAGGAGGAACTGGGGCGGTAATAGGAAGTGGAACAACTATTCAAGTTCAAGTAGCTTCTTCTGGAGTTAGCGGATATTTAAGTGGTTCTGATTGGAACACTTTTAATAATAAACAAGATGCTTTAACTATAGGTAACGGATTAGATTTAAATTCAGGTAATATTTTAGTAGTAGATGAAACAGAATTAGATTCCACGTTATTACCTTTTAGTGCTTCTGGTATTTCTGCTACAAATGTTTCTGACGCAATAGTTGAAATGTATGATTCTATAGTTGCAGAAGATTTATGGGACTTAGAAAGCGGGACAACTTTAATACCTACTACTATTGGAGCAAATCTTACTTTAAGTACGGGGGCTTTAACTGCCGATACTCTTACAGATGGAACAGCTTCTTTAACAAGCGGTTCTTTAACTTCTGTAAAACTTGGTTCTTTGACAACAAATGGATTTGTTAAAACATCTGGTTCAGACGGAACTTTAAGTGTAGATACCAATACTTATTATACGCAAGCAGAACTAGGAGCTACAACTATAGGTTCTGCTGGAACAAACCTTATTAAAATTCCAATAGTAGCTGGTGCTACTTATACCACATTAACAGAATTCCATAACGCTTTTGGTTCTGCTGGTAGACATACTGGAGGAGAGGTAACAGATGCAGGTTCTGGTACTCTTAATATAGCAGCTGGAACTGGTTTTATTAAAGCTAATGATGTAGATACTGACGAACTTATATCTTTTAATTGGAGTGCTGTTAATGGGGCAGCAACTACTATAAACCAAGTTAACTATGTTATGGTAGAATGGAATAACGGTTCTCCTCAAGCAGTAGTTACAACAGACGAAGGTGCTTGGGATTTAGACACTTCTTTCCCTCTAGCTAAAATATGTAATGAAAACAATTCTCTTAATATACTTAACAATCCTTGGTGGGTCACAGACGGAACTACTAATATAGTAGAAAGACTTCAAGGTTTTGGTTTAATTATGAGAGATGTTCATACTGGAGGTCTTGTATTATCTGTTGGTGGAACAAGGAATGTAGCAGTAACTACAGGAAAACTTTGGTCTAGATTAAATGAATTTGATATAGAAGCTATAGATACTAATGTTGCTACAGTTGCTTCTCACTCTGCAGTATTTGATGTTGATAACGGTTCTAGTAAAGGAACAATAACTGCTAGTGCAGGAACTCCTTATAGTGTTTTAACCGCAGGAAAGTGGATAAACATAAGCGGAACTGGTGATAATAACGGTAATTATAAAATAGAAAGTATAACTGGAGATAATGTAATTACTTGTACAACCGTTATAGCTGGAACAGATGGAACAGAAGCTACTACAGTTATAAAGCCTACTCTAGAAATATATTGGAGAAGTGGAGCAAGTACTTGGACAGATTCTCATATTAATCAATATCCTATAACACAATATAATAGACTTTCTGATAACACTTTACAGACTATAAACAACAATCAGTATTTTAACTGGTGGGTATATGCAGAAGCCGATAGTGGAGAGATTGCTATGGTTTACCCACAAGCTACATACACTAGTGCAGCAGGAGCAGAAGCAGCTGCTCCTCCAAGCAGTTTACCTTTACATATATCAGAAAATGCATTGTTAATAGGCAGAATTTTATGTAAACAGGGAGTAGATGCTCCAGTAGAAGTACAGAGTGCTTGGACACAACAATTTACCGCATCAGCTGCAGCAGACCATGGTAACTTAGCAGGTCTTACAGATGATGACCATACTCAATATAGTTTAGTAACAGGAACAAGAGCTTTTACTGGTGATATTAAAGTAAATACTACAAGAGTAATTACAGGTTTACATACAGTAGTAGTTCCAATAACTAGCCCTACAAGTTCAGACGATATGGTTATATTTAAAACACCTAGAGGAAAAGCTATTACTCTAGTTAACGCTTACGCTTGGGTAGAAGGTGATAGTGGAACAGATTTAACTTTAAAATTACAAGAAGCTAATTCTGTAGGAGATTCTGGTTCTGATATTTGTAATGCTACAGTAATAGGATTAACAGAAACAGCTATATCACTTACAGATACAGTAATAGCTTCAAACAATACAGTTACTTATACTTCTAGTGCAACAACAGGAACAGTTAATAGATTGTATATAACATTTGAATATAGTATAAATTAGGAGATATAAAATGCCAGAACAAGTATACCCAATATGTGATAAATGTGGAGCGCAGAACAAGAATGTAGTTTGTTATGAAGGTTATGGAGTTGGTATTAGACTTTGTAAAAATATTTGTGATGGTAAATATCTTGATGAGATGAAAAAACTTAATGAGCGTTATCATTCCAGAAAATCTTCATGGAGGTCTACTAACAATGTAGTGGATGAAGAAAATATAAAAGATGATGATATTGCTAAGATAAGTATGGAAGATAGTTTAAAGCTAGAGAAAGAACTTCTCAGGTCAGACGCTGAACTTTTAAAAAAAGCAATAAAGGGGTAACATGGCTGGACCATTTTATATAGACTCAGCAGTAGGTGATGATGGCAACGCAGGCACTTCTGAAGGTGTAGGAAACGCTTGGCAGACAATACAGAAAGGTGCTGACACCGTAGCGTCTGGTGAGATATGTCATATTAAAGCTTCCTCTAATTATGTTATTACCGCCCAAATAGATTTTGATACTCAGGCTGGAACATTTAATAGCCCAATAAAATTCTTTGGATATACTACTACTCCAGGTGATGGTGGCATTATAAAAATAACTACTAGTGCAACACCTGTTGACATGATAGATATTGCTACAGCACAGGAGTATGTTGAGCTTCATAACATTGAGATAGATGCTACTGGTTGCACCTCAACTGGTATAGATAGTAATGCCGACCAATCATTCTTAGACAATATAAAGGTTTACAATGTTTTATCTGGATGGGCAATTTCTTTAGCAGGAGCTGACACTTCAGTTATGCAACATTGTGAGATTCATACTGGATATGGTGGTGCTTATACTGATAGTTATGTTAAAGTTTTATATAATTATATCCATGATACTGACCATTACGGTATCCAGACTCCAGCAAATTCAGGAGTTGTTATAGGTAATATTATAGCAAATAATGCGTGGGGTGGGTTATATATGTCTGGAACACAATCTCTTGAAAGGGTATCTAACAATATTATAGATGGTAATGCCAGAGGAATACAGATAGGTAGAGCAAATACAATTGGAAACTATATTGTAAATAACATTATTTCTAATTGTACTACAGGACTTGCACAAGGTCTATATTTTGAGAGCAGTAATGTTTTTGGTACTTATGTCTTGGATTATAATGCTTGGTATAATAATACGACAGATATAACAGAAGATGCAGGAGTACCTAGAGCAATTAAAGGTGCTAATACTATAACTCTTACAGAAAGTCCTTATACCACACCAGGTTCAGATTATACCCTTAACAATACAGCAGGTGGTGGAGCTGATTGTAAACAAATTGCTATACCAGCTGGAATATTGACTGAAAGTACAAATATAAGTTATCAAGATACAGGATTACAAGCAGAAGCTTCTGCCTCAGCATCATCAACAACCATAGGCTTAATAGGATAATAATATGACTTGGACACCACCACATAATAATTTTACCACTTTTATAAAAGATAATACAGATATTTATATTAAGTGTGCAGATGGTAGTTGGGTTGTATTAACTCTTGGACCAGACCCAGTTGGACCATACGGTGGTGGAGTTGGTGGCCATAAACCTCCTACTTATCGTTATCTCGAAGAAACTTGGGCTATAATAGGACAAAGAGCTATTCCAAATGAACTTAGTTCTGAAATAATAGCTTATGCAAGAAGTGAAGCCAAAGTTTTTGGTATTGAGTTATTAGGTGGAAAGTTAGAAGAAACTAGAAACGTTTTTGAATTATCTGGTATAGTTAGCAATGGTATCGACCAGATATTAGAAATATATGGAACTAAAAGTGAATATCTAGCAACCGATTACTATACTTTTGGTAGAAAAGCAGAACGGGAACTAAAAAATGCTCCCATTATGGGTAGTAAAAGAGATTTTGTTGAGGAAGAGTATATATTTGAAGGTATAATAGCAAAAGAAGATATTATTACTCGTTTAGTCCAAGGTCGTAAAAGAAATGAAAATAATAAAATTATCTTTGCTAGTGGAAAAACTTCTCTTCCTATGCAATTAAACACTTCTATTATGGGAGTCAGGACGGAACAGGAAATAAAAGAAGTTAATGTAGTAGGAAAGAAAGACTTTAACAAATTATTAGAAATATTATTAATGGAAGTTTAAAAATTGTTAGTGGAGGAAAATAATGAAAAAATTTGAAGTATTACTTAAAGATATGTCACACAATACCAGATACTCTTTTTTAGAGCAGGGTAGTGACGGAGAAAAACTTCAAGAATTAGCATCTAAGTTCGGCGTACAATTACCTGCCAATGACTTAGCTATATTCAAAGGTACTTACGCTTATGTAGATAGAACAAACCTTAATGGTTGTTCTTTACCAAATGCAGAAGTAATTAAAGCGTTAGGTACTTTAAGAGGTAAAGCCGTAGATTTCGACCATCTTCGTAAAAGAGTTGTAGGATATTTTTTAGATGCAGCTTTAGAAGACGATGAGGTTGTTTGTTACGGTATATTTTTTAAAGGGAATTTTCCCGAAGATTATGATATAATTAAAGAATGTATGGCTCAGGGTAAACTAGGAATTAGTTTTGAGGCGTGGGGCGACCACGTAACAAGAGAAGATGGCGACTACGATTTAGTAGACATCGAATTTGCAGGTGGAGCATTACTCATTGCTTCTGAACCCGCATTTCCTGGAGCAGGTGTACTTGAACTAGCGAAGAAAGAAAGAGTTCTTGAATTCGCTAAAGTAATGACTGAACCTAAAGAGCATGTCCACGATAAAAAAGTTTTAACTAAAGCTAAAAAAGATATAAAAGTTTCTGAGGAAACTAAGAAGTCTTTAGAAAAAGCTAAATATTGTGAATACGAATTTGATATGATACTTAGAGCGTTAGCCGAAGTTCCTTATCCTGATGGAGAAGATGAGATGGAAAATTGGCGTGAAGTTAGCTCTATAGATTTTGATAATAGTACAGCAATAATTACCTATCAACCAAGCGGGACTGTGGTAAGTGTAGACTTAACACCAAAGTCTGTGGTTGTAAAGAAAGGTAAGGAAAGCGAAGATAACGATGAAGATGATGAAATAATAGATGTAACAATGAAAAACTCTACTAAAGAAACCTTTATAGAAAAGTTTCATAAATTCGACGGAAATTTTGACGAATTAGAAGCTTTTGTACAGACGGAAATGGATTACTTTGATACGGATGTACCTGAAATGGCTTTCTTAGGAGTAGATGAAAGAACTAAACTGCATGATAATGACTTTGCAGTTATTAAAAAAATAAAATGCGAAACTAGTGGGAAACGACGTAAAGTTCGTATGTTTCCTCTAAACAACTCAACGCATGTTCGAATTGCCTTAGCACGTATGGAAGATGACAATGTCAAGGACACGTTCAAAAAATTGGGTATTTCTTATGATAAAACATTACAAAAAGTCTTAAATAAAGCGAAGGAGCTAGATATGAAGGATATATTAAAGAAATATGATGAGGGTACTGTTGAAGAGCAGGCTTCTCTTTTTTCAGAAGTTTTAAAGCAAGTGGACGAACTTAGTGCACAGGTTAAATCACTTACGGATTCGCAGGAAACTGCAAAGACCGAAGCTGAAGCTATGAAAACTGCTAAAGAAGAAGAAGTTTCATCTTTAAAATCTCAGATAGAAGAAATCACTACAAAGGCTACAGCAGCGCAGGCTGAAATAGACCGTAGGGATGAAGTTATAACAGAAGCTAAATTGACTGAGCGCAAAGAAGCACTTGGTGACACCGCAGAGGGTATGGAAGATGCCGACATACTGGACGATGTTAAGTACGAACTTGCACTCTTGAGAAAAGAGAATGCTGAGTTAAAAGAAGCTGCTGAAAAAGCACCGAAGGTAGAGGGCGCAGAAGTTGTGCTTGCCAAGGGTAGTGCTAAGAAAGATGGAGACGTTGACGAAGCTGCTGCTACAGGTAAAAGAGTTATCGAAAAAGCCTACGGTAAGTCAGAATAGTTAGTTGATAGAAAATATAATTAAAATGAAATACAAAGATAGGAGAATATTATGAACCCAATAGATGGATTAGAACTTGCTAAGATTATAGGCGAACCTAAAGACCCAAGGAAACCTTATCCTACGCTTATCGAAAAGATATGCATGACGGATACTGCTGACCCTGAGGACTATACCTATTATTTCGATGCATTAGTTGACACAGATAAGATATACCTTATAACCTCAAACGGTGCTGTAACTCAGGAATATGTAAGTCCTGATACACCCGTTCTTTTAAACTACACTGATGTTGCTACACCTGAATATTACATCAAAATAACCGATTATATGAACAGGAAAGAAAGCATATTTGCTAGAAAGAATGCGACTATTAATCGTGCTATGAACGCTTATGAACTTTATAAGGTTATTCAGTTAGTTGATGCAGCTGCGACAGGCGTTAGCCATACCAATACTCTTGGTTCTGGCTTTACTCGCTTTAGCTATCCTCATATGATAGACATGATAGAACAGGTACAGGACTATGGTGACCAGAACGTTCTTATCGTGGGCGCACAGTGTGACAAAGATATAAAGTTGTGGGATTGGAATGATAATAAGTATCATTCACTCAAATCAGCGTTTGAAGATTTAAACGTCGATAAAGTTAGGATTTCGCTTGCAGGTTCTGCAGCGCAATTTGATGTGGATGCGGATAACTCTGGTGGTCTTGTGACTACAGATATACTTGCTGCTTCTAAGGCATATTTGGTATCGACAGATACTGAACTTGGTAAGCCCTTACTATTCGTAAGGAAAAAGCTTGATTCTGTTAAGCAACTCGGTGGAGTAGTTTATGATAAAGATGGTACTGGTGGGGAGGCTCCTGAAAGGTTAGTATTTACTAGCCCGAACCCTGTTAGTGTTGTCGGTGGAAGTCGTTATCTTGCTGTATCTATTACTGGATATGAGCAGATTACTGCTGCTACTGTGAACCCTTACGCCTGCAGTTCTTTTACAAGAGCATAGTCGATAAGGTAGCATTGATTTAGTTGTAAAATAAAAATTAACAAGGAGGGTGGAAACGCCCTCCTTCCGAAGTTATTTAAATTAAACTAAAAGGAATAATGATAATGGCAGACCCTATAAAAACTCAGATTATAGCATTTCTACGAGCTATCTTAGGCGACGAAATAAGAAACGGCGTAGATATTGCACAATATAATACTAGTACTGTATTTTCACTGTCAGAACCTAATACTCAGACGGTAGTGTCAGTATCGGTAAACGACGCTTCTAGCGGTGTCACCTATACTTATGACGCAGCGTTACAGAAAGTTACAGTTACTAGCGCTTTATTAGTAGATGATATAATAGAAATAGATTATACTTATTATAGTAATTATTCAGACACCGAATTAGTAGGATATATTAAACACGCTTTAGGCTATGTTGCTATAAATCAATACGCCACTTGGGAAATCAAAGATGACGATAATATTTATCCCACTCCTAGTTTCGCTGAACAGAATTTAATTGCTATGATTGCAGCAGTTATAATTGACCCCGAAAATAAAAGTATTAGAACACCTGATTTTTCAGTAACTATTAAAAATCCGATGTCTACTTCAGATACAATAAGTAAATTAATTGCAGTTTTTAAGAAAAGCCCCGCAGGTATATTCACTAATCTAGGTTCAGATGCACCAGATTTTACCACTAGAGGCGGTTACTGGGTACTATAGGAGAAAATTATGTATGTATCATTTATAAAATCTAAAGCTACTCTTTATCCTAAAATATATACGTTAGGAGGGGTTGTAGTTATAGAAGCAGTATTAGAAGAACCTATAGAATCAGGTGATACAATTAACGTTAGAATAGAGGATATGTGGGACAGAGCTAAAGTTGATAATTTGGCAATGACTGAAGTAACACCAGGAGTTTATCGTTATTATTGGCAAACAGTTGTAGGTGGTATAACAGATGAAGCGGGAACATATCAAGCTTTTGTTTCAGTAGTTTCTGATGGAAACACTTATGTAGACCATTCTATGTTTGAATTAGTTAATACTATGGAGAATCTATAATATGGGAGCTAAGATGGAAATAAAAGAAGTTTTGAACGGACTTAAAGATAAACAAGGAACAATAGGCGATTTAATAAATTTAGGTCAGATTTTAGTTAAAGTAAACGGGCGCAGAAGATTAGAAACGGAAAATAACATTTCTGTCAATACCGTATTTGAATCAGAAGAGGTATCTGTAACAATAGCTACTTGCCCAGACGAAGGTGCAGCATATCCAGAACATTGTCATTCAGGTATCGTTGAATATTTAATTTGTTTAAAAGGTTCATTTGGAGTAACATTACCTCATAACGGCTATAGAATTTTAAAAGAAAAAGAATGTGCCAAAATACCAGCTAACGTAATGCATTCTACTATCTCTTTAGAAAAAGATTCTGATATTATAGGTATATGCTTACCTCAAGAGACGGCTTATACATCTGACAAGGGAGAATAAAATGTCTGAGATTACTAAAGAAGAAATAGCTATAATGATAGAGGTACAATCAAAAACTGTAATAAACCTAGAGAAGATAGCCACTTCCCTTAAAGATATAGTAACTGAACAGAAAGCTTTAACCGATAGTCAGCAAAAATTAAAAGAAGAACTTATCAGCGGAGTTGTTAAAGCTAAAATAGATAAGCTTCATACAGATATATTATATAATAAAACTTTACTTACTACAGCTAGTGTAGTAGTAATTATTTCTGTAGTTGTTTTAAAAGTATTAGGATTTTAAAGGAGGAGTTATGATGTTACAAACCGCCTCAAAACCTTGGTATAAATCTAAAGCTGTTATAGCAGGTATAATTACCGTATTCGTAAGTGTATACGATAATGCCTTAGTACCAGCTTGTGCAGAACATTTAAACTTTTTATTACCTTCTATTCCGACTTGGATATACGCACTCTTAGGTAGTCTTGGTGTCTACGGTAGAGTTAAAGCAGACAGCACAATAGGAAAATAATGATAAATAAATTTAGACACGTCAGAGAATTTGAACACCTAATGTTAAAGGATTATACTGCAGAGAAGGTAACATTATACTTCGCTGTAGAAACAGCAGAAGAAGGATATGATGACTTCGAGGGCAATACCGTTCCAAGTAATCTAAATCCTAAAACAATAAGGGGTTATATACATAATATAACTCCCGAACAACTTATTTATAAACAATACGGGATAGCTAATGCTGGAGCTATAGAAATAGTAGTAGATGAAAAATACTATAATTGGTTTAAAATTGCTAATAAGATAACAGTAGCAGGTATAGATTATTTAGTTATGAGAGAAGGTAACGCAGCTGGTACTCCGAGTAATCCTAAAGGTACTGTAGTTGCTAAAAGAGCATTTAAAATGGTAAGATTAGTGTTGGTTCGTAACGATTAGGAAATAATATGGCAAAAACAGTATACGCAAGAGCAGGTGGTAGTTCCACAACTGCTTGTACTGGGGGTCTTGATGACATCCGTATTTATAGTAAAGAATTATCACAAGACGATATAGACCTTATATACAATAGTGGGTCAGGTACAGAAGACGATTCCGCCCCCATAACAGATATAGGTTCTTACGGAAGATTTATTATAACAAATAGTTAGTAAGGAGATATAAATTATGGCACAAGCTCGTCATTATAGACAAAGTAGGAATGTCGAACTGAGCACTCTAAAGTTTATTCAAGATAATATAAACTTAGATTGGACGGGTATCACTATAGTTAAATCTTGGAATCAATTAGAAAAGGTTGCAAATCCCGTAATATGTGCACTTTTAAATGACACTGATTATACTCGTAATGAATTAGGCGATACAGCTTTTAGACCGAATTATATATTCACTATAGATATATTCGCTACTAGTGACGGACAACGTATAGATTTAAGCGATTATCTATTAGAAGTATTAAACCCAGGCTGGACTTATTACGAAGTTAGTCAAGCAAGTGGCGCTAATAGAACTTTAGTATATACAGAAGCAGGTAGATGTCGTATTGATTCTATTTTTGAAAATGCTAAAATAGATTTAGGACAAATGGGTAGCGTTAAGGATAAATATAGGCAAACTATTATTATATCAGTAACGGTAGGATGTAGCTCATGATAGATTCAGCAAAATTATTAACGACTACTGGTGGTCCAGCTATGCCTTATATTAAGAGAGAAATGGCACGGCTTAAAAAACAAATAAAATCTGTTAAAACCCTTCTACCAATTGAAATAGCTAGTTTAGGAAAAAGAGCTGGTCGTTTAATGGCTGATAGAGTTCGGCGTATGACTAAACGTCAAGGAGCTACTGGAGACTTAGCTAATGCTTTAGAAAATTGTATGCATTTTAAAAGATATGGTATGAATGGTGCTCAAGTTTCTATGCAATCGTCTACCCTACCCAAGTATTGGGCGATGATTAACTACGGTGGATTTGTTTCACCTGTAAGTTTGAGGGGTTTTTGGAGTGATAATGGAGGGAAATCTGACGCTTCTTTAGCAGGAGGCAAAGGTAGGGGTACGTTTTACGCAGATAAACGAGGTTACAAAATGATACCTGCGTCACCGATTAAAGGTTTTCATTACCTACTTTTTGCGTATACTAAAATATTAACAGAGTTACGAAGTGGTAAGTTTACGGCAAAAGTAATGGCAGGAGTAAGATAGTTAAGGAGACAACGTCTGTACCTTATTCTACGGAGAGAATAAGTAACCAAAAACAGACCGAGTAAAAACTATAATTTTTTAATAAAAGGAGAATATTATGTTTCATAGTTCAAAATTTCAACCTAGAATCAACCCAGTGTATAACGATTCACCTGCTGGGCAGATAGATAGGGCACAAGATTTAAGGGCATCAATTACCCTTAATCGAACAAAAGTAAAAGAGTTGGGTAACTCCGACTTGGTTTGTTGGAAGCAAGGTATACCGACAAATACTGTTACTGTTCGTCAGCTAGAATACGGCGAGATGGATATGTGGCAGCAGTTAGCGAATACGTCTTTAGTAGACGATGCTATAATAGCTGATGATTACAAGGTTGCGCTTTCTGACATATCTGTTTATTTAACAGATGATATTGACATTTTCAGGGGTACTTTATGGTATCCTAGTTGTCGTGTATCAACTTTCGCTTTAAATATCGGCGACCCCGATGCTTTAATCGAGAGAACTTATACGTTAACTAATGAAAATGAAATGATTTTTCAGAATGATAATAAATATGTTATATACTTAGCACATACGTCAGTAGGTGGAGCGATAAACTTCACTATAGGTCAGGGAGCTTATGATTTTTATCCGCTTCCTGTAGAAGACCCTGATAATTCAGGTAACTACTTCCTAAGATGTTATAGGTATCGTTCTAGCGATTCTACTAACACTTTACTAGTAGAAGGAACAGGATATACTTATGATGACGGATTATATCAAATAGATGTTGCTGATTCCACTTTAGGTGATGTATTTACTTGGGTATATACTTCAGATTATTACGTTTCTGGAAGTAACCCGTTTACGCCTAATACTGGTGATTTATGTGCCATTAAGGCAGACGAATGTACTATATATTTAGAGAGTTCTACAACAGTTTCAAAACTTCAGTCAGTATCTTTCGATTGTAACTTTGATAGACTTGATATTAAGGAAATCGGAACTACAGACGTTGTAGCTTTTGGAGCAAGGGATATTGTTACCACTGCGAGTTTAGGACAGATAGTTGAAAGTTGGACAGTTGATGAAGTTCTTCGTGGTGTTGCAGGATTAGGTTACGGTAAGTTGAACGTTAGAGAATACCAAGATGATATGGTTCTTAAAATCAAGGTATATACTGATAATACGAAAGCAACGTTCAAGATGGGATACAGGCTAAATAACTTGTCACCGACTTCTATAGATGACGGTGATACAATAGATGATTATGCTACAAGAAATATTACTTTAGAAGGCGATTATGTTTTAGTGACGTCTAATGAAGCTACTCTTGATGCATAAAGAATAATACGGTGTCAGATGCGATGATGAAATGCTGGGGTCTTTACCCTATGAGGAGTAATCATCCATCTGACACAGTGTTTTCAAGCTTGAATAAGGGATAATAAGGTGCTTTTATAGTAAGTTCTAAACATAAGGTAGGTGTAGATATGGAAGGCGTACAATTAACTGCAAAGTTTTTAAGCGATATAATAGATACATGCTCTAGAACAACTGTCGGTAAGATTTTAAAAAGAATAGATATATTCGGCGATAAAGATATACTTAAAAAAGAAGTTAAGGAATTAATATACGAAGAATATAGAACACTTAAATCTCTATTAGAAGCACACTCTAATGGCGTTTTAAGTACACGCACAGTTGAGTTCAAATGCGAGGATGAAGAAAGCCACTGCTAATATTTATTAGCTAGTGGTTTTTTCACAATAGTATGGGTTACCAAATAAGGAGAAAGACATGACCGAAGCAAAGAAAACAGAAAAGAAAGTAGATGCAGCCGTTGAAGAGGCTAAAATTGTTACAGAAGAGAAGATATTAGACGTAGAAACTGAGAGAAAAGTTAATGAAGCTACTGCCCAGAAAGTCCGTGATATGTTTAAAGATAATGAAGCGATGGCATTGACAGAAGCTGCAATCCAAAACAATGAAATCGTTTTTGAAATTGAAGGTAAAACTTATAGAGTTCGTAAAGCTAATTTTCAA
>Ga0307379_10002406_pt1 | contig 27822 bp, 25 predicted proteins | sample UN2MG_FD_202237 | JGI IMG/M metagenome (GOLD analysis project Ga0307379, IMG submission 202237) | Soil microbial communities from Risofladan, Vaasa, Finland - UN-2 | ecosystem: Environmental > Terrestrial > Soil > Coastal area > Acid sulfate soil | place: Finland: Risofladan, Vaasa | collected...
AAGAGCAGCGCCTTGAAGAAGGCATGCGTCACGAAATGGAACATGGCGGCGGTCCATGCGCCCACTCCCAACGCGAGGAACATGTACCCGATCTGGCTGATGGTCGAGTAGGCGAGGACGCGCTTAATGTCGTTTTGGACGAGGGCGCTGAATCCCGCATAGACGAGGGTCGCTGCACCGATGATTGCCACCACCAATTGAGCTTGAGGTGCCAATGAGAAGATCACATGGGTTCGGGCGATCAGATAGACGCCGGCAGTGACCATCGTTGCGGCATGGATCAGGGCGCTGACGGGAGTCGGGCCAGCCATGGCGTCAGGAAGCCAGGTTTGGAGCGGGAGTTGTGCCGACTTGCCGATTGCCCCGCCCATCAGCAGGAGTGCGATCGCAGTCACGATCGTGTCACCGGGGGTCCATTTCATCGGCGCGAGGGCCAAGATTCGCTGGATGTTCAGCGTCCCGAGCTGATAGAAGATCAAGAATAGGCCGACTGCCATCGCCGCGTCGCCGACGCGGGTGACGATGAACGCCTTCTGCGCCGCATAGCCGTTCGCCCGATCCTTGTACCAGAAGCCGATGAGCAGGTAGGAACACAGGCCGACCCCCTCCCAGCCGAGATAGAGCGGGAGGAGGTTGTTCGCCAGGACGAGCACCAGCATCGAGCCGACAAATAGGTTCATGTAGGCGAAGAACCGATGATAGCCCCCGAGGGATCGGGGCAGGCTATCCTCCTCGTACATGGACTGGGACGAGTAGAGGTGAATCAGGAAGCCGACGAAGGTGACGATTGACATCATCACGAGCGAGAGGGCGTCGAGGCGCAGGCCCATGCCGACCTGGAAGCCGTCAATCTTTATCCATGGATAGAGCGTCGTGTCCAACGGATGGCGGAAACTGACCGCCAACGCCATCGCCGCTATCCACGAGAGGCCGATGGACGTGCAGCCGATCGCTCCCGACGCCTTCTTCGGCATGGATGCGCCGAAGAGCATCAGGGTCAATGCCCCCGCGAACGGCAACAAGACTACGAGCCAGAGCAGGATTCCCATGCTAGCCTTTCATCAGGCTGACCTCGTCGGCATCCAGGTTCTTCCAGCCGTGATAGATTCGGAGGAAGAGGGTCAGGCCGACCGCGACTTCGGCCGAGGCTGTGACCAAGATGAAAATGACAAACACCTGGCCGTCGGGCTGATGCCATTTCGATGCGGCGGCGATGAACGCGATCGCCGTGGCATTCAGCATTATCTCGACGGACATGAGCACGAATATCAGGTTGCGGCGGGCGGTGACTCCGACCGCGCCAATCAGGAATATGACGGCCGCCAGTATGAGCGCATGGTTGGTCGGCACGCTAATCATCGGACGTCTCCAGTCTCTCGGGGAGGACCCCGAAGTGGAAGGCGGCGATCAGGGCGGCGAGGAGCAATAAGGACGCCAACTCGACGCCGATGACGTATTCGGTGAACAGGCTTCGACCGACCGCTTTGGATGCGATGACTGCCCCTGCGGGAGCGCCTTTAGTTCCCACAGCGACGACAAACTGAATAAGCAGAATAAGCACCAGAAATGCGGGCAGTACCCAGATCAGGCTTCTGAGCCAGGTGCGCTCCCGTTGGGCCTCGTTCGGGATGTTGAGCATCATGATGACGAATACGAACAGGACCATGATCGCGCCCGCATAGATGATGATCTGTAGGGCGGCGAGGAACGGCGCGCCGAGCGTCCAGAATACCGAGGCGATCGCCAGAAACAGGGTCACCAGGTAGAGGAGCGCGTGCATGGCGTTCGCTCGCGTCACGACCATGAGGGCGGCGATGACGGCCACTATTCCCGATGCGTAGAAATACCAGTTCATGGCAGCAAGTCCTTCACGTCAACCGGCGGCATCTCGTCAACCGCCTGCCCTTTGTCTTTGCCCCTTATGGCGACTCCGGCATGAAGCCAGAAGTTGTAGTCCGGATACTTGCCCGGGCCGCTGATGAGCAGGTCCTCCTTTTCATAAACCAGGTTCGGGCGACTATACTCGCCCATCTCGAAGTCGGGAGTGAGCTGGATGGCGTAGGTCGGGCAGGCCTCCTCGCAGAATCCGCAGAATATGCACCGGCTGAAATTGATCCTGAACCATGCGGGGTAACGCCTTCCGCTCTCGTCTTCGGTCGCTTGCAGGGCAATGCAGTCCACGGGGCACGCAACCGCGCACAGGTAGCATGCGACGCATCGCTCGCCGCCATCGGGATCGCGCGACAAGATGATCCTCCCTCGGAATCGAGGCGGGATATAGGTCTTCTTCTCGGGATACGGTACGGTCACCCGTCGCTTGAAAAGATGCGTGAATATCAGCCACAGTGATCTAAGAATGGACAAGTGCGATCGCTCCTGTGACAAGGACATTCAATAGGGACAATGGGAGCAGGGCCTTCCAGCCGAAGCCCATGAGTTGATCAAAGCGATATCTGGGCAGAACGGCCCTCACCCAGATGAACAAGAAGATCAACGCGAAAGTCTTGATCAGGAACCAGATGATCGGCGGGAGGAACCCCGATAGATCGGGGTAGACTGGCCCATGCCAGCCGCCGAGGAAAAGGACCGTCGTCATGACGCTGATCAGGATCAGGTCCAGATACTCGCCCATGAAGAAGAGGGCGAATTTCATGCTCGAGTACTCGGTATGATACCCCGCGACGATCTCGCTGTCGGCCTCCGGGAGGTCGAATGGCGTGCGGCGGGCCTCGGCGAACCCGGCGATCAGGAAGATAATAAACCCCAATGGCTGAGTGATAATGAACCAGATCCCTGTTTGGGCGTTCACGATGTCAATCAGGCGGAATGAGCCCGCGAGCATCACCACGCCCACGAGCGAGACGGCCATCGGAATCTCATAGCTGATCATCTGCGCCGCGCCTCGAAGTCCGCCGATGAGGGAGTATTTGCTGTTCGACGCCCAGCCCGAAAGCGCGATGCTGTAGACGCTCAGCGAGGTCATCCCCAGGAAGAAGAGCAGGCCGACATTCGCATCCGAGACTTTGATCTGCTCGGTGAATGGGACGACCGCGAAGGCAAATAGCACCGTGATGGCGACGATCATCGGCGCGAAGACGAAGACGAACTTGTCCGCGAACGGCGGAATCCAGTCCTCCTTCATGAAGAGCTTGATGATGTCGGCGATCGGCTGGAGGAGTCCCGCCGGACCGACTCGATTCGGGCCGAGGCGGTCTTGGAACCAGGCGAGCGTCCTGCGCTCGATCCAGATCATGCCGGCCGTGAGGCCGAGCAGGCCCGCGATTACGGCGATTCCTATGAGCATGACGATCCAGCCGCTCATGGCTCGGCCCTCCGAAGATCAGCCGCAAATGGACCGGTGATGCCCTTCGTTTCCTCGAAATCCTTTGGGATGAGGGCGATGCCCTCGTAGACGGATTCATCCAGGCGAAGGGGCAGCCGTCTGCCGGCGAACTCGACCATACCACCCTCGGCGAGGCCCAGCTTCTTGGCCGTCTGTGAGTTCATTGCGATGTCCGCGGGAGGCGTCAGTTGAGCGATTCCGGGCGCAAGTCTGGAAAGCTCCTCTGAGCCAAAGATCATTGGTCGAGGGATGATTCGGATGCCCTCTTGAGGAGGCTCGATCTCGAAGCTTAATCGCCCGCCGGAAGGCTCGATCAGGCGCTTGCCGGGATTCTCGTCGTGAAGCGGGCCGTTGACCTCGATCTGGAACTTGGTGACAGAGTTGTCGGAGTTCCAGCCAGGCCACCAGAATCGCTGGATAAGCGGGCCGGGCGGCGGATTTTGATAGCCTTCCATGGTGAAGGCGAAGGGCGTTTGAGGGTCGTCCGGCGGGCGAGGCTCGTTCACGTCAACGTTCGCATCTTTGGCGGTTCGGCCGCTGAAACGATGCGGCTGGCGAGCGATCTTCTGCCCCGCAGGTGAGCGCCAGTCCTCGCCGAACGACGCTTCCAGGGCGGGCGCGAACTCGGACATTTCGGCCGCCAGGGCCTTGAGAACATCTTCGTAGGTGTGCGATTCAGCGCCGGCCAGATCGCAGATTGCCCCCCAAGGATGTCGCATGTCTCCACGAGGCACGAACACTTGGTAGAAGCGCTGAGCCCGGCCTTCGTTATTGATGAGAGTACCGTCCGACTCGATATACGCATTGACCGGCAGGACGACGCTCGCCTTCGAGGTCACCGGCGTCTCGATGCAATCCAAGGCGATTATCTTCCTGTCAGGCAAGTTGTCTATCCGCCGAGTAAGATCATTTTCGAGGACTATGATGTCCACCTCGCGGCTGAGGGCGTCCTCTACCGACATGCCGCCGAGCATTCCGACGCCCACGGTATTCGCCTCGGGGACGATGATCGAGAGCATGCAATCCTTGCCGCCGTCGTGCAGCTCCTGAACCAGGTTGGCGGCGGATTTCAAGACATCAGTCCCCGCAGCGATGCTCGTTATGATCAGCGGATGGTCGGCCTGCTTCAGGTCGCCCTCGCCTGCAAGCTCGCCAAGCTTGATGCCGAACGGAGTCTTGATGAGAAGTTGCCCTTTGTGCCCCTGGATGGCGGTGTTGACCGCCTGAGCGTCCCAATCGGGAATCTTGAGCTTTCTGGAGACATCCAGCACCGAGTTGCGCATGGCCTGGCGGATGGCGAGATCGAGCATGGGGGCCTCGTTGGTTGGGTCTGCGCCAAGGATCAGTATGGCGTCCGCCGACTCCACTTCCGCCAGGGAGGGAGTCCTTGCCGGGCCATCGCGAAGAATCTTGAGCGCGAGACTGACGCCCTCTTGATCGAAGGCCGAGAGGCCGGTCGAGAAGTTTTCGTCGCCGACGAGCTTCTTGAGGGCATAGTTGGCCTCCAGGGAGGCTCTTGGAGAACCGATTCCAATCACGCTGCCTGAAAGCATCTCCTTCGCCCGACCGATCGCCTCGTCCCAGGAAGCCTTCACACTGTTGATCCGGCACTCGCGGATTCGGCGCACGTGATTGACAAACTCGTACCCATAACGCCCTCGGTCGCAGAGGAAGTAGCCGTTGACCTCGCGATTGTACCTCGCCCGGATGCGCCTCAATTCGCCGTATCTCGCGCCGGGGATGGTGTTGCAGCCGAGCGAGCAGTGGATGCAGACGGAGGGCGCATTCTCCAGGTCCCACTTGCGGGTGTAGTGCTTCTTCAGGGTCTTGTCGGTAAAGACGCCGGTTGGGCAGACCTCGACCAGGTTGCCGGAGAACTCGGATTCCAGGACGCCGTCTTCGGCTCGGCCGAAATAGACCCGGTTCTTCGAGCCGAAAACATCGAAGTCATTGCCGCCAGCATAATCCACGTAAAACCGCACGCAGCGATAGCACTGAATACAGCGGTTCATTTCATGGGTGACGAACGGGCCGAGGTCCTGATTGCGGTAGGTACGCTTGCGGCCCCTAAAGCGGCGATAGACGTGGCCGGACATGGCCGTCATGTCCTGAAGATGGCACTCGCCGCCCTCGTCGCAGACGGGGCAGTCGTGCGGGTGATTGGTCATCAGCCACTCGATGACGTATCTGCGGAACTCCACGGCCTCGGGGTCCTTGATCGAGATGCGAGTGCCTTCCCTGGCGGGGGTCATGCAGGCCATCTCGATCTTGCCTTTGGTATCGTTCTCATCCTTGAAGACCCGCACGGCGCAGATGCGGCATGCGCCGACCGACCCCATCGCCGGATGCCAGCAGAAGTACTCGAGGTCGAGGTTCTGGTCCATCGCGACCTGGAGCATGTTCTTGCCGTCGCCAACCGAGTATTCAGTTCCGTCAATCGTTACTCTTGGCATATATTGGTTAGTTACCAAAGCGTGTGGGAGTATGGGCGTGTGGGTGTGTGGGAGTGTAAGACCCCCATACCTCCAAACTCCCAAACCCCCATACTATCCCTCATAAGGGCACCTTTTCTCGCTAATGTGAGCGTCGAAATCGTCGCGGAACTTCTCGATTGCGCTGATCAGCGGAGTCACCGCCCCCAGGGCGAGCGCGCAGTAGGTATGCGGGCCGATGAACTTCGCCTGGTCGAGGAGCAGGTCCACGTCACCCGCCTGACCCCTCCCCTGCTCGATGTCCTCCAGCAGGCCCTCGATCCACGGCAGCCCCTCGCGGCAAGGCGTGCACCAGCCGCAGGATTCCCTCGCAAAGAACATCTCCATATTTCGGCACATGGCGACAGGGCAGGTCTTGTCATCCAGAACGATCGCCATTCCCGTGCCGAGGAATTGGTGAATCTCTTTCATTGACTCGAAGTCGAGTGGGATATCAAGCTGGCTAACGTCTATGAAGTGAGTCGAGGCCCCGCCGGGGAGGGCGGCGCGGAACTCATAGCCGTCCTGCATGCCGCCTGCGTGATCCCAGATCAACTCGCGCATTGTGCTGCCCATCGGCAGTTCCCACGCTCCGGGCTGCTTGACTCGGCCGCTTGCACCGTAGATCTTGGTGCCGGAGTCCTTTGCCTTGCCAAGACTCTTGAACCAGTCCGCTCCTCGCTCGATGATATGGGGCACGCAGGAGAGAGTCTCGACATTGTTCACGACTGTCGGCTTGCCCCATGCGCCGGAAGTCCCCGGATAGGGAGGCTTCGAGCGTGGACGAGCGGGCTTGCCCTCGAGGGCATTGATGAGCCCAGTCTCCTCGCCGGCCATATATCGCCCAGCGCTGGCATGCAAGCGACACTCGAATCCTTTGCCGACATAGCCCCTGGACTCGGCCTCGGCAATCGCGCGCTGGAGAATCTCCTGCGAGCGCCGATACTCGTCGCGGATGAAGACGTAGGCAATGTCCACCTGGCATGCATGAGCCGCAATCGCGATCGCCTCGATGAACTGGTGAGGATCGCCCTCGACGAGGAAGCGATCCTTGAACGTGCCGGGCTCCATCTCATCGAAGTTGCAGCACAGATACCTTGGCCGAGCGGATTCCGCTAATGGGGTCATGACCTTCCACTTCATGCCGGTGGGGAAGCCCGCGCCTCCCCTGCCCTTGAGCTCCGAATCCATGACAACCTGGATGATCTCGTCCGGCGACATCCCGATCGCCCTGCGCAAGGCCGAATAACCGCCATTGGCCTCGTAGGCGTCAATCCAGGTCGGCAGATTGCCCTTGACTATGTTTTTGGTCAAGACAAATTCCACTAGGATTCCCTCTTCTCGGCCAGGATTTGGTCAATCTTCTCGTCGGTCAGGTTGCCGATGATCTCGCCGTCAAGCATCATGACGGGCGCCTGCTCGCAATGGCCCAGGCAGACCGTCGGGAGGAGAGTGAACACCCCATCCTCGGTCGTCTCGCCCGGCTGAATCCCCAGCTTCCGCTGAAGGCGGTCCATCACCTGCTCCTCCCCGACAGATCGGGGCAGGCAGCCCATGATCCAGCAGCTTACACTGTCGCAAACCAGGATGACGTGCCGGCCGACCGGCTTGCGGAAGATGAGGCTATAGAATGTGGCGACGCTTTCGAGATCGGCCCGACTCAGACCCAGCACGGCTGACAAGTCATCCAGCGCCTCATCGGATACCCAGCCGCGATGTTTCTGGATAATCTTGAGCGCGTCAACGCTCCCCGCCTGCCGAGTCGGGACTTCCTTCAGCATTTCCTCGATTTCGGTTCGTTCGTGATCGGTTAACATGTCATCTATCCACGTCGGCGAGGACGTAATCCAGGCTGCCCAGGATGGCGATCAGGTCGGAGATCAGCAATCCCCGGCAGAGCATGGGAACGGTTTGAATGTGCGGGAACGACGAGGTCCGAATGTGGCATCGGTAAGGCCAGGTGCTCCCGTCGCTGATTACGTAATATCCATAGTTGCCCTTGGGGGCTTCGGTCGAGATCATCGCCTCCCCGGGTGGAATCGGCTGACCCCAGCTCACCGACAGGAAATGGTTGATCAGGGTCTCGATGGCTTCCATGGTCTGCTCTTTGCGCGGGGGCATGGCAAGTCGGTGGTTGCTCTTGTACTTCCCCTCCGGCATGTTGTTCGCCGCCTGCTCGACGATCCTCAGGCTCTGAACCATCTCCTCCAGCCGAACCATCGTCCGGGCATAAGAATCGCCCTCGGTGGCGGTGGGGACTTCGAAGTCGAACTGGTCATAGGACGAGTAAGGCCGGGTCTTGCGCAAGTCCCACGCCAGGCCGGTTGATCTCAGATTCGGGCCGGTGACCCCCCACTCGATCGCCGAGTCGGTCGTATAGATTCCGACACCCTTGGTTCGCCGCTGGAAGATGGAGTTCTTCGCCAGCATGTTGCGGAACTCGTCAATCCTCGGGCGGAAGTAGCGGATGAAATCGTCAACGAGCGCCTTCCAGCCGTTGGGGAGGTCGTACGCCACCCCGCCAATTCGGAAGAAGGCCGGGTGCATTCTGCCACCGCAGACGGCCTCCACTATGTCGAAAATCCGCTCGCGGTCATTAAAAGTGAAGAAAACCGGTGACAGCGCACCAAGATCAGTACCGAGCGTGCCGAAAAAAACCAGGTGATTCTGGATGCGGAAAAGCTCGCAAAGCATGACGCGGATAACTTGCGCGCGGGACGGCACGTCAATCCCCGCCAGCTTCTCGACCGTCAGCACGTAAGGGAGGTTGTTCTGGACGCCGGCAATATAGTCAACTCGGTCGGTATATGGTATATAGGTGTGGAAAGTCTGGCGCTCGGCCATCTTCTCAGCGCCTCGATGATGCCAGCCGATGTCGGGAACGGCATTGACGATCTGCTCGCCGTCAAGCTGGAGGATCGTCCTCAGGAGGCCGTGAGTCCCCGGATGATGCGGGCCGAGGTTGAGGAACATGTAGTCCACATCCTCACCGGCGGCTGGGAGCCCATAGTGCTCAGGGCGGAATTCGAGCTCTTGCTCGACCTCGTTGGCTTTGTCCTCGGAAAGCTCGTAGCCCGGCAGATCGGTCGCACGGGCCGGGTACTCCTTCCTGAGCGGATGGCCGACCCAGTCGCGCGGCATGAGGATGCGCTCGAGGAACGGATGGCCCTCGACCTCGATGCCGAACATGTCCCAGACCTCTCGCTCGTACCAATTCGCGTTCGGCCAGATATCGGTGACCGTCTGCACGCTGGGATACTCGCCCTGGAGAGCGACTTTCAGCCGGATGTCCGCATTGTAATCGAAGGAGAGCAGGTGATAGATGATGCTGAAATCGGCGGGCGGCTGATCGGCAGGCACACGACGGACTCGCTCGTCAATGGCGCACAGGTCATAGAGCATCTTGTAGGTATCGCCCTTGAGGTAGGCAAGTACGTCACGGACCTGGTCCTTGTCGGCCCAGAATGTGGGGACTCCATCGGCAGCCGGCTGCTCGATCAGATCGGGGAATCGCTGCTTCAATTCCGAGATGACCGTTTCCACTCAGACCTCCGTCATCCGGCGAAGCTCTTTGACCGCCATGCGGTCGGCCCGCTTCTTATCCCGCATCGAGGGCATCTCGGGGCGGTAGATTCCCTGTTCCCCGATGGATCGGCGCAGGCCGCCGACGACCCAGCTCAGCGGCCTGCGCTCGGATCCGATGGCTTTCTGGAGAAGCAGCAGCCCCTCGAGGAAGGCGTCGGGGCGGGGCGGACAGCCGGGGACGTACACGTCAACCGGCAGGAAGCGGTCAACGCCCTGGACGACGCTGTAGATGTCGTACATGCCGCCGGAATTCGCGCACGAGCCCATGGAGATCACCCACTTCGGCTCCATGAGCTGGTCGTACAGGCGGCGGATCACCGGCGCAACCTTGATGAACACGGTGCCGGAGACGACCATCAGGTCCGCCTCCCGGGGGCTCGCGCGGATGACCTCCGAGCCGAACCTGGCGATGTCGTACTCGCTCGTGAAGGCGGCGGACATCTCCACGAAGCAGCAGGAGGTCCCGAATCCGAAGGGCCAAATCGAATTCTTGCGCCCCCAATTAACAAGGTCCTGGAGGCGGGCGGTGAAGAAGTTCTCACTCATCAGGCCGCCTCCTGGTGGAATACCATGACAAGCCGCCCAGCTTCCAGACGTAGACCAGACCCAGGAAAAGCGTGATGATGAAGAGCGCGGCCGCTATGTATCCCGGCCATCCAAGCTCCTTGAACGCGACCGCCCATGCGAACACTATGACGGCCTCGATGTCGAACAGGATGAAGAAGACCGCAACAAGATAGTACTTGATCCCAAAGCGGAGGCGAGCCGAACCGGTCGGCTGGATGCCGGATTCATAGGGCTGATTTCGTCCCAGGGGATTGTGGCGCTCTCCGAGGACATAGGAGATCGCAACCATCCCGAGGACGATCAACAGAACGAGTCCTCCGTAAACGAGGACGGGCCAGATTAGCATGTGATGATCAACCATGGTAGCGATAGCAAGCCCTAGTATACCAAACTACTGATACCCGGTGGTAGAAGTTGGAAAACTTCAAGGAGGGATGGGGGGAGGAGCGAGGAGGGACACGGAGACGCGGCGAGGGGGAGAGGGGGCGAGAGGCGAACGAAATCCCGTTTGGGATGCCGTTCGCCCCCATCAACCATTAACCATTAACCATCAACCATCAACCATTCCGCTTCCGGCGGATCATCCCCGCCAATGCCAGGATGCCGCTCCCCAGGATGATCAATGATGACGGCTCAGGAACAACTTTGGAGACTCGGAACCCGACGTAGTCGCTCTCGTTGTCCGGGTAGTAGTAGCTGGAGTTGCGACACGAGGCCTGGAGGCCGGTGCCGATGATGCCGAACGAACCACCACGTAAGCCACGATAGGCGTAAGTAGCGTCCTGGTATACTATGGCTTCATTCCATTCCCACACGTTTCCTCCCTGGTCGAATGTGCCGTAGGGACTGTCGGAGTTCTCATGAGCGCCAACCTCCGTCCGATAGTACGGGCTGCCTATCGTATATCCATTGCTGTAGTAAGTCGCATTGTTTCCAGGATCGGTCGGATTGCCCAAATCGTTGCTGGGCATGCTGTCGCTGCTGGTGGGATAGTCCCAGTATCCGGCGCTGGTACTGCCGCCTTTGTAGTAGGCGGCCTTGTACCATTCATCCTCGCTGGTCACCGCCCACTGCCAGCCGGCCTTGCGCTGGATGGTCCGGCCGTCATACCCATTGTAGCCGTTGATCAGGTATGTGCCATCTTCTGTGGTGGTAAGGTCCTGCAATCCCGCCGGCTGACCGTTGTGCAGCCAGTTCGCGAACCGGCAGGAGTCCCAGTAGCTCACCGAGTTCACAGGTCTGTTTGCCCAGTCAGAGGCCACGCTGTAGGTGTAGCTGCCGGAACTCCCCATCCGCTGAATCTTGCAGCCATAAGGGCTGTCCCACATATTGGTGTTGTAAAGCCCGTAGGTGTCGGTGGCCGCCACGGCGTTGAGGAACTCGTTGTACTGACCAGCGGTGACTTCATACTTGCCGATGTTATAGGCATAGCCGACGGAGCCCTGCCCTGCGGGGTTGCCGCTGTGGGCGGAGGTATCTGCTGTGTTGCCCGGGTTGCCGACGGGGACGGTGTCAATCACAACCGCCTGAGCGAGGGTGCCCAGGCACAGCAGCGCGATGGCTGCCGTTACTGCAAAAGCTTTGTGCATCTTTTTCTCCCTCCCTGTGTTTGCTTACTCGACCGTAAAGCTACCACCATCATACGCCATCGTGGAAATCTGTCAAGTGGGCGCTTCCAACACAACCGTGCAGGACGTGAAAAAACAGGTATAAATACCAGGTTCAGGGGCAGGGGTTCAACCCCTGCCCTAACGGGGGGTGGAATGCCGGCGGTTAGCCTCAAAGACCTTGCCGAGCATACAGGCGATGAGGGCAATCCACATCGGCGAAGTCAGGTGTGGCACATACCAGAAAGGATAGTGCATGTTACCTCGACTGTTACCCGATTAGCGAGCAAGCGAAACCTCGGACTCCAGGCGTTCGACCAGCAGGCGCATGTCACTATTTCCGTGTTGGCGCACGATCTCCTGCCGAGCAGATTCGGGGAGAACCGGCACTAATATGGATTTTATCCGGTCGAAGTTGATTCCACACGCGCCGACGCCGCACTTCTCGCGGGTGACCTGCAGGCGGCCGAAGCTGGTCTGGAGGTGGACGGCTATGTACTCAGGTTGAATTCCTTTGACGCGGATGAGGTTGATGTGCTGGCTGATATTGGAGGGCTCGTCTGACGTGAAGACGGCGACCCGTCCGATGCACCCCACCCCGCTGTTCGCGAACAGGAGGTCACCCTTTCGGAGGCGGCTTCTCGGGGGATCGTTCCGCGAGCCGGGGGCGACGAAGCGCTCAGGCGAGAGAATGATTCCGTTTGCGGTGAGGTTGGCTGGAGTGAGGTACCGAATCCCGGATTCGGTGTACTCCCGAGATCCCACCTGGCCGTAGGTGGTGTACTCGATCAGGTCGCCGAATCGGACGACGTTCGGGAGGCTGCTGAGAAAATCCGCGTTTTCGGTGAACTTGGGATCATAATAAGCAGGATCCAATCTGGCTCCTGAGGGTATGCCAGGCTCTTTCTTGAAAACCAGAATACTGGCCTTGGAGGCCGCCCCATTTCGATGGAAGGTGTGCTGAGGAAGGCTGATTACTTCCTTGACGGTCGCTCTGACAGTGAGCCATTCGCGGACGTAAGCAAGTCGGGCATTGGCCAGGATGCCGTCCGGGACGATGATCGCCACGAATCCGCCAGGCCTGGCGAGCTGCCAGAACCGCTCCAGGAACAGTATCTCGATGGGGTAGTTATCGAGCGGGCGACAGGCGTTGATGGTGAAGCTGAGGAGCTTCGGATCGGTCGCCAGGCAGCGAGTTCCGAACGGCGGATTGCCCACCACCCAGTCGAAAGCGAGGGGGGGATGGGGCGAGGGGGTGATGGGGAGAAGGCCGTCGCCGATGATTGCATTTGGTGGAGCGATTGTTGGATCTCGCTCGATGCCAAAGAGGCGGTCGGGGGTGGTGATACCAAGTTCCAATGCACGACTGAGGAAGACTCCTTCCCCGCAGGCAGGATCAATGATTCGGGGGTTCTGCGTGGGGTCGAGAGCCTGGAGCAGTCGGTAGCACCGATCAACCACCGGCAAAGGGGTGAAATATTGGCCAAGCGTGCGAGCATGCCTCATGCGTTGATATTACATGGCTTAGCGCTTGCGGTCAAGCCATCCAGTGATATATCCCTCTTTCACTCACCGTCGGCCTATCGATAGGGAGACTGGGAAAGAATTCAGCGTTTTTTGCGTTCTCCTCTTGACAAGGCCGTAGCGGAGTGCTACACTTGGAGCGCTATATTGCTACACCGGCTAGGCATGTCCCATCAGGCTGTCACATATGCCTCACAGATATCATACGGGAGCACAGCCAATTCGCTGGCAAGAAACCTGAGATACCTCTTGACAGCACAAAAAAAGTAGGTATCATAGCAAATAGTTGCTTGCTTCACTGGCGGTTGGAAGTCACAAACCACCTGACTTGTTTCCAAGACTGGGAGGACTGGATTATGAACCGCAAGACTCTGCTATTCCCTGTTGTATGCTTCACCGTTCTATGTTTCATGCTTGCCGGCTGTGGAGGCCACAAGGGCGGAGGAATGGCTACGCCGCCAATAGATGGCACAGGCGAGCTCACCACCTCTGATCCCGTATTGGGGGATGGGTCCCACTACGACGCCCTACATTTCAGGGCATCACACAGCGGTGCCATCGTGATAGAGATGAACCGCTCGGGTGGCAATCCGGTGGGCGATCCCTATGTGATGGTATACGAAGGCGGATCGGACGACCGCTCTAAGAACACCTTCCTTGGAAGCAACGACGATTGGAATGGCCTTGACTCCGCATACCAGCTTTACGCTGAAGCCGATACCGAGTACACCGTCTTCTTTAATGTTTTGAGTTCATCGACCAAGTTGGGCACTTACAGCTATCACGTCTACGAGGGATACAGAGGCGTGCGGGCGGATAATGCACCATCCGGACAAGACAAGAAACCGGCGGATGTGAACGCTAAGCTGGCAATTCACGAGCCATAGTCTTTATCCAAAACCCATCTAGGAGGAAACGATTATGATCTACAAAGGGACGTTATATGCTTGCATATGTATGATGATTTGCTTGATGCTCACCGGCTGTGGTGGAGGAGGTGGTGGTAGCAACACCCCGGAGCTGACTCCTGAGCAGATCGCTGAGATCAGCCAAGCTGGGCAGGCCATCACAGACAAGATCACGGGTTCATCGGATCCTCATAGCGACGCCACGCTAGAGGAGGCCAAGGCTTTTGCGGAAACCCAACCTGTCGTAGAAGGAGCCACTATATCCGATCAGAGCCTAATCGTAAAGTATAGAGATACTGGTTTCCAAGTTTGGATGGGCAATGAACCGCCGGACCTGCCTCCTGCCGACATAGAGGCGTTGTATGCGCTTACCAGCAGAGTGATCTCATCCGCTACGAGAAGTCCCGTCGGAACAAGGAAAGCGGTGATAATAAACGCCTTCTCGGAGGACCCCAACCGGACGGAACGCCTCGCCTATTTCCAAGAGATTATGCACATCCTCGAGGCCGAAGGGTTCCAAGTTCTCTCCCTCACCGAGCGCACAGCAACTCCCAGCGCCCTTCGTGCCTTGAAGGATTACTCTGTTATCCTTCACAGTGGTCACGGAGGCCGCGTCGAAGGCTATTGGTCGTTCAACTTCCCATATGCTGTCATGGCTGGTTTTTGGAGCAATGACTATATCTCGGATTGGAGAGCAAACAGAGTTGTGAAAATGACTTCAGTAGATGGGAGAGGCGATTTCTATGGAACCACTGGGAGGTTCTGGGAAGATACATACTCATCGGGACATTTTAACCACGCTTTGTTCATGAACCTGGCTTGTTCCAGTTCAAAGTACGAGGCCTACCGACAATGTCTCTTTGATGTAGGAGTTGCCGCCTATACAGGCTGGAGTGAGCCTCAAGGCAGAGCCGCGTTTACCGCCTGGCGTATCCTCGCGACCATGGCCGACGAGAAGACGCTTCAGCAGGCTGTTGACGCGATGCCAGATTGGTATAAAACAGATCATGCGACGGGCTATGCTGAGTCATCTTTCTGGTACGGCCCAGACAATCAGCGAGATATCACTTTGGGGGGCATCGTCCAGCAGGGCCCGCAGGTGATTATTACTACACCCGCGGATGGGGAAACAATAGTTGATCGTCAGTGTGAAGTCCGAGGGAACATTCAGCCTTGGTCGGGGAGCTTGAGGGCGACTGTAAATGTAAACGGGCAGTCAACGGCTCTGGTACCCGACTCAGATGGCTACTTCAACCAGCCTGTCGGGTTACGAGCCGGGCCGAATCTGATCCGAGTGTCAGTGATCGGGACGCAAGAAACATCGTCTGAGGTTTCGGTTAACGGTCAGTTCACCTCCGACATACTGTATACAACCCTCTGGTGGAATCAAGATCTTAATGACATTGATTTCCACTTGTCTCCTGTCGAGGGGACTGCAGTTGGTCAGACCGAGTGCTATTTCGGGAACAAAACCACAACATGGGGGGCCATGCTAGACGTAGACGACGTGGACGGTTATGGGCCGGAGCATATCACGGCCCGAACACTGCCGTCTGGCAAGTACCTGCTTTACGTCTACTACTACGCTACTCACGAACAAACAAACCCATCGGTTGTAAACGTGGCTGTAAGCGCGAATGGCAGCCCGTCCGTGATCTACTCCTTGCCAAGCATGTTGAATTGGGGGGATAGATGGAACGTCTGCTACATCAGCTATCCATCGGGCACCATCGAGACGATAAACCAGTTCATCCCTGCCACTAGAGGTGCGGTGTGTCCGTATCCTGCCAAACCTGCAAGTTAGTAGGAGGTACATGTGCGCAAGTATCGGAAGACGTTGAGCAAGAATCGTTTTAAGGAAAGGGGTGTGATATGAGAAAATGTCTCGTTCTCGTAACGTGCGCTTGTCTGCTGCTCTCGGTTCTGGGCGTCGTGAGGTGCTTTGCCGTCAGCTCCGAGAGCCAGGTGAACCTGCTGCAGGTGACTACACAGAAGTGCTGGGATAGCTGTCCGACATGGTACAAGGATGGCAAGCATGTGTTGATCGCGTCGGACAGGCTCGGTGATTCGGCGATATGGAAAGTGCCGATAGACGGAGGGGCTGTCATACAGGTTACCGCCGGTGCAAAGGACATCTATGATCTATGGCCGGATATCAACCCCAAGACCGGCGCAATAGTGTTCTCGTCCAACCGAGCAGGAAAGACAAGCCAGATCTTCATGGTGATTCCTGGGAAGACAGGCCTTACCCAGATAACCCGAGTCCCGAATGATGCCACGTGTCCCAGATGGTCTCCCGATGGCAAGATGATTGCCTTCTGTTGTCCTGACAAGGAAGGCACCAGCTACATCTGGATCGTCAACAGCGACGGCTCGACCCTTCGGCAGATAGTCGAGGGATATCAACCATGCTGGTCGCCGGACGGGCGACGGGTGGCATTCGCAAAGCAGACAACCATCGGCAAAGTTAAGAACTGGGACATCTACACCATAGGCGTTGATGGCACTGCCATGGCTCAAGTGACCAGTGACGAGAGTCATGAGTTCCAGCCCGACTGGTCAGCGGATGGGATGTGGCTGGCGTATGTGTCGGTGAAAGAGAAGACAATTTCGCCAAAGAGCCTCAGGGACATTCTGAAGGAGATGCGGTCGAAAAGGAACTACGAGATCTGGATTAAGAATGTAGGCGATCCAAGCCCCAGTTCCATCCAGATTACGTCTTCCACTGGCACCGATATCAGTCCAAGATGGTCCCCTGATGGCAAAAGGATCATATTCGCTTCCGATAGATCTGGCAGCCTGGACATCTGGTGCACGAGCGGCAGTCTGCCAACCAGTGCGCCTGTGAAGTAGAAACTCATGGCGGCAGGGAGGTGATGCGAGCCGAAGATTGCACAGGACCCGGTTGTACAATTCTAATTCTTAGGAGGAAGGCAAATGCTCAAGAAAACCGTGGGTCTTTTCATTCTTATCGCAGTCCTGGCCGTACCGGTAGTCGGCCAGACGGATGCTGATAAGGGCATGAATGTAAGCGCCGGAATGTTCTTTGTTACCGACGGCGATGCGAGCGATGTTATGGGCAACGGCATCGGCGTGACACTAGACAAAAAGGTAAGATCTACCGCTTCGATGGACCTCCACGCAAGCGTCGGCTACTACAAGTTCTCCGGTGACTATTTGGGCTATGACGTGGATGCATCCATCATTCCCCTTATGGTGACTGGAATCTATGGGAAGAACGCAGACAAGGCGACCAAGACATACTATGGACTTGGAGTTGGATTGACAATGTTCGACGCAAACCTCGAAGGCTATGATCTGGGCAATGAAACCGACTTTGCCTATCAGCTTCTGGGTGGAGTTGAATTTGGTAAGAATATGTTCGCTGAGGCCAAATACTTGAGCGGGGGAAGGAACGGCAACACCGGCTTTGGTGTGAACGTGGGAATGAAGTTCTAGCGATTTCCGACCCTTGGAGGCCAGGGGTGCATTCTCTGGCCTCTTCGTTACAAAGAGACATTATGGGGTTCAGAGATATGTGGTCTATGTGCTAGCGACTGCGTTACGCGGCGGGCATGCAGGCGCCTGGAATATCGAAAGAAGGAGGTAAGGATTCATGCGTATCTGGAGTCTCTGCGCGCTTCTCTTGCTGTTGAGCGGTTTGGCAGCAATCTGCGCGACGGACGGTGTCCCCGACATAGGAGATAAATTCGAGGGCACTCAGAAGGCAGACCTTGCGAAGCTGCAGCTTCCGAGGCCATCAGATGTGACCATAGCGGTGTTGCCGTTCTGGGATTACAAGTCGAATCAGCGGCATGTGGACCTGATGACGGATTCGGTAAGGGACGAGTTGGATCGGCATGGCTTCAAACTGCTATCCAAGGATGCTGCGGCCAATGCAGTGAAAGCCGATGGAGAGATAGAGCCGGGCCAGCCGTTTCGGAGAGCCGACGCCCTGAGGATGGGCAAGGCCCTGAAAGCCAACTGGGTGGTCTATGGAGAGATCTACGAGTTAGAGACATACACCAAAAACAGCATTTTCAGCAGCAAGAAGAAAGCTAAGCTCAGCCACAAGATATCGGTGCTCGACGTGGCAACCGGCGAGGTGCTGTACTGGCACAAACGTTCCGACACATCGGGCGGCCACGGCGGGCCCGTGAAGCGTGCTACCTCGACCGAGCGCCATGCGGTGGATATTTCGGTAGGGCGAGCGATGTACCTGTTGACAAGTGCCCTGCCTGAGCATCCGGTGAAGTCGGAAGAGGCCGCTGATCAGAGCACTCTGAACAACACCAAGTAAGACAAGCGTCTGCAGCCCGCCGTGCCGTCTAACGGTCTGTTGCAGCCGTGGTATTCCTCGATCCTCCAGACTGCTCTGCGGGCCGGCGGGAGCAATCTCTGGGGCGGGAGTCGGCCAATGGAGCTTCAAGGCCGATACACCCTTGGCACGCGCTTGCTGATGGAGCAGACGATCTCGTAGGAGATGGTGCCGAGGATTGACTCGATCTCCTCCATGGCGATCTCCTGGTTGCCTTGCCGGCCGTAGAGAACGACCTCATCGCCGATGGAGACGCCGGGGATGTCGGTTACATCGAGCATGGCCTGGTCCATGCAGACTCGGCCAATGACCGGGACACGAATCCCTCGAACCAGGGCATGACCGCAGTTCGATAGACGGCGGTTGTACCCGTCAGCGTATCCGATGGGGATCGTGGCGACGAGCGATCGGCGGGTGGTGGTGAAGGTCCGCCCATAACTGACGGTGCTGCCCGCAGGCAGCTCCTTCAGAAAGACGATCCCCGTCTTGAGGGTCAAGGCCTGCCGAAGCACCGGGGTCCGTGAGACGAAGCCGGAGTCATAGAGGCCATAGAGCATGATGCCGGGGCGAACCATATTGAAATGCGACTCCGGGACGTTCAGCATGCCCGCGCTGTTTCCCGCGTGCTTGAACGGGATGTGAATGCCGGAAGTCTCGACGGCTCGGATGACTTCCCTGAACTCGTCGATCTGCTGATGGGTGAAGGTCTGCTCTTCCTCGTCGGCGCAGGCGAAGTGAGTGAACATCCCCTCGACCTCGAGGCCCGGCATCGCCGCCAACTCGCGGGCGAGGCCAAGGGTCTCCCCAGCCTGAATCCCCACCCTGCCCATGCCGGTGTCAACCTTGATGTGAACCTTGATCCGCGTTCCCGCTTTGAGGGCCTCGTCCGAGAGCCTGGAGGCAAAGTCCCGGCTGCATACCATGGCGCTGACGTCATTCCGCACGATCTCGGGAATGTCGCCTGCCGGGGTGATCTGCAGGAGGAGGATCGGCGCACGGATACCAGCCTCTCGAAGCTCAAGGGCTTCCTCGAGGGTGGCGACGCCGAGCATCTCAGCGCCCGCATCCAGGATCGTGCGGCTCACGGGAACAGCACCGTGACCATAGGCGTCGGCTTTGACAGCCGCGCATATGCGAACGTTCGGGCCGACCAGCGCTCGGGTCTGGCGGACGTTGAAGGCTATTGCATCCAGGTCTATTTCGGCGATTGTTGGTCGTGGCATAGTATGCTTAGCGCTATCTCCGCATAAAGGTTCGCTGCGCGCTGGACTTCGGCCAGGTCAACGAACTCGTCGGCCGAGTGGGCGCGCTTCAGCTCGCCCGGGCCGAGGACGACGGCGTCAATCCCAAGGCCGCTTTGGAAGGGCTCCGCCTCGGTCCAACCTCTCCAGCCGACGACCGGCGGCTCGAAGCCGGTTCGCCCAGCGGCCTGGATGATGGCCTTGATGAGCGGCGAGTCCTCGGGCGTATCGAGGCACTCACCCTTCTTCGTGATCTTATACTCGGCATCGGGCCAATCGGCGAGATAGGCCTCGATGCGGGCAAGGGTCTCCTCGACCTTCATCGGCGGGACGAGTCGAATATCAATCGAGGCCTCGCACCTGTCAGGGACGCGATTCGGCCGATCGCCTGCCCGTATTATACCAAGATTCAGGGTGGCAGGCCCGACCGTCGGATGAGCGGGATAGTCGGCCACGAGTGCTCGAAGACCCTCGACCAGCTTATACATGCGGTCAATGGCATTGATGCCCTCCATGGGGATCGAGCCGTGGGTTGATCGCCCGTGGGTGACGATGTCGAGGAAGATCAGGCCGCAGTGCGAGCGGACGATCTCCAGGCTGGTCGCCTCACCGACCACCGCCATGTCACACCGATATCCATTGCGAATGGCGGACCGAACGCCGTTTGCGTCGCCTTCTTCGTCAACCGATATGAGAAGATCGAGCGTGCCGTTGAGGGTAGTCTTCGACTCGGCGATTGCCTTGAAGACGGCGATCATGGCCGCCACGCAGGCCTTGTCATCCACCGAGCCGAGACCGTACATGCGACCATTCTCGATTCGGGCATTGGGAACGGAATTGCCGCTGGGAGGGATGGTGTCGGCGTGAGCGTTCAGGCAAAACGCCGGGCTTCCGCTCCCCAGGCGGGTAAGAAGGTTGAACCGGGCGTCGGGAAGGATCAGGCGAACGGGACGGAATCCAAGCCCTCGCAACTCCTTTTCGAGGAAGAGCATGATCTCTTCCTCTTGAGGGAAGACGCTTGGGATGTTGACCAGCGATTCGTGCAGGCGCAGGAGATAGTCCTGGTCTACCGGAGGTGTGGGAGCATGGGAGTGCGGGGGCGTGGGGGTGCTCATGCTTCCGCCACGACCGGATTACGAAGGGTGCCGATCTTCTCCACGTGCGCCTCCATGATGTCGCCGGGGAAAACCGGCTTCATGCCCTCCGGCGTGCCGGTGGAGATTACGTCCCCGGGAAACAGAGTATGGTAGCTGGAGATGTACTCTATCAGTTTTGATATCTTGAACATCAGGCTGCGGGTATTGTCTTTCTGCCGGGTCTCGCCGTTGACCTTAAGCTCCAGGTCAAGCTCGACGGGCTCCTTGATTTCGTCGGGCAGGACAATCACAGGGCCCATCGGGCAGAAGGTATCAATGCCCTTGGAGCGTGTCCAGGGGCTGGACTGCTCCATGTCCACTCGCTGCATGTCACGGGCGGTCACATCGTTCATGATCGTATAACCGGCGATATGGGCGGGGGCATCGGCCTCGGGGATATTCGCGCCCTCCTTGCCGATGATCACCGCCAGCTCGATCTCAGGGTCAACACGGGTGAGGGATTTCTTGTACACGACCGGCTCATCCGGTCCAATGACCGCCGAGTTTACCTTGCCGAAAAAGATGGGCTCGGTCGGGATGTGATAGCCGCTCTCCTTCGCGTGGGCGAGGTAGTTTCGGCCGAGGGCAAGGATCTTGGAGGGACGCTTGATGGGAGCAAGCGCCTTGTATTTGCGAACCTTGAACTTATCGGACAGGTTGTGCTTGACCACGAAATCGAGGACTTGGCTGAATACTTCGGCGCTGAAAAGGCCTGCTTCCATGAGCGCGATAGGGGAGGCAACCGGGCATGCGCATACGCCCTGATCGAAGAGCTGGAAGGCCTGAAATCCCTCGGTGAAATTGAGAACACCATCCTCAAGGAGTATGCCGATGCTCTCCTGGGTGGTTTGCGCTGCGAAACGAAGTACCTTCATGATAACCCCCATTGCAGACGAGAGACTGTCATAGGGATTATACCCGTGACGGGCGGAGAGGGTCAACTGAGTGCGGAGTAGGGAGTGCGGAATGAAGACTGAACCGCCGAGCAGCCGGCCAATCTGGAGTGCGGTCGCGAAGTCGGAGACAAAGCTGCCGCTTTGCCATCGCCATAGTTGGCCCTGACCCGACCGCGTCGGGGTAAATCCCGACGCTATCATAACATAAACTCCGCTCAAAGCGGACTGGCAGATTCGCCTGCCTAGTCGAGCACCTCAATCACATCTGCTTTCAGGTCCTTGCGATGCCACTCGGGCATGCCCTTCCGGCTGCCGCCTTCCAACTCGATTACGGATATGCGAGCCGGGTAAGACGAGCCGTCAGGGAGATTGAGGATGAGTTTGTAGTTATTGCCGCCATCATCGTTCCAGATCTTCTGATACTTCAGGGCGATCACCGATTGCTGGAGATCGCTGGGCTGGATATCGGATTTGAGCGTGGCGGCCCATTGGACGAACTGATTGTACTGATCGGGCATGAGGCTGGAAGCAGGGAGACCTTTCTCCGACTGAGCCATGGTCCGCAATTCCGGGCCGAGAGCCTTCAGGAACCGGAGACTATCCTTCGCGTATGAAGCAAAAGCTCCATGGATGAACCTGAATCCGGGCCATTTCAACTGGTTATCAGGCAGGGAAGCCATGTCCATCTGCACATCCAGGCTGATGCACCCGTTGTCCTCGAGGCTTTTCCAGCAACGCTCGATCAGTGAGGCGGGCGGCTCCTCGCAGAGAGGCTCGATGTACCACTTATTGAACCGCAGGCGGATGGTCTTGCCATCGAAGCGGCTGGAATAATCCATGTCCTGGCACACAGAGGCGACCAGTTTTTGAGGCGAAATGCCCCGAACCGCTCCTCGTTCACTCTTCGGTTGATAATGATAATCAGCGATCACATCCACAGCCGATTGCTCGCCGATCCCCTGCAAGACATCCCCAAGCAGCAAACCCTGCCGGAAATCCAACCAGCGAAGCTCCTTGGTCGTGATCTCTGGTTTCTCGGGAAGCGGCTCGCCTCCCATGGCGCTTGCCAGTTCCAGGCCTATCAGGTCGCGCACAATCTGCTGTCTTGGGGGACTCACTCTAATACCGGGGAACCATTTCTTGTCTCCAACGTTGACCTCCAACTCCAGAGATCCCCCATAATAGGGGCTGCGCCCCGTCAACCTGACGTCTACGGTTACCAAAGCCATGTCCTCAGGAACGAATGGCACGAACTCAGGCAGTTCGAACCCCTCCTCTTTAGCAGAATTCCAGGCTTCCGTACTCATTCGGTTGGCCCGCTCAAGCATCGCCGCCTGCCATTGCTGAGGAAAATCGGCGAATTTGGATGAGATCTCGTTCCCGGTAAAAACCTTGCGAAGGAATGGTTCGCCCAACTGCATGAACAGGCCGGCGTCGTCTTTTCTGGTAGGGTAGGTCATCGCGCGGTATCGCATCGGATCGCTGCTCTGGAGTCGTTTCAGGGCTTCCTCGCTTAGGGTACCCGCCGCCAGCTTCTTGAGGTAGTCGAGGAGGAGCTCATTCTGAGCCTCCGTCTCCTTCTGTCTCAGCTCATCCCGGCGCTTGGCATGGCGGGCGTCCTCATAGAGCTCATACCTGTAATGGCCGGGAAAGCCTTTCACCGACCAGTGATAGCCGAAGAGGTTGGCGACCTCGGTCATGACATCGCGAAGGGGCCGATCGTGGAAGTAGATGATCGCCCGCTCGCCCCAGAGCTTCTGATTGGTCAGGAGCTTGACGTCCGTCTTGGCGGAAAGCTCGTCGAAGAGTTGGCGGAGATTCTTGCTCTTCACGAAGACCTTGACGCGCCTGTCCAGTCGGGAGTCGGTGAGGATCTCATTCGGCAGCTTGGGTTTTGGCTCATCGAAAGGCTTATAGGGCGCAAGCTTGTCCGACGCGCCGAATGCCGTGCCGGCGAGAACCCCTAGGACGACTAGAAACAGCGCAACGTGACGGCCCATCATCTTGCCCTCCACTGTTACTATAACGGTTTGGCATGCGTTTCGGTTACGCAGTGTTTTCGCTGATTGCAGTTTTCGGCGGCTGTATGGTAAAGTTTCCGCGTACCCGACCTGGAGGTTGATCATGAACGAGAAACTAGCAATCAACGGTGGCCCACCTGCTAAGACCACGCCGAACATCCACATGTTCCCGGGTGGGATGGAGATCGGCGAGGAGGAGAGGAAGGAAGTCCTGGAGGTGCTGGATCACAAGTACCTTTTCCGGTACTACGGCCCGGAGGACTTCCCGTCGAAGGTTCGGCAGCTCGAAGTGGATTTCGCCCGGCTCATAGGGACGAAGTATGCGCTCGCGGTGAACTCCTGCACCTCGGCGCTGATCTCGTCGCTGGTGGCGGTGGGAGTCGGGCCGGGAGACGAGGTCATTGTCCCCGGATACACGTTCTTCGCCTCGGCGGCCGCAATCCTCGCGGCGAAGGCGATCCCGATCATCGCGGAAGTTGATGATTCCCTGACCCTCGACCCGGCGGACTTCGAGGCGAAGATCACCGACAAGACCAAGGCGGTCATCCCGGTCCACATGCGAGGCGCGCCTTGCGACGTGACCGCAATCATGGAGATCGCCCGCAAGCATGGGCTCAAGGTGGTCGAGGACGTGGCTCAGGCATGCGGCGGGAGTTATCATGGGGCGAGGCTGGGGAGCTTCGGCGACTGCAACGCCTTCAGCCTCCAGTACCATAAGATCATCACCTCGGGCGAGGGAGGGATGGTCGTCACGAATGACGAGCGCCTGTATGACCGAGCCCAGAACTATCATGATACGGCGGCTTGCTGGCGGCCCGACCGCTATGGCTTGCCGAGGTACGAGGGGGAGGTCTTCCCCGGCGAGAACTATCGAATGAGCGAATTGGCTGGTGCCGTGGCGCTGGTTCAGCTTAGGAAGCTCGACGGCCTGCTCGCGGGCATGCGGCGCAATAAGAAGCGGATCAAGGATCAGATTGGCGACCTGCCGATCACCTTCCGGCGGCTGAATGACGTTGAAGGCGACACCGCCATTGCGCTGATCTTCTATCTGCCGGACAGCAGGATCACGGCCAGGTTCGCTGACGCGCTTCAGGCGGAGGGCGTCGGTGCGGCGTGCATCTTCGACAAGGGCATCCCGGACTGGCATATTTACGCTCACTGGAAACACATTATCGAGAAGGTGACCGCGACCCCCGAGGGGTGTCCGTACACTTGCCCCTACTACGGGAAGACGGTCGAGTACTCGCCGGATATGTGCCCGAACACGCTCGACTACCTCAGCCGCTCGATTCATATAGACATCCCGCCGCAGATGACAGAGGAGGATTGTGATATGATAGCAAAAGGGATTACTAAGGTTGCGAAGGCAATGCTATGAAATGGTCAAAGGGTCCAATGGTCTAATGGTCTGATGATCCGGACATTCGACCATTTGACCATGTGACCATCCGACCATTCAAGGAGGTTTCCATGCCGAGAATTGACATTTGCATCGAGCCGTTGTTCACCGATCTGCCGCTCGTCGAGCGGGCTAAGAGGGTTCATGACGCGGGTTTTGACGCGATCGAATTCTGGTTCTATGACATGGGCGGTGATCGGAAGATCGGGGAATTGGCGAGCTACTGCCGGTCGGCGGGGATGCTGATCAGCGACATCGTGGTCAATTCGCCCGATGGGAAGATCGGCGGGTCGCTCACCGATCCTGCGGATCGGCCGAAATACGTCGAACGGGTGAAAGAATCCATTCGGGTGGCGAAGGACATCGGCTGCGAGAAGCTGATCACATGCACGGGCAACTTCCTACCGCTGCCGGACCTGCAGCGACAGCGGGAGAGCGTCCTGCATTCCCTCAAGGCGGCGTGCGAGGTCTGCGAGAAGGAAGGGATCACATTGCTGCTGGAGCCGCTGAACACGGCGGTTGATCATAAGGGGTATTTCCTGGATTCGGCCGACAAGGGGGCGGAGATCGTGCGGGAGGTCGGCAGCCCGAACATGAAGCTGCTGTTCGACGTGTACCACATGCAGATCATGCAGGGGAATGTGATCGCCCGGATCGAGAACTACATAGACGTCATCGGGCACTTCCATGCGGCGGGCGTCCCCGGCAGGCATGAGTTGGACGACGGGGAGCTGAACTACCCGGAGATCATCCGGCGCATAGATGCGCTGGGGTACAAGGGTTGCTTAGGGCTCGAATACTGGCCGTCACTCGAGCCTGGTGAGTCACTCCGGAGGATGCGCGATCTAACACGACAGACGTTCTAGATATACTAGCGATGGGGCGATGGGGGGATGGGGCGACCCGGAACCAAACACCCTCCACCTAACCCCATTCGCATTTCGTCACCCTGCCTTCCGCCTGGCGCTGATTCGTGCCTTCTTCTGCCGAATCTCCTTGCCCCGGCGTTCCCAATACTCCACTTGCTCATCCAGCGACATCGCCGCAAGCTTGGCTTGCACCTTCTCAGCGGCTTGATGCTTCATCTCCACACAGTCAAATGTCTTCTTCATATTCGATCACCTCGGCAGGGGACAGGATGTCTATGTACCCATAGCCGTTTAGAACATTCACGGCATTGTACTTGCGCTTCTTGTCATAGTGTACCATATGCCGGAAATTCCAACTCACGATTATGTCACATTCGGCGAGAGTAGCCGTGGCTACATGAAGCGCATCATCTGCCCATTTGGGCGAGACAACTCCTGCATCCAAGTATGCCTGCTGCAGAAGAATCGCCTGCTGCGTGGGAAAGACTGACCCCGCATACGCCAGGACCTCAGCATAGAAATCCTGCACGTTTTGGGGAGAAAGGGATATCTCATCCTCCACCAAGGCGGACATGACAATATCGAATCTGCTCAGCCGCGCCTGCTCGAAGAAGGCGGTTGTTGCTTCTCGGAACTCCTCGTCGAACACAGCCCCAAGGACACTGGTATCTATGTAAACCCTGTTCCTGCGCATGCCCTGCATGCAAGCATTATAGAAGCGTGAGGTAGATTTGGCAAGAAAACGGCATGGACGGGATTTCCAAGAGGAAGGAGCCAGGCTTGCTAGGCGATATCATTGTGTGCGAAGCAAGGATTGCGGATTGCGCGGCTGTGTGGTAAAGTTTGAAATCAGGAGGTTTTCATGCCGATCAGACGATTACAGGGCGGGCAGCTCAAGGTGCTGGCCGAGGATGATATCAGGCAGATTCACGAGGCTGTGCTGGAGGTCATGAGCACGGTCGGGGTTCGGGTCGGAGCCCCGACGGATCGGGGGAGCCGCCAGGAGGCGCTTGGGATCTATCGGGACAACGGCTGCGAGGTTGACTTCGAGAAGCAGATCGTCCGAATGCCTGAGCATGTCCTCAACAAGGCGCTCAGCACCGCACCGAGCGAGTTCACCCTCTATGGCAAGACGCCCGAGTATGACGTTCACGTCAACCTCGACGACGTCTACACCATCGGCGGGTCGTCGGCATTGACGGTACTCGACCTGGAGGGAGTTCGGCGGCCGGCGACCTTGCAGGACCTGAACGACCTCACCCGCCTGCTCGATGGCCTCGAAAACCTCCATATCATGCACGCGCTCGTCGTCCCGCAGGACATCCCCCAGCCGGGGTTTGACCGAATCCTCTGGGCGACGGTCATGAAAAACACCAACCGCAATTACTACTCGCAGGGGCAGTGGGCGGTGAGCATCCGCGACCAGATCGAGATGGCGAAGGTCATCCAGGGGAGCGCGGAGGAGATTCGCAGGCATCCGCTTTTCACCATCGTCATCTGCATGATGAGCCCGCTGATCCACTCGACCGAGCGCGTGGACGAGCTGATCGAGTCGGCGAGACATGGGATTCCGCTCTACATCGAGGTTGACGCGATGCTCGGCGGGACGACCCCCATGACCATCGCCGGTACGCTGGTCGAGGAGTGCGCGAACGTGCTGACCGGCATTGCGCTCGCCCAATTCGTGAACCCCGGCAACCCGTGCATCTTCTCGATCGCCTCGGGGCTGATGAACATGTCGAACGGCGAGTACTCGGGCGGCGCGCCGGAGACCGGGCTGCTTCATGCGGCCACCGCGCAGATGGCTCACTTCTATGGGCTGCCGTTCCAGGGGGGGACGGGGATTGACTCCACGCTGCCCGATGCCCAGGCTGGGTATGAGCGGGCGCTTCAGGTGCTGACGAACGCGCTGGCGGGCGTGAACTTCGTCCACCTCT
>Ga0307379_10002407_pt1 | contig 27811 bp, 18 predicted proteins | sample UN2MG_FD_202237 | JGI IMG/M metagenome (GOLD analysis project Ga0307379, IMG submission 202237) | Soil microbial communities from Risofladan, Vaasa, Finland - UN-2 | ecosystem: Environmental > Terrestrial > Soil > Coastal area > Acid sulfate soil | place: Finland: Risofladan, Vaasa | collected...
GGTCGAGCATGAAAAGGTGCGTGAACTGCTGAAAAAAAACGGAGCCAGTCCCGGCAGGGATAATGAGACCGTGTGTTTTCCTAAAGAGATGGTTCAAGAATATCGCGTCCTGGCTCCTCAGAGGGTAAGGTTTTGCGGTACGGGAAAGAAGGAATGGACTGTGGGCCCGAAAGACGGACCGGTTTTCTGGACCGCCGCAGCAATGAACCTTGTAGGATCCCAGGGAAGAAATGAGTTTGACCGTCAGGAACTGGCCCGGTTGTCTCGCCTGGTGGATGGCCTGCAGCATTTGGATGGGGTGGTTGGAGTGAGTGTGAAAGATGTGCCGCCTGAGTTCAGGGATGTGGCTGGGTTTCGCACAATGATCACGAATACCGGGAAGCATGTGCGCATACTATCTTTTACGCCCAGAGGTTTTGAGGCTATTCTTGAGATGGCACGAGTCGTTATCGGTGGGGACAAGCTGGCCCAGCGGCCCATTTTCAGCATGGGATTCACCGCCCATGGCCCTTTGCGCTGGACAAACCTGGCTCTTGATATTTTTTACAAGAGTTCCGGACACGGAATACCGGTCATGGTAAACGGGGAACCCATGGCTGGCGGCACAGCTCCCGTAACCCTGGCCGGAGCAATCACTGTAGGTAATGCAGAGATTCTGGGGGGTATCGTGCTGAACCAGGTGCTTGAGCCCGGAAGGCCGTGTATCCACAATCTGGGTTTTTCCCACGTGCTGGATATGCGCACTGGGATTGCAGTGACCGGCGGCCCTGAAACCTGTCTGATAGCTGCTGCCGGCGCACAGCTGGCCCGTGCTTATAACCTGCCGTCAGCTTCCTGGATCAGCACTGACTCGATGCTGGCGGACTCCCAGAGCGCAGTGGAAAAAACCATGGCTGCAATCACTCATGCCTCCGCCGGTGTGGGAGTTATCTGGGGCGCCGGCACCCTGGAAAGCGAACTGAGTCTCAGTTTTGCCCAACTGGTTATCGATAATGAGATTATCGGCCAGGTCAAGCGCCTGCTCCGGGGCGTGGAAGTCAGCGAAGAATCCATAGCCGAGGCTCTGATCGAGGAAATAGGGCCAGCCGGGAATTTTCTGGCTACCGAGCATACCTTGCAGTATTTCAAGCAGGAAATTTACGAGCCTGAGATATTCTGCCGCATTACCCGTGAGAACTGGGAAAAACAGGGTGCGCTTTCACTGCAGGAACAAGCCGAGAGAAAGGCCGGGGAGATTATCAACAGTGCTTCTCCGCCTGTTCTGGACACCGGTCAGATACGGGAGCTGGAAAAAATTGAAAAAAAATTTATGAGCTAAAAATAGTTTTCTGGATCGATGGATAATTCTAAGGCACGGTTAATGGATTAATTTTTAAAAAGTTTTATATTTTATATGGCGGCAATCTTACTTCATTATTCGTTGTGGCCGCTTTCGGCCATGAATGTTTATAGAAAAAATAAAAGCGTTTAAGTTATATTCAGACCCGGTCGAACAAAAATAGTTATTAAGATCTGATTTTTTTATCATCAATTGTTATTCAACTGGATTCACCTGGTTTTTAAAGGTAAGCTTATGGAAAATAATCTCAGAAGTAAAATCCTGGCCATCATTCCAGCATATTGTGAGGCTCCATATATTTCAGATGTTGTCAAAGGGATAAGATCACAGAACATAGATGTCCTGGTAATAGATGATTGCTCAACGGACAATACGGGAGAGGTAGCTGAAAAAGCCGGAGCAACCGTAGTGCGACATCCATATAATTTAGGCTACGGTGTCGGGTTACAAACTGGATATATATATGCACTGGAAAATGGCTACCAATATATTTTACAACTGGATGCCGACAGCCAGCACGATCCATCCGATGCACAGAAAGTATTAGATCCTGTTCTCCAAGGTCAAGCTGACCTGGTTATTGGCAGCAGGTTTCTTGAAAAAAGTTACAAGGTTCCTTTTTCCCGCAGAATGGGCAATAAATATTTTGGATTTATCGCCTATCTGATTACCGGAAAAAAGTTTTCTGACTGCACCTCCGGCTACCAGGCGATGAACGCTGATGTAGCGCTTCTATATTCTACTAAAATACTTCCTGTTGATTATCCTGATTCAGATGTCCTGATCATGCTTCACCGGTCTGGATTTCGAATAACCGAAGTGCCAGTTTTGATGAAACCCAGTCCTTCAAACAAGTCAATGCATTCCGGGATATTTAAGCCGCTGTATTATATCATCAAGATGACTCTTTCCATATTGCTGGTAATTTTAAGAAAGAGGTATTCTCATGGAAATTAAACTGTTGTTTTTTACGCTCATTGGACTATTTGTTTTGGTGTTGGTCCTTTATCTCCTGCGCGAATACAAGATGGAGGAGAAGTACTCCTTTTTATGGCTCATTATGGGGATAATTGTTTTCCTGACTCCTCTTCTTTATCCGGTATGGAGCATTTGGGCCGGGAAACTGGGGTTGGCGGATCCCAACCTGTTAATTGTTGTCTTGGGAATGGTCGGGATACTTTTACTTTGCCTGCAATTCACCCTCGCGCTGAGTAAAGCATACAGAGATCGGAAAACCTTGGCCCAACATATTACATTTCTTTCGCTTCGTATTCAGTTGCTCGAGAAAAAGTTGTCTCAGAAACGGGAAGGGAAATTATCCACTCAGAGTGGGATCTCAAAAATTGGCGAATAATTTAGAAGAATCTCCAAGGAAATGGAAGACAGTATCAGGTTTGATAAAATATGAATATCCCTTTAAAAGCTAAATCCTCTAGAAAAATTCTTCTCCTTACTCCTCCCTATGATCTAAAGGAACGCGGTGGAATACTGGCCTCGGTTGCTGCGGATTTGCCATCTCTGGGGTTGCTCTATTTGGCAGGATTTCTCAGGGATAAGGGCTATGAAACAGCTATCTGTGATGCCAGTGCCGAAAAACTCTCTTTCGCTCAGTTATTGGGTATAATCAAAAAGAGTGATGCAAGTTTAATCGGGATATCCTCTACAACCCCTTCAATAATGCGGACCGGTCGTCTTGCGGAAGAAATTAAAAAGTTAAAACCAGATGTTGGAATTTTATTGGGCGGACCACATTCCACTTCAGTGCCAGAAGAAACTCTTGAAAAATTCTCCTCTTTTACGGCAATGGTGGTCGGTGAAGGAGAACAAACTTTGCTGGAGGTAGTGGAGCGGTGGCCGGATAAAAGCTGGCAGGAAGTACCTGGCCTGGTGATCAGGGATGAGAATGGCCGACCTGTTCGTAATCAGTGCCGGCGGCTGTTGCCCGATATCAACCTTTTGCCAGTGCCGGCCTGGGACCTGTTAAACGGTTTCCCTCGGGCCTTCAATCCAGCATCGTTTAAGTCTCGATCCTTCCCGGCCGCCCATTTTGTGACTTCAAGGGGATGCCCTTATGAATGTATTTTTTGTGATACATCAGTCTTTAGCCGTTCAGTCAGATATCACAGCGCGGAATATGTTCTTGACGCTTTATCCTTACTTTATCACCGCTATGGCGTTCGGGAAATCTCTTTTGAAGACGACATGTTCATGATGAATAAAAAAAGAATGTGGGCTATTTGCGAAGGTATGATGCAAAAGGGTTTACGCTTTACCTGGTCCTGCAATGCCCGAGTAAACGCTGTTACTCCAGAAATTTTAAGACTATTCAAGAAGTCAGGCTGCTGGCAGATCGCATATGGCATTGAAAGCGGCTCTCAGGAAATTCTCGATTTTGCCCGAAAAGGCATCAAACTTGAACAAATTTGTCAAGCCCTGAAACTAACAAAATCAACTGGAATCCGGACTCGCGGCTTTTTTATCTACGGGTTCCCAAAAGAGACCGAGATTACCATGCGCCGCACTTTGGACTTCGCTAAATCTCTTCCGCTGGATGATGTTAGTGTAACATTAATGACTCCTTTTCCCGGTTCGGAGATATACCGGATCGCGCCCCAATATGGAGAATTAGAAGATGACTGGGCAAAGATGACAATGCTGCAAACCGTTTTTGTCCCTCATGGTTTGACAAAGACAAAATTGGAGGAGTGGCATTTCCGCTTTATCAGGGAATTTTATTTCCGTCCCCGGACATTTTTCGATTATCTCCTGCAGGCCATTACTCACCCCAAAATGGGTTGGAAGTTAGCTATTTCGGCGTTTAGACCTGCTTTTAAGCTAATCAAAGGTATCATTAGATGAACACCCCTGCCCACTGGTATTTGTAGTTATTGTTACCTTGAACAATTATGGTTTGTTAAAAATTGCCTTAACAGTCTGGCTAAGTAAGATTATAAAAACATAGAAATAATTATTGCCGATAATATTTCTGATCAGGATATTGAGGGAATGCTGAAAGATCACTTCCCTGGGGTGTGTTTTATTTTAAATGTCTTAAACTATCAGCTAAGCTGCTAGTCCCAGCTTTGCAATGCAGGTAAGTGAGAGATTTACAAAATAGGAATACCTCCATAAGGTTCGGGTGGGCGACCCTAAAAATCAGAAGGAAGTATTCATTGAGTCGGTTTGAGAAGTCAGCACATGGAGTATGGGAATGCAAGTACCAAATGGTATGGTGTCCGAAATATCGATTTAGAGTAATGAGTGGAGAGATAGGCAGAGCGGTTCGAGAAATCATCAGGCAACTTTGCGAATGGAAGGATTTGGAGGTATTAGAAGGTAATGTGCGACCCGGCTATATCCGTTCAGTATTGTCAATATCCCTGAGATATTCGATATCTGAGGTAACAGGATTTTTAAATGGGAAGAGTGCCATAAAAATATTCGACTTACATTTGGAATTGAAGAAGCGGTACTGTGGTAGACATTTTTGGGCAAAGGGTTACTGTGTGAGCACAGCAGGTTTGAAAGAAGGCGTGATACGGAAGTATGTAAGCTGGCGATTAGAAAAAGATAGAGCCACGAATCAGCTCAAGTTATGGAAAAGGTAATTGACCCTTTTAAGGGTGGTTATTGACTCAGCTTTTATATTTTGCAGGATCAACCTTAAAAGAGCTGTTGAAATGTTTAAAAACAAGAATCTTCTGTTTTTGATTTCCGTGGCCATAATAATTCGCCTGCCCTTTTTTCTATTTCACGGTGAACCAGCCGGGGATGAGTTTGGTTACTTTGAAGAAGCCTTGGGATTTATCCGCTCCTGGCAGGATGGGTGGTCGATCAGTCCGGTCTATCAGTCGAAACTCTTTTTCATTATCTTACAGGCTCCTGTGGTTGGCTTGTTATACTCAATTACTGGAAACGTTCCGCTGAGTGTTTCAGTGTTCCCATTCTTGTGCAGTGTGCTTTTCGTGGCATTTTTCTATTATTTCGCTGAAAAATTATATGGTAAAGATACAGCCTTTTGGGCGGGGTTTATCTGTGCTTTAATGCCGTTCACGGTCTTTTATTCAAGCAGCATGTTAACACACCTGTTTTTTATCTACTTTTTTATTCTGGGTGGCTTTTTTTTGTACCGTTATTTAGAAACACGGCGAATGGTTTTCCTGCTTATTGGCTGTGTATTATTGGCATTACTCTTCAAAATCCGTGTCGAAGGGTACGGTGTCTATCTCATAGCGGCGTATATAATTATCGATCAATACCGCAAAAACAAGGAAGAGGTTGAAAAAAACAGACGGAATTTTGCAAAGGTAGTGGGTATTATTATTATTTGTCCTTTGACGGTTTATTTTGTATTCTGGGTGGTTGCTGCATCTTTTTTGGATTCCGCGGGCCAGGCTACATCGGTATCTAACGTACTCATAGGCAAGGCTTTAGGAAATCTCAGCAAAAAAATCTATGCCTTATATAATGTGGAGTTCCCGGGTGGCTTTCTGAAGTCCAATAAATTTGACTATTTGATACACAACTTTTACTTGGTACCCTATGTAGTGATTCATCTTGGTTATGAAGTATTGAAAACCGTGTTTATCCTGCCGTCCAGAGTAATACCCCCTCTGTTTTTTATTTTTTTAGGGCTTTCCTATTTGGGAGACTCGGAAGGACATCATTCCACCTGTCAGATAGAAAAATTTTTTCTGCTCTCTCTTTTGACGGTTCTCATTTACCCGCTCATTTATTTCCTTTCTCACTCAAGATACGTTTATCTTGTAGTCCCGGTCGCGATTCTTTTTATGTCTAAAGGAATCAATAAGTTAGAGATATTGCTAAACGAACGATCTTTATGGAAAAGGAAATTTATCACTCCAAGGTCTTTAATCGCCCTGCTAATTTTTTGTTATCTGTCTGCAGGGTATTATTACCTTGAGGTGGGATCTCTGTTAAAGGATAAGCCGCCGAGTATTCTGAGTGCCAGGCAAAAATCCGGAGATGTATCGATAGATAAACTGATCACTTGGGTTAATAAGGAGTTTGCCGGAAAGAATATACCGGTTATGGGTATGAGGGATTGGATGATCTATCTTGAGAATAAGGAGAATTTAGATTTTCCGCCCAAAGTAAAATATGTCGATGGGCAATGGAAAACCATGCCGATTTCTTTTAATGAAACCATGGATTTGTTAAAAGGGAGGCAAGAGGCTTTGCTGGTTATATTTAAAAGCAGTGTATTTGATGGTCAATCTCTTAGAGAAAGAAAACGTGATTATTTCAAAGAATCTCTGGAAAAAAATCTGGGATTTCACGATGAAGGTCTTGAATTGATGAGGGATCCGACAGAAAGTGAACCGACTCACTACTTTCAGGAATTCAAGGGATTAATGAACGGAACCACAGTAGTCCCGGGTTTGTCATTGATAAAAACATTTGAAGTTTCCGAGACAGAAGATACTATCAATGTTTTCCTGTATCAGAGATATTAACCTGGATACGCAGTCGGGAATTTCTATGGTTTTCTACACAGCGCTGCTTTGGCCGCGGATTGCCTTCGGATAATCGAGCAGTGCCAAATTCAACCTCGAGGGAAAGTGGCAAATGAAACGCTGGCTCTTTAATTTAGAGATCGTCGTTGTGATTCTCTGCCAACATGCGCTTATGGCGGCTACGAGCGATTTTTACGACCGCACTCACTTCAGCCGGACTTTCGGCGAGTGGCGCCATTACCGCATTCTTCTGCCCAGGGATTATGAAACGAGCGGCAAGCATTATCCGGTGATTTACTATTTTCACGGGCACAGCGGGCGTTTTATGGGCGAGCAGTACGGCAACGGCCAGGTTTTCCTGCCGGAGATGATCGACTATGTGCGGAAGCATGATGTGATTGTGGTTTGCTGGGATGGGTACGTGGAAGACAACTATTCAGGGCTTTACGGCGGCAGCCCTTACGATATCCAGGAGCCCGGCAAAATGGATTTCGGGCCTTATTTCGAGGAGCTCGTAGCCCATATAGACAGCACTTGCCGCACCCTTGCAGACAGGCAGCACCGGGCCACCTGCGGCTTGAGCATGGGCGGTTTCATGTCGCTCTATATCAGCGGAAGGTACCCGCACCTTGTGGGGAGCGCCTCGGCTTACAATCCAGGCCATGAGTTTTTTGTGGGACCCCCCGGGGCCAAGGTGCATTACATGCTGAAAAACCACGTTCTCAACCACTGCCATACCAAGGTCCGCCTGATCCGGGCCTCTGGGGATTATATCAGCCAGTACCACGAAGAGCTGCGGGATGTCTATTCCCGTACCCCGGAGGTCGAGTTCGTTTACCGCCGGGACGAAGTTAACCGTCACTGGGTCACAAGACTGGATGAGACATTCGACTTTCACATGAGCGCTTTCGAGGATGTGGGCCTGACCGCCTATCCTAAAAGCTTCGATTATGACAACGCTTTCGACCGTTTTTCGGTCTGGGGTTATGATGTGACAGTGGAAAACAAGAAAGCCGGGTTTGTCTGTATGCGCGGCGTAGAAAGAGGGTATTTCCGCATCTTCACGCGGGAGTACTATCCTGACGGGCCGTCGGTCGAGGGCCAGGTTATCCGGCTTACCACTCCGAACTGGTACGGCAGCCGCAGGACTTACCGGATCATGGACTACAGCCACCGCAAGGGTATGGTCAGCTACTACAATCTCACCTCTTCGCCTGACGGGAGGCTGAGTTTCGAGCTTGACGGGAGCGGGCACGACATTTCGATATTGAACGGTAAAGAGGCGCGAGCGCCGGTCCTCCTGCCGCTTGACCGGATGGATGCGCCAATCGTAAGACCGGATGACGAGGTCCATCTGCCAATCAAGCTGCTTAACACTTGCGATGTCATCGCGCGGAACGTAGAAGTTGCGCTGGGCAGCGATTACCGGTACGTGGAAATCGAGGGTTCACCGGTGGTTGTGGATTCGATCCTCCCAGGCGAGGTAGTGGACTTGAGTATGCATTTCAAAGAGAGTTTTGTCTCAAGCGAGGGTTACTTTCAGCACTGCAGGCTAATGCTCGATCTCGTTTACTCCGGATGGCACGGCCAGAGTAACCGGATCGATGTACAGATGCTGCCTACACCACTGGAGGAACCCGATTCGGTCGAGGTTCTCGACGGCCGCAGGCTCGATTTCCCGGTCTTCCACCAGGCCGGAAACTCGGGGGGAGGCTTTACACGCCCGCGCGCCATAGAGGAAGGCCTGGGCAACGGCGATGGGAAAGCAGACCCGGGCGAGGAAGTCACGATCTGGGTCTGTGTACCGCAGGGGATCGATCCTTTTGACAAGCACACCTGGCATCGCACGAAAGTTTACACTGATGACCCGTATGTCACAATAACCGAGGATATCGCACAGCCCAAAGAGCTGGAATGGACCAGCGTCAAGGACCATACCAGCCGGTTCAGGATTGCGCCTGATTGTCCCAAAGGGCATAAGATAGAGCTTATCCTGAAGAACGAGAGCTACAGCTTTTACTGGCAGCCGGACTATCAGTTCGGCGGGGAGTTCCACTATCAGGCGTTCCAGCTCCACCGCAATCACCTTCACCGCTGTACCCTGACTGTGGGTGAATAATTCGGTGGTATAATTATTTAATCGAAAAGAATTCCTCGATGCTCTGCTTTGAGTGGCCTGCTGCTGATGCCAGGCGTAGGGGCACGGCATTCCGTGCCCACTGCGGGTGGGGATAAGATAGATTATAATTAACCTTATGATATTTCGCCTCTTGCCGCCGGGCATTTCATTTCGAAAAAGGATTAAGCGGCGGGTACATAAGTAACAGGCGTTTGAAAGTCTCTTTTCGAGCAGGACTGGAGGAAAGTTTCAGGCTTTAAGTCAGACCTGAAGGTGGGTTTTAAGGTTTATAGAAAAAGTTTAATTCAGCGGGTTGTTCCTTTCGCCCAGTAGTGCAGCAGTGTCCAGAGGACCAGGCAGACCATACTCCAGAGCAGGCTGAAAAAAGCGGTTGTCCTGTCTCCCTGAAAGAGCTTCAGGATCATCCTGACCAGATAGAGCAGCACAAGGAACCACAAGCCTGCAGCCACCCCGGAGAGAAGCGGCCAGCGCCTGTAAGCTTCCGGAAGCAGGGATTCCCTTCTGGACCGTTTGTCTTGCCACTTCATCTGCTTCTTTGACTCCCCTTAAACTTTTCCTGAAAGGCAACAGATGATCAAGAGCGGCTGCTGGCTTTATGATCAGGCTGAAGTTTTGATTTGCACATTTAATTTATCCATAGAGGGAGATAAATACCAGTGAAAAATAATATTCAGCGAAGCCGGATCAATAGCCTGTGACCTGGGCAGTCTCTGCTTTTTGATTTTTTTCATAATTTGTCTTTATGTTTTATATTTATCTATTAAAGTATAACGGCTCCGTGTCTTTTAAAACCGTTGATTTGCTCCAGAGGGTGAGCTGGATTTTTGCAATGAAAGGTTCCCCATGTCAGAAAAACCTCGAGTCATGATAGGACGTCAGAGGATTCTAGCTGCTTTCGAACACCGCGCACCTGACCGCGTACCGCTTTTCGACCAGAGCATTTCCTCTGAGGTGGCTTCTGCTGTAATAGGGAAAGAGATGCTGGTAGGAGGCGGCTCGTTACGTTTCAGGGAAGTGGAAGCAAGGTACAAAAGTCCTGAAGCCGCGGCCGGGTTTGAAGCCCGGCTGCTCGAGGATGTGGCACTCTTTTACCGGACCATGGGATATGATATGGCCCGCCTGTCCTGGCGCGACACGCGGCTCGCTTCCCGCAAGATCGACCGGTACACCTATCTTTTCGGTGACCGGCGCGGCGAGGAGCCTTGGGAGATCTATCGTTACAGCCCGGAATCCGGCAACTGGCACGTGTTGGAAAGCTGGCTTGCCGGGGGCAATGTGGAAAAGCTGTGCGCGCACCTGGAAAGGGAAAATCGCCTCTGGCAGGGACCGGATACCGATCCGGCACGTCTGGTCGTGTTATGGAAGTTCAAGGCTCTTGTGGGTGATGATCTCGCCCTTGCCGCTACCGTGGCGTCACTGGGCATACCCATGTGGGAGCCAGCCTGGCTCATGGCGCTCGAGGTGGCCCCGGATCTTGTGGCTTCCGAGCTCGACCGCCAGACAGAACAGGGAATAGCAGACATTGCCCTGGCTGCTGAGCTCGGGGCGGATGTAATCCATGCCGGTATGGATTTCTGCCTGAACAGCGGGCCGGTTTTCAGCCCTGAAACTTTTGACCGCCTTTACCTGCCGAGACTGAAAAGGCTCACCCAGGCATGCGACAAACACGGCGTGCGCTATGTCTTTCGCACGGATGGAAACACCTGGCCTGTGGCAGACTCACTTTTCGGCAAGTCCGGGGCCCACGCTTACGGGGAAATAGACTACGGCGCAGGAATGCGGCTCAAGGAGCTCAGGGAGCGTTTCCCCAGGCTTACCCTGTTCGGCAACCTCGATTGCGGGGGAGCTCTGATTTTGGGCACTGCGCAGGAAGTAAGAGAAGTGACACGCAGGAACCTGGAGGAAACAGGCGGGATAGGGCATATTTTCGGGGCCTCGAACGCTATCATGTCCCAGACACCGGTCGAGAACTACCTGGCAATGCTGGATGAGGCCCAGCGATTCAGTATTTAATCCCTGCCTCCTGCAGAAAAAAATCATATCTATCCGGTTTTAGTCGAAAAAATTCCCAGAAGCTCTGCTTGGGGTGGCCTGCCGCTGACGCCAGGTGTAGAGGCACGGCATGCCGTGCCCGTTGCGGGTGGGGATGAAAATGTGGCGTTAAATTCATAAATCGAATTCCGGACAGAATACCTCGCAGCTTGCTGTGGGGTAGCTCATCTAGAAAAAAGGTGTTCCGGTAGCTATGGATATGCTTTCTTTCCAAAAGAAAGTCAATCAGACTGCAGAAAGCGGGGAGCTTCTTTTCCTGGGCCTCGGGAAAACAGGCCGGAGATGGATCGGCCCTCCTGAGAGGGGCAATGTCCTGGCCCTGGCTCCGCACCCGGATGATCCGGATGCTGTGGCTGTGGCTTTACGCTCTTTTGCTTCCGGCGGCTGCCGGGTGCGCTATGTCATAGTCTGCACCTCTCCCTCAGGCGTCACAGACAGTTTTGCGCTCAAGCACGCCAGAGAGCGCGGACGGCTCCCTGTGGAGGATTTGGAGAGGTACAAAAGGGAACTCAGGCAGGAGGAGCAAAGAGAGAGCGCGAGTCTTGCCGGCTTTGTAGAGAGCGTTCCCCGATTCCTTTCCCTGGAAGAGACCGAAAGAGGAAGCCTTATTGAATCTGAAACTAATGCGCAAGCTATCGAAGAGGTTTTAGCTGCAAACGACCCTGATATTGTGCTTTTACCTTATGGAGAGGATACGAACCTGGACCATGCGCTTACTTTCCGCTATTTCCGTAAGGGCGCCCTAAAGTTGGCCGGTAAAAGAGGAAGGCCGGTCCTGGGCCTTTACAACCGCGATCCAAAGACAGTCAGGATAACAGAGCGCCTGGCCGTGCCTTTCAATAACGAGATTGCGTGCTGGAAAGCCCGGCTGTTAGTGACTCACGGCTCACAGCACGAGCGGAACCTCGAGCAGCGGGGCTGCGGTTTTGACCAGAGGATCCTGGCCGTGAACCGTGAAAGCTGGAGAGAAGCCTGCCGGAGTCTGGAAAACGATTTAAAGAATGTCTGCCCCTCCGATGTAGCTTACGCTGAAACCTTTCAGGTGGAACTATTGAGCTGAGTCAAAAACAGCTCTACCCGAATGATTTTCAAGCCTTCCGTGTGGTTAAACTCTGCTTATTTAGCAGTTCTTCCCGGACTACTTTTAACGCTTCTATACTTCTCCGATGCCTAACAGGTGATATCGGGGTGAGCATTGTAAACGGTCCGATGTTGTTTGAAGAGCTTAAGGGTAAGTTGACAACCCATTCCGTTACCGGTGCGACACAGGTGCAGTTCGCCGGATTGGACTTCGCTGAATTGAATTCGGTAAGCGGTAAAATCACCGTGGGGCTGCCTTCCTATGCAGCCATGAACCTTGCGGTCTCGACAATTTCCGGAGAGTTGGAAATAGATCCGCGATTGAAGATCCAGGGCAGCAGAAACAGTCGGACTGTCGAGGGTAAACTGAACGGCGGAGGGCCGCTGGTAGCGGTGAGCAGTGTGATCGGAAAGATCTCGATAGAGGTATTGTAAATAAGGCTGGAATTAAAAGCTTGATAATAAAAAAGAGGCTGTGAGAGAAAGTGTTGTGATTTTTCAACATGAAAAAACAGGTACAATAGCGGCTGGCAAAATGTCAGCCGCTTTTTTTTACTTGAAAACTCCAGCCTTTTTACAGAATTTATAATTAGCTGTCTTTTCCAAAAATATTTTCTTCCAACAGCACTCGCTCCTTTAGAACCGAAGGTTAACTATGAACTCCAGGCAGCGGATTTTGACAGTCCTCGAAGGCGGTATACCTGACCGCGTCCCTTTCGCCCCCAATATCTGGCAGTGGTTCGAGTACCAGAAACTTCACGGGCTCTTGCCTCCCGAGCTGGCTGATTGCACTACCCAGCTCCAGGTAATGAAGATCCTGGGCGTGGACATTTTCTCCCGCAACCTGCTGACAGATAACCGCACACAATGGATCGGCGGGCATGCGACTACAGTTTACCGGGAAGTCGGGGTGGAAGAACAGATAGAGGGGAACCACAGAAAGGTTATCTACCACACCCCGCACGGAACTTTGAGCGAGGTGTTCTTTTATGATGAGCAAGGCAGTACGCTGGTTCAGGAGGAATATCTGTTTAAGGATTTCGACAAGGAGTACGCCGCCTGGAAATCCCTTTTCGAAGACCGGCAGATAGTGTTCGACTACGGGTCTTACCGCAAGCTCGACCGGGAAGTGGGCGAGGACGGTCTCGTAATGGTGGGGGAGGTGGCCTGCCCGCTGAAACAGCTTCATTTTTTCGCCCGCGCGGACAATACGGTCTATCTGCTCTACGACCACGAGAAAGAGATGATGGAGCTGATGGAGATCTACGCTGAGAAAGCCCTGGCCCTGATGCGGGAGCTGGTCTCCAAAGGGATCAAGGTCATTATGACAATGGACAACCTGGACAGCCTGTTCTACACCCCTGATTTTTTCGAGCGCTACTGCGCGGACTTTTACTCGAAAGCCGCCGGGATCTGCCATGCTGCCGGCGCCTGGTATTTCAGCCACGCCTGCGGCCGCCAGCGGGATATCCTCCCGCAGGTTGTAGCCTGCGGTATCGACGGGCTGGAGGGCATAGCTTTTCCGCCGCTGGGGGATACCGAGCTCTGGGAAGCCAGAGAGGCCGGCGATAAATTCATTGTCGAGGGCGGGCTCTCCGCTGTCGAGCTCGAGGGCGAGGTCACCCGGGCCGATGCCGAGCGCTATATCGAGCACCTGTTCGATAAAATGCGGCCCTTCGAGAGATTTATCCTCTCCATGAGCTGCAACACCTCGATCCTCACCAAATGGGACACCCTGCGCTATTACCGGGACGCCTGGCTGAAGTACGGACAACCCTGACTGGGGTCAAGCCTTGCGCAGGGAAGAGAAACATGGCATAATTTAGAATGGAAATCAGGGTGTTTGATTAAAACTCAGGGGAAGCGGAATGGAAACTCTGGTTAATATGGTCGTTCAAAAAATCGCCCAGAAGATAAAACCGGAAAAAATCATTTTGTTTGGTTCCCGGGCTAGAGGAGATTCGGAGCAGGAAAGCGATTTGGATTTGTTGATTATTTACAACGGTAATCTTTCCAAGCGCGAAGTTAAACTTCAGGTGCGCAACTTGTTCCCGCAGCCCGAGTTTTCAATGGACCTGTTTGTTTTGACCTCTGAGGAATACGAACGACAAAAGAAGATAGTCTCTACTGTGGGACGGGCTGCATTCCTGGAAGGGACGGTTTGTTATGGATGACAAACGAATGATTATCAAAAGATGGATGCTGAAAGCTTTCCGTGATCTCCAGACAGCCAGGACAATGATCCGAGCGGATGATCCGCCCACTGATATTGTCTGCTTTCATTCTCAGCAATGCGCGGAAAAATGTTTTAAAGCTTTTCTTGTTCTTATGGACCAAGATTTTCCCAAAGTTCACGATCTCACCAGAATTTTACAAATGTGCATTATCCATGATAAAGCATTCATAGACCTTGAAGATGAAGCCACGTTTCTCGCTGACTATGCTGTTGAAGTACGCTATGTAAGCGACTGGCGTGATATACCGTTTAATGAAGCTTCTGAAGCCCTAGAGAAAGCAAAAAATGTGATGGCTTTTGTCCGGGGAAAACTGGGGATAGAAAATAATATTGAATGAGGTTTTTAAAACATAATTAGAGCTTGATGTTTCTTTCCACTAAACATTATACACTATGAGTTGCAACACCTCGATTCTCACCAAGTGGGACACCCTCTGTATGAAATTTTCCCAGCCTACTTAACCAGCACCATCTTGCGCACCATGACAAAATTCCCGGCCCGCAGGCGATAAAAATACACTCCGCTTGGAAGCCGGGCCCCTTGCTCATCCGTGCCGTCCCACAGCACGCTGTACACTCCCGGGCCGCGCTCCGTATCCACGAGCATGCGCACTGTCATTCCCCGCATGTTGAAAATCTCCAGCCTTACCGGGACTCGCATTCCCTCCGGAACAGTGTAGGTGATTGAGGTTGCGGGGTTGAACGGATTGGGGAAATTCTGCTTCAGGGAGAATTTCTCAGGCAGGCTTGCAGTAGTGCCGCTTTCAGCATAAAGCGCAGCGAGCAGCAGCTCTAGCTGCTCAGCCGGCAGACTCATCTTTCCGAACTCCTCTTCGAGATATTTTATATCATTCCCCGAAAGCATAAATCTCTGCTGCGAGGTCAGCGTCCCCTGTGCTCCGGCAAGCAGGGTCTTTTCAAGGTCCGGGCAGGCGCCGCCTAAAATATCTAAGAGCAGGCTGACAGCATCCACAATGGAATAAGCCCCGTCACCGTTCCAGTCCAAGTCTGTCCTTCCCGGCTCATCCCTGGCCAGGAGCAGGAAGAAGATTACGTCACCCACCGAGATTGCCCCGTCACCCGAGAAATCGCATGTCTTCTCTCCGGCAGGCGGTTCCTCGGGCTTTATCGTCAGCCCGTCCAGCAGGCGCTTGAGATCGATCTCTGCCTGGGCGTAGGACTCGATCTGTCCTGAATTGTACTTTCCGGCGAAACTCTCTGACTCCTGAACCGAATAGCGGGCTGAATTGGCCATCAGATATAGCCCTTCCATCACCTCCATACAGTCGCGGATCGCTTTCATCCTCAGGCTCGGGCAGACCACATGGCCCGCCATGTTCGTGTAGCCCGCCCAGCCTGGGTAAAACAGGTTCGTGTCTCCCGGGTGGTTGTCGTTCCAGGCATCCCCATCCCAGGCCTGGAAAGTGTCCCAGTAGCAATATCCCCGTGCTCCTTTCTCCCAGTTCGAGAAATGGGTCAGGAAATTCTCAGCCATGTTCTGGTAGATCATGGGGGCCGCGCCGTAAGTCCAGGCGATATCGCCTTCGGCAATGCGCTCGCTCACCCGAGACTCCGGGTAATCGCCGCGGTTGATCACCCAGATATCGACTGCCTGGTCCAGCTCGCCGTTCATGTAGCTGAAATGGCCCATGTCGCAGCGGTAGAGCATTTTCGCAGCCCCGTCGCGCTTGAGCCCGGCATGGAACATCCCGGCAAAGAAGTTCAAGGCCTCGTAATCAGAGGGCCGCGTGGGTTCATCCAGGTCCCAGGGCTGGTAGCCAAAATGCTCCTTCTCGTTCTGGTAGCAGAAAAAAGCGGTGCGGCTCCAGCCCTTTTCATTGATATGTCTCTCGAACTCGGTGACTATCCCGGTCCAGCCGGCGATATAGTCCTGATTCGTGAACACGCTGGGGCCCTTAGGGATCGGCATGGGCACCGGCCATTCGGTATGAAATGGCAGGTAGTAGAAAGGGACCGGCACACCGGACCGTGGGCTGCCCTTGAATGCTGAGCCGTCGAAATAAGGGCTGAAACGCCTGTCGTACTCTGTCCAGTCAGTGATCGTAAGGTTTTGGCCCGTGCCTCCTGAAAGCTCCGGAGCGCAGCGGAAAGCGGCCTGGGAGGCCGGGTTGTGGTAGTAGGGCATCCGGTCCAGGTAGAGGCGGTGCTCATGGAGGCTGCGCTGGACCACCTTTTCGAGCGAGTCGTGCAGCGTAGCGGTTGACCAGTTATGATCGATCTTCCAGCCCTTGCCGATATCATTGTAACAGTTGAACTCAGTTCCGTAGTGGATTTCATCCGGAAGCACGAAATCGAGCACCTCGACTTCGAGCGAAAGCTCGCGGGCGCCTGTTTCCTGGCCGCTCACTGTTACTGTGGCGTTATAAACACCCGGTGGAGCGGTATGGGGGACATAGATTTCTAAAAAAACAGTCTGGTTGTTCTGTTCAATACCTCCGAAAGTAGTGATCTGCGGGTCCGGGATGTCGAAAGGATGAGTCTTGAACCGGCCTCCATCGGTCACAAAAGGTACGAGCAGGTCCGGGTACATTACGCCATCGAACCGGTGATACCACTCCCGGTAGAGCTTTATGTTCTCTGACTGAATGGCGACCGGCCCATTGAGCTCACCCGGCGAGATATCAATCCCTTTGAGCGTATCTCCGCCAGACCTTTCGATTACGAGCTGGCAGGCCACGAACTCGTTGCGGCCGGAGAGCAGTTTTATTTGGGATTTCGAGGCGTCCCAGACCCTGTTGAAAGACCGGTAAGGGGCTGATGCGCCTTGAGTGTCGTAGTTTTCTTCATCATACTCGAAAGCATTGCCGGTGCGGGGGTTGATCTTGTAATATGAAGGGGCGGCCCAGACATTGAAAATTCCGCCTGAGGCGGCTGCCGCAGGGCTGTTCGAGACCGGGCCGGCAAGCGGCACCTCGTCCAGGGCGCGCATTGCAAAGTAGTAGGTTTCTCCAGGCTTGAGGCCTGTTACAGTGTAGGACTGGGCGCTGCCCGCTGTGTCCGGCTTAAGGAACACAGGAAAAGAAGATGCCTGCTCCCAGTTGGAGCTCCCGACAGGCTGCCCGGCATAGCGCAGCTCGTAGCTTGCGGCCCTGCCAGAGAGATTATCATCTCCTGGCGCTGTCCAGGAAAGGAGCACTTCTCCGCTGCCCGGGCCGGTGACTGCCGAGAGGTCGACAATCGCCGCGGGCGCTGTCTCATCCAGCGGCACGCTGACTGTCACTCTGTTGGAGAGGCCAGACCAGTTCCAGGCCTTATCCCTGGCGCGCAGGGCCAGATAGTAAGTCTCTCCCGGGCTCAGGCTGGAGATTTCCCAGGACTGCACTGTTCCGGCCGTACCCGGCTTGGGCGCGCCAGTAAGGACAGCAGCCGATTCCCAGGCTTCGAGGTCTGCGATTTCCTGTTCGCTGCAGCGGAACTCGTAAACCGAACAAACACCCGAGGTGCTGTCATCCCCGGGAGCGGTCCAGCTAAGAGTAAATCTCCCGTGGTATGAGGCTTCTGTTACTGTGAGATCAATAACTGCGGAGGGCGGCACTTTCTCTCCCTCTTCGACAGTTACTTTCAGGTATGGCTCACTGCCTGAGACCTCCCGCGAGTAAATATCGCGGTTGTACTGGATGTCCTTGCCGAACAGGGCCAGCCCGTAAGCCTCGCCGTCAATAAGCTGCTGGGCGATTATGGTGTCTATTTCCACCCTGGCCCAGCCGCCGCCCCCAGGGAAACAGAGGTTGTCCGGGTTGACCAGGCTGCCGTTGTCCCCATTGATCACGCTGCGGGCATCGCTTCCCAGCCCGGCCCAGAGGCTGTCCGGCCACACGCGGCGGCTGAAACAGCTCGCCCCTGTTTCATATGATCCGCTGCGCGTGCCTTCATACCAGGGCACTGCGATAGTAGAGATTATATCCGTGCAGAAAGCGGACTGGCCGCTCACAGAACGCACGAAAAGCGTACAGCTTACAGCGCGCATGCCCCTGAGGGCGGAAAAGTCGAACTGGAGGAAAGGAATTCCCTGGTAATCCTTGATCCGCATTCTGGTGGAGGAGCCCCAGTTCAGGTCTTTTTCCTCAGGGTGGCCGTACATCGGCGCATCTGCCGTGCACTTCAAAGTGTATTCCTCTGCAGCGCGGGCTTTTATCGCCCAAAGCAGAGTGAAGCAGGCAAACAAAGACAGGCAAAAATTCTTGTTCACCCGAATTCCTCCTTGTGGGAAACAGAAATTTTTTACGGTGATATCAATAGAAATTTATTCAATCGGATATGATATTACAACAGCGCCGCAAAGTTGAAGATTTGTGAGTTGACACGAGTGTCGGAAAGAGAGTACTTTTCCTCACACGCTTTAATAAAAGACGGTATCTTAGAGAAATCATTTTCCTACAGGAGGGGGTGAATCATGTCCGATACAGAAGCCAATGTTCTGCAGGTTTCCTGCGCGCAGATGCACTGGGCCAGGCCCGTGGAACGCAATCTCGAGATGACCGGGAAATTTATCAAGGAAGCCGCCGCATTGGGCAGCCGGGTGGTCGTTTTCCCGGAGGCCAGTCTTACAGGCTATTATTTCCCCTATGTGATCAGGCTTCCCAGAAGCGAGGTTATAGCTGCGCTTGATGAGGCGGCGCGGGCTGTGGCTGAGGCAGGCATCTGGGCGATCGTGGGAAGTATCAGGGCCTGGAAGGACGGATTTCTCAACCTGGCCCACGTGATCGACCCCACTGGCAGTGTCGCCTATGAATACGCCAAGGTCCAGCTTGCCGGCAAGAACGAGCGTAAACACTGCCTGCCCGGCAACAAGGTGGCCTTTTTCCAGATCGACGGTATCGACTGCACCATGTCGATCTGCCGGGACGGCCGCCACCCCGAGCTTTTCCGCATCCCGGTCATGATGGGGGCCAGGATATTCTTTCAGCCTTCCTGCTCGAGCGAAAATATCGAGGCGGTTGTCTGGAAAAGAGTCTCAGGCCGCGCGCAGCAGGCCGCCGGGCCCAAAGCATTCATTCACCACGTAGTGGCCAACACAGTCGGACAGTCTCCGGACGGCAGGGAAAGCTCGAGCGGCCAGTCCTTTATCAGGGATTGCACCGGCCTGCCCCTGGCCGAGGCCGGATACTATGAGGAGACCCTGATTACCGCCGTGCTCGATCTGGACAAAGCCACTGGTTACTATGCCAAACAGTCTGCCCTGTATCCGGAGTTCCTGAGAGAGCACTGGCAGGCAATGATCGAGGCGGTGCGCGCCAGGGCTGGTCGCAATCCTGAAGAGGAGTAGTATCCGGCAGGGAAGAGTTTTAACCGGCAAAAATTCCTCGAAGCTATGTGTCGGGGTAGCCTGCTGCGAAGTAGGTCATTCGAGAAGAGTTCCCGGCTGCTTATTGGCGCTGTTTTTACCAGATCAATAAACTCGACCATGAGATAACGATAATCTTATTCCGAAAGCATTATCCCTTGACAGCTTTTTCAGCGGGATATAATTTTCATTTGATTCGAAACAAGAGGGTTCCGAGTCTTACAACTGTTTATCTTTTTTAAATTTAGAATTGATGCAGGAGAATATCTTGCAGCAAAATTCCAGTCTGTCACACTCCAGGTTTAACGGCCGGGACTGGCGCCGTTTTTTGAGAGTGACTGGCAGCTTATGCCGTGGGGTGGAAATTTGTCTGATTTTCGCTGTTTTGGCAGCAGCACCATCATGCAGCAGACAGAAAACGGTTTCCAAAATACCACGGATAAGCGATTACGAAAAGAACGAGCGCGTTTTCCAGACCAATCAGGAGGCAGTAAAAGCAGGAGTCTACGAGGAGTTTGTCGATTCCATGCTGCTCAAAGGGCAGACCGGGGCCACGGAGCGGAAGGCGCCCAAGGGACCCACGGCTCCTGCAGTCACTCCTGCGCCGGGGGAGCTTGCGCCTGATGTGATGATGGGATTTCGCGTGCAGCTCGGAGCTTTTTCCGACCAGGAGGGCGCTGAAAATTTTGCGGCCCGGGCCAGAAATCAGTTGGGTGTGAAATATTCGGTTTATGTCCGCTACTACGCCCCGCTCTGGAAAGTCCATGCCGGTGATTGCCGCACCAGGGAAGAAGCCGAGGTATTGTGCGGTTTTATGCAGAGAAGCGGCTATCCGGACGCCTGGATAGTCAGTTCCGGCATTAAACGGTAGATGAGGTTTTGAAGATGAGATTGAGTCAGGGGCTGTCAGCGGCCCTTTTGTTTTTTACGGCCATCCAGAGTATGTCTGCGGCTCCGCCTGAAAAAATCCCCCGCCTGCGCTGGCATTTGCTCGAGATCAGTCCTCAAAACAATGAAACCCTTCGCACTCTCATTGAACAGGGAATCGAAATCCTGGAGCTCACTCCGCAGGGCGTGATCAGGGTCCTGAGTACCGACCAGGAGCTTGGCTGGTTCGAGGAACAGGGTTTTAAGCCAAACCTGCTGATCGAGGATTACGGCCGCGCCCTGGCTGAGCGCAACCGGAGAGAAGCCCTGCTTGCAGCCCAGGATGAATTCGCCTGCGGAAGCATGGGGGGCTATTTCAGCCCTGAGGAGGTTGCCGCCTTTGTCGATTCGCTCATCGCCGGGGATCCCCACGGTATCATTACCGCGCGTTTCGAGATCGGCCGCAGCCATTGGGATACACCAATCTGGATGGTAAAAGTCTCCGATAACCCGGAAATTGACGAAGACGAGCCGGAGGTGTTCTACAACTCGCTGATCCACTCGCGGGAGGGCATGAGCCTGATGACCCTGCTTTATTTTCTGCGCTTTATCGTGGAAAATTACGGCAAGGCCGACTCTGTCACCTGGCTGGTCGATAACCGGGAGCTCTATTTCCTGCCGGTTGTCAACCCCGACGGTTATGAGATCAACTGGCAGCAGTACCGGGACTCCGGCAAATTCGGATTCTGGCGCAAGAACGCACGCGATAATGAGTATTTCGGAATTAAGGGAGAGGTGGACGATTCCGATGGTGTGGACTTGAACCGCAATTTCAGCTACCAGTGGGGTTACGATGAGTGGGGTTCGAGCGTATACCCGAACAGGGAAAGCTACCGGGGCCCGGAACCATTCAGCGAGCCAGAGACAGTCGCTATTCGGGATTTTGTCAGGGGCTGCTCCCTGGTCACCGCAGTCAATTTCCACTCATACGGTCCGGTGCTTATCAACCCATTCAACTATATCGACCAGTTGACACCGGATTCCCTGCTCTACATGCGCCTGGGCGAGCTTCTGACTGCAGAGAACGGTTACAAGGTCGGCAATGTGGCAAGAACGCTTGGCTCAACTTACCGGGCAAACGGGGAGTTTACAGACTGGGAATACGCAGACACTCTCGAGGGCAAAGGCAAAATAATCGCCTGGTCCTGTGAGATCGGGACCAAGGATGACAATTTCTGGCCGCTGCCCGGTTCGATTAAACGATTGGCAGAGGAAAACCTGCCGCTTAATTTCAACCTGGCCCGGATCGCCGGCTTCTGGCCCGGGCTGGATTCATTGGCTGTTGTTTTCGGCCCGGATGATTCATCCATGGTTTCAGTGGCTGCAGGAGTATCCAATATCGGGCTGAGCGCGAGCAGGGGAGAGGTAAGCCTGAGTCTGGAATCGGCCAACCCCGGCTTGACACTCGTCTTTCCGGCCGTTTTGTTAGGAAATCTGGAAGCCGCCTCCGGGACAATTTTTCCCGCGGACAGCTTGAGAGTCGCTTTCGGGGATAGCTGTTTCAGGGCCGATGCTGAGCTTGCAATCTACGATGGCGATGAAAGAATCAGGACATTCAGGATCAGTCTCGAACGACCGCAGCCCCCTGTATCTTATGACATTAACCGTGACGGGCGCGTCAATATTTTTGACCTTCTGGCCCTGTTAAAAGCTCTCGGCTCAGGAGTGCCCCAAGGTGAACAAGCCGCAAGCTATGATCTCAATCGCGACAATGCAGTCAATATTCTCGACCTTATAGCCTTGCTGAAGGTTCTTTAGCCTGTCCCTGAATAAAGGGGGGCCGGATTCACAAAAGACATTTGTGATCTCTTATCCGGAAATTAGCTTAATATAAAGCGGCTTTTATTGAAATATATTAAACCATCAGATAAAATGATGGTCCAGGTTTAGCTTTGCGGGAAAGAGAGTTATTTGATTTCCAACTGATTTATAATTTCATTAGTTAGAATGATGGATGTAGGGGCGAGGTATGCCTCGCCCGTGAGGTAGGTAAAATAGAAACAGGAATTGGGCGACGCATGTGTCGCCCCTATCGAGTTATCCCATTGAAGAGATAGAATGATTGAGCATTTTTTTATATTCAAGCAATAGGCCAATAAAGCTCTCGATAAAAGATCGGCATCAAATAATACTCAGGCAAATAATGAATTGAATAGCTCTTTCAAGGTCAAATTCAAATCACTCATCTTAGTGGCGGTAATTGACTGTATTATTCCGGAACTGAAGGAGTCTGAATCATCATCTGTTATTGGTCTCCGTGCTTGACCCTTATTATTTAAGAACCAATTATCCGCTCAAAGGGTATAAGCCTTAAACAGCAAGGCCGGCTGATGCAGGAAATCTAAAACTTAAAGGTTTATTCTCGCCATGAAACACGAGACTGTAATCATTCTTGATTTCGGCGCCCAGTACAGCCAGTTGATTGCCCGCTGTGTGCGGGAGCAGCATGTCTACTGCGAGATTTTGCCCTTTTCGGTGACGCTCGAGAGGCTCGGCGAGATCAACCCCAAAGCGATCATTCTTTCCGGAGGACCGGCCAGTATTTACGATCCCGGGTCTCCCCGCTGCGATCCGCTGATTTTCTCGCTCGGCGTGCCTGTGCTTGGTATCTGCTATGGGATGCAGCTTATCGGTGTCCACGAGCAGGCTGAGGTTAAAAGGGCCATCAGGCGCGAGTACGGCAAGGCGCTATTATCGATCGGAAATTTTGAAAACCTTTTCGCCGGGTTCGAAAGGAAAGGGAATATCCGGGTCTGGATGAGCCACGGGGATTCCCTGGCCGGTGTGCCTGAGGGCTACGATCTGCTTGCCACTACTGAGAACTCTCCGGTCGCAGCTATCGGAAACCCGCAGAAAAAGATCTATGGCGTCCAGTTTCATCCCGAGGTGGTGCACACTGAGCTGGGTGACCGGATTATCGCCAATTTTCTGTTCAAGGCCTCAGGCTGCACGCCTGATTGGACCCCCGGCTCTTTTATCCGGGAGACTATCGAGAGGATAAGAAAAGATGTGGGTGATGAGCGGGTGATCTGCGGCCTGAGCGGCGGAGTGGATTCATTCGTTTCCGCCCTGCTTGTGGACCGGGCGGTGGGCGACCGGCTGACCTGCATTTTTGTGGACACGGGCCTGATGCGCAAAAACGAACCCGCCAGCGTGGAAAACACTTTTCGCCACCACCACCGGATGAATCTGGTGTGCGTGAATGCCTCTGAGGAGTTTCTCCGGGGCCTCAAAGGGATTCTAGATCCTGAGCGCAAACGCAAGATCATCGGCGAGACTTTTATCCGCGTATTCGAAAGAGAAGCAAAGAAAATCGATAAGGTCTCGTTCCTGGTTCAGGGCACGCTCTATCCGGATATCATTGAATCCAGGTCTGTTAAAGGGCCCTCGGCCACGATAAAAACACACCACAATGTCGGGGGGCTGCCTGAAAAGATGGATCTCAAGCTGATCGAGCCCCTGCGGGAGCTTTTTAAGGATGAGGTTCGCGCAGTGGGGCGCGAGCTGGGCCTGGCAGAGGAGATTGTGGGACGGCATCCCTTTCCGGGACCGGGCCTTGCCGTGAGGGTCCTCGGCGAGGTGACACGCGAGCGGCTCGACATCCTGCGCGAGGCTGATGACATCTTTATTTCAGAGATCTACCGGGCCGGTCTTTATGATGAAATCTGGCAGGCGTTTGCAGTGCTTCTCCCCGTGCAGACCGTAGGAGTGATGGGTGATGAGCGCACCTATGACAATGTAATCGCCCTGCGTGCTGTAACCAGCCGTGACGGAATGACTGCGGACTGGTACCGCATGCCTTACGAAGTGCAGGGCCGGGTTTCAAACCGGATAATTAACGAGGTCCAGGGCGTAAACAGGGTCACTTACGATATTAGCAGCAAGCCGCCGGCAACAATCGAGTGGGAGTAACGGCAAAAGGCTCTCAGAACCCCGGATAGACCCTGCGATTGTGCGCCTTGTAAAAATTTAGTTGTAACAAATCCGGTATTTCCTGGATTCTATGTATTAACCTGAAGAGACCTTTGAAAAAATCCCAGGTAAAAGGATAATATTCTATCCGTACGGGCAGTTCGCGAACCGCCCCTACAATAACCTATTGATTTTTACAGAGTTATATAAAACGGGCCATATTTCTAAAGAAAAATGATTACATTTTTCAACGGTTTCCTGAAAACATTCAAAATGATACAAATTTACCGGAAAGGATAATTTTTGAAAGAAAGCCAAAAATCGAAAGGGGTTCTGGATTTATTCTGGGATGCCATGGACTCGATGAAGTTTGCGGTTATCCTGCTGGTTATTCTCACGACCGTAAGCCTGGTCGGAGTGCTCCTGCCCCAGTTTCCGCCGGATGGCTTTACCGGTTCCCTGGAATCCCTCTATCTTAAAAAATACGGCCCTGCTCTAGGCCGCCTGTTTGTATTCCTGGAGCTCGACCACCTTTTTACAGCCTGGTGGTATTATATCCTGTTGGCTCTTCTCTGCCTGAATCTCACGTTCTGCTCTTTCAGACGTGTGGCTGGGATTATCAAGCTTGTCCGCAGAATCCATTTTTTCGAGAGTGAAAAAGAGTTTCGAGATCAATCGAACAACCGGTCCATGAATCTCGAGCTGACAGTGGATCAGGCTGCCCGCAGCGTCAGCGGCCTGCTTAAAGAGTCAGGCTACCGGGTCGCCGCGCGCGCAACCAGCCGGGATAACCATCTTCTTTACGCCAGAAGAGGGGAGCTGAGCCGGTTCGGACCTTTTCTCACCCATACCAGCATGGTATTGATTATTCTCGGCGCGGCGATTTCTTTCATCCTCAGCTTCGAGCACTTCCAATGGATGGCTCAGGATGATTTAGTCGAGGTTCCGGATTTAAGCTATATGGCACAGCCGGCTTATCAGCTTGAGCTCGTGAGAGAGCGGCTGGCTGAGGCATTCGGTCTGAGCTTCAAATCCTCGCCTTTGCGTGCCGCCGACCACCTGGTGCGCTCGAGCGATTGGCGCGAGCTCCCGGAAAATTTGTCAGTCGGGAGAAAATTCCGGGTTCGCCTGGAAAAGTTCCAGGCCCTTTTTACACCGCAGGGCAAACCCAAGGCTTTTCTTTCAACCGTTTCCGTACTGGACCCGGAAGATAATGAGCTCCTCTACTCCCAGGTGATCAAGGTGAATGACCCGCTGGTCTATGGAGGGGTCTATTTTTACCAGAGCTCCTATGCGCCTGCGGAGCAAGGGGCTGCCTGGGTCAGGCTCACAGTGAGCTCGAATGACAGCCTGGACCCCGGAGCCTATGGACTGGAGCTTAAACCAGGAGCAGCATACGCTCCCCTGGGCGGTACCGGAGACTCGATCGCGATCCGGCAGTTTGTCGGGAATTTCAAGCTGGACGCCGCAGGCCAGGTCTCCAGCATCCCTGGGGAATACCTCAACCCTGCAGTCCAGGTTGTAATCAAGCGTAACGGTCAGGAGCTTATGCCAGACTGGGTCTTCAAGAATTTTCCCCGTTTCAGCCACCGTCAGAACATGCCCTATGCAATTGTCATGGAAGATTACCAGAAAAGCTACCTCACCGGGCTCACAATCCGCACTCACCGCTCGCAGACCGTGATCTGGATCGGTTTTGCTCTGATGGTGGCAGGGGTGCTGCTTTCTTTTTACCTCAATCACCGTCAGGTGTGGGTGATGGTGAAGGCCGGGGAGCGGGATCAGGAGTCTCGTGTCTGCCTGGCCGGGGTCTCCTATAAATGGAAACAGCCGTTTCTGGCTGAATTCGAAAGTCTGGCAAACAAAATCGCGGGTCTTTCTTCCAGTTGATTCTGGCCGAAAGGTCCGAAAACAATAAAATTTCAACGGGGTCAATTAATGGAAGCAACATTATACAAGATCACCCTCTGGAGCTTTTTCGCCGGGATGATTGCCCATTTCTTCGCGTTTTTCCCCAAGCCGGAAACCGGCACCGCCCGCAAGCTCAGCCTGGCAGGCACGATTTTCATCCTGATCGGTTTCGCCAGCCTGACCACTACGATCGCATCCCGCTGGACAGCCCAGGGCAGGCTCCCGGTCTCTAGCTCTTATGAGTACCTCAGTGTGCTCGCCTGGTTCGTGGCCGTTTTTTACTTCATTGTGATGTACAGACTGCAAAATAGCTCTTTCCTGGGAGCCTGTATCTCGCCCGGCCTTTTTCTCGCTGTGGTGTTTGCCGGACTTTATCCCCAGAGCCTCGAGATGACACTTATTCCAGCGCTCCAGTCTTACTGGCTCAAGATACATGTCACCATGACCATTATCGGCGAGGCGGCCTTTGCGCTGGCTTTTGTCATGGGCCTGCTCTACCTGGTCAAGAACTGCCGCTGGGAAAAAGTCGGCTCAGGCCTGAAAAGAAAAAGCGTTCTGCTTTTTCTGGTCGCCATGGGAGCGGGCTTTGTGGCAGCGGTCATTATACGGGCTGCGCAAGTTGCGCTCACCGGACTCAGCGGGCCGAAACTTTGGCTAAGCCTGCTTGGCGGCGCCTTTTTAGTGGCAGTTCCTGCCTATCTTTTCGCCTGGCGCAAGTGGCTCTCTGGAAGCCGCACAGGTTTCGGCGGACTTGTTTTTGCCTTGAGCATTCTTTCGCTCATGGTCAGCGGAATGCTTCTGGGTTCCTGGGTCAACAAAAACCGCAGCCGGATGGAAGCCATTATCTCGAAGATCAGAGCGGTAGACCAGTTGAACCATGAGCTTGACTCAGAGGAAGCCAAGCTCACAGAGGAAATCTGGGAGCGTTTTATCGCCGGCCAGAAAGAAAGGCTCGCTCTATTCAACTCCTTGGAAGCACTGCAGGAGCAAAAAAAACGGGCCCTTACGCTTGATGATGCAGGCCCCCTTATCACAGGCAGCCCGCTTGCTTATGAGCTGAGTTTCCCGCTCAGCCTGGGCGAAATCCGGGAAGAGCGCTATACCCTTCAAAAAAATATCGCCGAGCTCGAGGAGCTAGTCAGCCAGTTGGGACTGCCTGCTTCCTCGGTTACCCTGCGTGCTTTACGCAATCTGCTTATAAACAGCTATAACCAGCTTTTCACAACCGACTTGCTGCCCTCTGACCAGGGACGGGAAAGTGCTTTTATCGGTTATATGGTCCTTCTGGCGATCCCCTTTTTCGGCCTGTTCTACTTTCTGGCCCGCCGGGTCCAGGACCGCATCCCGGCACTCGAAGTGCTTGATTCATTTGCCTACCGGACTGTAAGCCTGGGTTTTCCGATCTTTACTTTCGGCGCCCTGATTGCCGGAG
>Ga0307379_10002408_pt1 | contig 27798 bp, 25 predicted proteins | sample UN2MG_FD_202237 | JGI IMG/M metagenome (GOLD analysis project Ga0307379, IMG submission 202237) | Soil microbial communities from Risofladan, Vaasa, Finland - UN-2 | ecosystem: Environmental > Terrestrial > Soil > Coastal area > Acid sulfate soil | place: Finland: Risofladan, Vaasa | collected...
GAATCTCCTCTATGCAAAGGAGAAGCGAAAGAAAAGGAAAAAGAAGGGGGCCGCTCCTGAGGGGCCTATCACCCTCGAATTCATCGTCTGGAACTACGCGCTCGATACCATTCAGGACAACATTAAAAAGTTCGAAGCAGCGAATCCCGACGTAAAGGTGAAACTTACGGACTACACCTGGACCACTTACCACGATACTCTAGTTCTACGATTCAAGGGAAAGACACGCACGGATATCATCTATAACGGTGAGGACTGGCTTCCCGAATGGGCGGCCGCAGGATGGGTGGCCCCACTGGAGGATTACTTCCCGGACATAAAGCAGTACAAGGATAAAACGGCAAACTACGCTCTTGGGGATATGACATACAAGGGCAAGCTCTACGGACTCTCCTACTATGCGGATCTGATCACATTTCAGTTCAACAAAAAGATATTTGAGGATCACCGCATCGATCCTCCGGATACGTGGGATGCTGTTTTGGAAGCCTGTCAGAAGCTTAAAAAGGACGCTAAAATAGCTCAGCCTTTTGTCTATCAGTTCGACCAGACGCTTCCAAATTTCTTACAAGACTTCATGTCCCAGGTCTACGGGAGGGGCGGTGAATTCTTCGATGCCGATCTGAATCCTGTTTTTGCCGATTCAGGATCTGAGGCCATCAAACACATGCAGTGGCTGCAGGATTTGAAGGTTAAACATGGATTGATGGGCTACTCGCCGCATGAATCGAAGATAAACATAGCAATGAACACAGGTCAGCACGCAATGGCTGTTATGTACAACTACATGCTCGCCGCCATGAATGGTCCTGCTTCGAGACTTGCCGGGCAGTTCGATATGACCCTGATGCCTGGAAGCACGCATGCATGTCTGGGATTTGCCAAATTCTATTGCATGACGCAGCAGGCGGCCGAGGATGAGTACAGGAGAGAGGCGGCTTGGAAGTTCATCGAGGCATTCGGGGGCGGGGATTACAGTGTTGCCAAGAGGTGGGCTGTTGAGAATGGCCTCGGTTTCGCGGCTCTGCCGCTAATGGATGATCCTGATGTCATTAAAGCGTGGAATGGCTGGATCGATATGAACAAGTTCAAGGAGCAGGCGAAACTGGCGAAAAACGGAACGCAGACCGAATGGATGGGAATGTGGAGCGAGTTCTTCCGGCCTCTCATGGCAAAAGGTATCAACGGCGATGCATCACCAACAGAGGTTATGGAACAGGGTGCCAAGAAGTGGATAGAGTACAAAAAGCTGCTTATGGGCTAAAGGGCACCTGCGACGATGGTAACTCTTGGGATATGTTCAGGCTGAATTTTGCCTGAACATATCCCTCTTAAAAAGTCATAGCCCGACGAGGGGAAGATATGAAGGGAAAAATGTATTCCCGGTATCCCATAGAGTGGCTTTTCCCTGTACTCATTCTTGTTATTCTATTTACCGTATTTCCCGTAGGATATGCGATCTACAACAGCCTCCATCGGATAATCCTCGTGCTCCCCACTACACCTTTCGTCGGTTTAAAGAACTATATCGATGTAGTAACAAGCATCTATTTTAAAGAGGCCTTATTCAATACTCTGATATTTACCATTACCACAGCCCCGGCAACTGTGATAATAGCTTTAGGAATTGCGAGGCTTCTGCTTACAAAATTTCACGGAAGAGCTATTCTCCGTCCTGTTATTCTTCTCCCGTGGGCCATCCCAGGATCTGTGGCGGGTATACTCTGGCTCTGGATCTTTCACGGCCAGTGGGGGCTCCTGAACGGATTTTTATTGAAGCTGGGAATTATCAAAAGCTACATACCATGGCTCATGAATGCCCATCTCGCAAAATTTTCTGTAAGCGTGACACAAATATGGACCCAGGTCCCGTTTGCAAGCATACTTCTCATGGCCGCTCTCACCACAATCCCCAAAGAAATTTATGAAGCTGCAGAAGTTGACGGCGCAGGGGCGTTCCGGCGGCTTTTTTCCATAACCATCCCCCAGATCAAGGGAATGCTCATTATTACCCTCATCTATCAGTGTATCATGGGGCTGACGAGCTATGATGCAGTTTATTCACTTACAGGGGGAGGCCCAGGATGTGCAACGACCCTCCTGTCCTACTATATTTGGGCGGAAGCCTTTAAGCTTTTAAATTTCGGTAATGGAGCGGCTCTTGGAGTCATCACGGCTGTAATTACCTTTGCTTTAATAATGGCTATTCTCAAGGCTATTCCAACTGACATACTGGTAAAGGAGTAGTGCTATGGCGAAGAAGATCTTTATTCATATCCTCGCGCTGATCGTATTCCTCTTCTGCGTCGGCCCTCTTTTACTGACACTCTTCGGAGGAATAATACCGGACGCGGCGCTGCTCTCCTATCCGCCCAAATGGTTTTCTATGAAACCGTCATTAGATTATTATGGGTACATTTTTTTCGGTACAGTTCCCAGGACTTACGAGTTACGGGGTGCTATGCGCAGCATGATCACCCAGGAGGCAAGACAAATACCTCACTCGATGATGAACAGCGCCATAATAGCGTTATCTGTTATGGGTGTTAATATCGTGTGTGGTAGTATGGCGGCGTATGCTTTTGCAAGAATCAGGTTCAGGGCCAAATCCGCTACCTTTATGGGGATCGTAATGTGCAGGCTCCTTCCTGCGGCGGCTCTTGCCGTTCCATTCTACCTTATTATCCAGGCTCTCGGGCTGCTCGATACGAAAATAGCCATTATAATGGTGCACAGCCTTCTCACCCTTCCTTTTACTGTTCTTATTCTCTCGGTATTTTTCAGAAGAATACCAGTTGATATTGAAGAGGCTGCAACAGTGGACGGCGCGACCCGAATTCAGATCTTCAGGAAAATAACGCTTCCCCTGTCAGCCGCCAGTATGGTGGCCACAGGCCTGTTTGCCTTCATGCTCTCATACTCGGAATTTTTATACAGCCTGATCCTTTCCGGTACGGAAAAAACTCGTACCCTCTCTGTGGCCATGGCAGCTCTGTCAACGAACACCGATGTTGCCTGGGGTATGCTGATGGCAGGGATATTTATCACGCTCATCCCTTCGCTGATACTTGCAATTTTTGTATGGAAGTTCGTTGTTGAGGGAATTATCCTCGGAGCTGTTAAATACTGAAGCTACAATTTTGTATCTATAATCCCGGAATTGCCGTTCTCTTGTGTGTGAATTCGAAAAAAGAGAAGCTCTGTGTCCAAGCTGCTGTGTCATCGATGCTGTTTTCGTATGGAGGAGTGTGAGGAGAACAAAATATACCCTGATTGTGTTGAGCACAAGCTCCATTTGATCTGAAGATTCATAATAAAATCAAAATCAGTATAAGCGAAGAAAGCATATGAAGCCATAAAAGATGGATGGGCCTAAAACAAACATGGAATTCGTCTCGACCTATTTCATCTCGGGATACTTGGCCTCGGAGTGAAAGCTCGGCAAAGAGGGGATAGTATTCATTTACAGGACTTGTGTGATCATCGCAATAAGCTTAAAACAGGAGAGGAGAAACAGATAGGATGAACAGTAGAGAACGTTTCTTAAAAGTATCGCATTTTGAGCTTCAGGATTATGTCTTCGAGTCATCATGGCATCAGTGGTACTGGCATGATACGCTGGAACTTTGGGTAGAGGAGGGAGCTTCGCTTGAGGTGCTTTCAAACGAACATCGAGGGGAGTATTTTGGATTTGAAAGAGTAGAAGTTATTGGTGTCTATTCACAGATATACGGCCTCGGGAAGAGTTTCGGGCCTCCGTATGTTCCCCCTTTTATTCCGCTATTCGAGCGGAAAGTCTTGGAGGAAGATGATGAAACGAGAACGGTTATCGGGGAATCGGGAGTCATGTACAGGGAGTGGAAGAATCAGCCCGAACGCATGCCGCAATGGCTGGCCTACCCGGTGAAGGATTCTAAAGATTGGCATAAGATCAAAAAAAGACTCGATCCGCATGAACCGACTCGATATCCCGCTTGGTGGAAAGATAAAGTAAGGTGCTGGAAAGATAGAGACTATCCTCTGGGCCTTCCTGTCGGCAGTTTTTTCGGCTTGCTCAGGGAATTTGTCGGTTTCGAGAATCTGTGCATAATGTTTTATGATAATCCAAAACTGGTACACGAGATGGGCGAATGGCTGGAATACTTTGAGATAGAGATAATAAAGAAGGTGATTAAGGATGTCGAGATTGATTTCGTTATGTATTGGGAAGACATGGCATATAAAACAGGTTCTTTGATTTCACCCGAATTTTTCAGAACATTCATGATGCCTCACTATAAAAAAATCAACGACATTCTACTGTCGGCGGGGATAGATATTATTCTAGTGGATTCCGACGGTAATACAGAAGAGCTGATACCACTCTGGATAGAAAGCGGTCTGACTGGCCATTTCCCCCTGGAAGTCACTTCTGGAATGGATGCAGTTAAACTGAGAAAAAAATACGGCAGGGAGTTCATTCTCATTGGCAACATAGATAAAAGGGCGCTGGCCAGTGGAAAAGAGGCAATAAAAGAAGAAGTGATGAATAAAGTGCCCTTTCTCGTTTCCAGGGGGGGGTACTTTCCCGCTTTGGATCATTTCTGCCCTCCTGATGTGCCTTTTGAAAACTATAAATATTATCTGAAGCTCTTGAGGGAGATCGGGGGAATAAAAGAAGACGGTTAACACACTGACCGGTAAAAGAATAAGTTGTACACGGCATTTTTTTAGGTACAAGCAAAAGAAACTGTTTCACCTTGATAGAATCATACAGCATCTTTTCTCGTATCGAAAACAGAGATAAAAGCAGGCACTGGACAGCGGGGCGAGGTGCAGGAACCGGGACACTGGATGGCGAAAACGAGACAGGGATATTTATAAAAAGGTGAGTGGAGCTCCGGGGAATCGACGAAAGAGTAATACAGGCCGGTCTGCTGGAGGAGAATTGCGGTGTTCGAAGAAAGAATCCGAGGAGATGATCTGTACAAAAAACTTTTCGGAAGCGATGAAAGGGTTGTTCGCGAGAAGCGGGAGATGTTTGTCAGGGTATACGAACTGTTCAAGGAAAAGTTTCCTCATCTCGTTAAAAAGAAGACCTTATACATAATATCGGTACCGAACAGGGTCGAGCTGTTGGGAAAGCACACAGACTATCAGGGGGGAGAGACGTTTCTTCTCACCGGCCCGAAAAATTTTTTTGCGCTGAGCGCGCTTTCCGACGATGAAGCCTCCGAGCTCGTAAACGCAGACCTGTCTTTCGGCAAAACCGTGCTCAGGATAGGACAGGGAGAGCCTGAAATTCTGGAGGAGGGAGTTGGGGCTCAATTCACTATGACCGTTGCAAAGAGGCTCTCTGTCAATCTCAGGGATGCAGGATTCGGCCCGCTGAAGAACGTGAAATCTGTTTTCGCAGGAGACATCCCGTTCGGGGGCGGAACCTCGGGATCGTCGGCGAAACTTATAACTGATTTTTTCATCTTCGCCTGTCCGAACGGTCTCCTCGAGGACAGGAGGTTCTTGTCACTCGTTTTAGAGAACGGTAAAGATGCCGGGATAAAGATGAATCAGAAGGGGGTTTCCGATTTCTCCCTCGCTCTTTCAATGTACCTCGCACATTTTGAAAACGGCCTGGACTTCGGCCTGCTGAAAGGTGACAGGGGAGTAGGGACCTTCGGCGGTTCTGAGGACCATACTGCGATCGTTCTCGGACAGAAGGGAAAGCTCCTCTACTGCAGGTACTGTCCGACTGAGGTCCTTGATAGCGTTGCCGCAGCCGACGGCATCGAGATCGTCACTGCATACTCCGGGAAGGTGGCCGAGAAGACGAAGACCGCAATGAGGGAGTACAACAGGCTTTCCGGGAGAGCCTCACTCTGCGTCGAGGCCCTCAACAGGGTGTACTCCAACAGCAAACGCCTTTTGAGGGAGTTCTACTCTGATATAGGTTCGGAGAGGAGAGCTGATCGGGCGTTCGGCGATCTCGCCGGGGTCGACGAGGACATCGCGGAAAGGGCCTACCAGTTCTTCAGGGAAGAACAGATCATGGAAAGGGCGGTAGTCTCCGTGAGAAACCGTAACATCGCTGAATACGGGAGGCTGATAAACGAATCCCATGAACTGTCGAAACTGTATCTGAAGAATATCGTCGAAGAGGTGGATTTTTTAAAAGAATCTGCCAACAGGCTCGGTGCGTACGGGGCTACGGGATTCGGGGCGGGATTTGGGGGAAGCTGCTACGCCGTAGTGGACAGGCCCGGAGCAGACGGTTTTATACAGAAGTGGAGGGAACAGTATCTGAAGCGGTTCCCTCAATATGACAGAAAGGCGAGGTTCGACCGCTATCCCGCGTCCAGCGGAGCTTACTGGGAGGCTGCTGATGGTTGAGAAAGCCGTGATACTGGCTGCAGGAAGTGCGTCGAGGATGCAGCGAAATTTGGAGAGATACGTACGTGACAGAGAGGAGCTCGATGCCATCAGGACGGGAGAAAAGATGGCCGCACGCTTCGGAAAGATACCATTTCTCGACTATCAGATACTGAACCTCATTAAAGCCGGACTGACGAAGATCAACATCGTGCTGAAGCCGGAGGACCGTTTTTTCAAGGATCACTACACGGACCGCGGCGGCGTGCTCTTTCCCGAGGCATCCATCTCTTTCTCATTTCAGGAGGTTCCCGAAGGAACGGCACATGCCGTCCTGGCAGCCCGGGATTTTGTTGCAGACAGCAGGTTTATAGTCTTGAACGGCGACAACAACTACCCGGTCCGAGCTGTCCGCATGCTTCTGAATGCCCCTGATGAGCATGTGGCCATGGTTGCATTCGACGTCGACGGTTTCAACGAAGAAACGAGAAAAAGGCTGAAGTCGTTTGCACTGATACGAACGAGACACGGGAAGCTCGTTGATATCATCGAGAAGCCCGACGACCCGTACCGGTACAGGACGAGCGACCTTCTGTTTTCGGACGACAACAAAAGGGTGAAGGTGGAAAACAGGAGGCTCCTGTCGATGAATCTCTGGTGTTTCGATCATAATATCATTGAAGCCTGCAGGGAGGTCCGGAGGCATGAGTCGAGGAAGGCGGGCAAGGCCGGCAAGGCCGGAGAGTATGAGCTCCCCGATGCGGTAGGTCTGTTGATAAAGCGTGGAAGGGAACTACTCGTGTATTACACATGCTCGGATGTGCTCGACCTTACGAGGGCAGAAGATATCGATGTTGTGGGAAAAAGAATAAAGGAGGACCTCGGGGACAGAATGAAAGAGCTCGCGAGCCGGTACTCCCGGGTATAGATCGGTCGTATAGCAGCAGCGGTACATCCGAGAGGTCTGAGTCGGCTTATATCAGGAATATCTGAATGGAGGGGGAATCATGACGTCGAAAGAACGTCTGCTTACGGCACTGTCGCACGAAGAGCCGGACCGTGTGCCGGTTGATCTCTGGATCACTCCGGAGGTGGAACGGCTTCTTATGGAAGAAACCGGGCAGGAAGATCCGTTCGATATGCGGGTCAGTCTCGGACACGACTGCCTCATGTCGATAGCAGGTATCGTCGCGTCGTTCTATCTGTCCGACGATCTCACATATGTGGACCCTTGGGGTATCACATGGAGGCGGGTTCAGTACGCCGGGGGAGCTGGTTCCTATACCGAGATCGCTTCCCATCCGCTCTCCGGCGACGACAAAAAACTTCTGGACTACAAGCCGCCGGACCCGGAAAAACCTGAGCAGTATAAGGAGGCTGAGCTGCTTGTGAGGAGGTTCGGCAAAACCCACGGAATAGTGGGAGGAGTGCTCGGTGCGGTTTTCGAAGGGCCGTGGTATCTCCGGGGAATGATGCAGTTCCTGCAGGACCTGGTGATCAACAAGGACTACGCTCATCAGCTCATGGATACCGTAATGGAGTTTCACCTGAAAGCGGGACTGAGGCTCATCGATATAGGCTGCGATCTGATTCTGGCGGGAGACGATGTGGGAACGCAGGACAGAATGCTCATATCCCCGGACATGTGGAGGGAGTTTGTAAAACCGCGCTATGCGAAGCTCTTTGGTGAGTTCAGAAACGCAAATCCAGCGATAAAGATCGCGGCCCATATCTGCGGTTACGTGGAACCGATAATCGATGACCTTATAGAGGTCGGGCTTGATATCCTCAATCCGGTACAGCCCCTTTCCATGGACCCCGCGCGCCTCAAGCGCAGGTTCGGAAAGCGCCTGAGTTTCTGGGGAGGGGTCGATGATCAGAAGGTCATTCCCTTCGGAACCCCTCTCGAGGTCGAGCAGGAGGTCGGGCTGAGGGTCTCCCAGCTCGCTCCTGGCGGAGGGTTCATTCTTTGCTCGTCGCATAACGTGCAGCCGACGACGCCGGTAGAGAACATCCGGGCGTTCTACAGAGCATATAAACGGTTCGGGAACTACCCTGTCTCGTGACAGGATATAAATTACGAAAAACGGGAGGTAAACTGTGAAAGGAAGCGTCACCTATTTCGAGAAGAGAGGAAAAAGCAATACTGTGGAGACGCTCACAATAGCAAGGGACAGAGCTGTGCAGCTCGGGATCCGTTCTGCTGTCGTCGCCTCCACACACGGATATACGGCGCTCGAAGCGGCGAAGGTCTTAAAAAAGACCGGTATAGAAGTTATTGCGGTGAGCATATGCAGCTCCTACGATGACATGGGGTGGACCATGACGGAGGAGGAGAGAGAGCGGATAGAGAAACAGGGGGTACAGGTGCTGACCTCCCTCCATTCGCTCGCAGACGGTGTCGCCGAAGGGCATCTTGGGGAATCCACGCCTGGAAATATCATCGCGAACACCCTGCGCTCCTTCTCACAGGGAATGAAGGTGGCATTTGAGATATCGATCATGGCGCTGGAAGCGGGTATGATAGAGCCAGGGGAAGAGATTGTTGCTGTGGGCGGTACAGATGAGGGCTGTGACACTGCTATCGTTGCAAAACCCGCATTTGCAAGAAAGGTAAAGGATTTCCTCGTGTGTGAGATCCTCTGCAAACCGAGGATGGCCTGAAGGGGCGATTACAGGCCGACTATTGTGCCTTCCTTATATGCCTTCTGCGCGGCGAGGACCACCTCCAGTGCGTTTTTTCCGTCCTCGCCTGAGCTTATGATCTTCCTATCACCCTGCACAACCTTGAGGAAATAACGATCTTCTGCGAGAACGTCTCCGGCCACCTCGCCGTGAAGGGTGGGCCAGTGCAGCGTGTCGGGAAACTTCCATCCCTCCTCATCGACCGCATGGAGGGTCATGGGCCTGTAATCGAGATAGATGGAGCCCTTATCGCCGATGAGCTCTAGGAGGACATCCCCGAACCCTCCCCACGATTCGGGACGTTTCCATTTCAGGATCCCTTCACTGAGGCCCCATCCGGTTTCAATGACCGCGAGCCCGCCGTGCTCGAAGCGGATGGTGATCCAGATGAAATCGTGCACTCCGAGCTCCTTCATGACCGGCCCCTCCACGATCTCAGCGCTCACGCGAACCGCTCTGTCGGAGAAGTACCAGAACACCTGGTCTATATCGTGGACTGATATATACTCCTCGACCTCGCAGCGGCCGCCCAGCCTCCGCGCTTCCTGGATCGGGGCGTTCCTTCTTGCGTAGCACACGAGCGGTTTTCCCACGGTACCGTCGTCGACCGCGGCCTTTATCTGCGCGTATCTCGTGTCGTAGCGGAGAATGTGTGCCATCATCAGCTTTACACCATTTTTTTTACTCTCTGAGATGATAGTTTCCGCATCCTCGAGTGTCGTTGCGATCGGTTTCTCGAGGAGAATATGCTTGCCTGCGGACGCGGCATCCGCTGCGAACTGTCTGTGGAGGTCTTCCGGAGTCGCTATGACGACTGCATCCACGTCCTTGTTGTCCAGCAGCTGTTTATGATGGGTGCAGAGAGCAGGGGCTTTGGGGGGCTCTCCCAGAAGGGGGGCCTCCTTCAGGGCCGGATCGTACAGCGCAGTGATGCGGGAACCGGAGATCTGGGAGAATACACGGGCATGAAGCATGCCCATGAAACCGGCGCCGATTATCCCTATTCCGATTGGGTCGTTCATGTGGTTACGCCTCCTTTTACATGTATCGTCAGTCCTTTACGAACCCTTCAAGCTCCCATCTCGACCTGCGGTGAGACGGGTCATGGGCGAGGGTGCGGGAGAAGAAGCTGTTCGCCTTTAGGGTGTTCCCCTTTCCCTTGCAGGCGAGCCCGGCAAGATAGAGAAACCGGGCCTTTCCCTCTTCCGAAAGGCCCGCGCCCTCAAGGCCCGCGCCCTCAAGGCCCTCCAGCGCGCTTTTGAGAAGTCCGTCAAGGAGCAAGGATGCTGGTTTTTTCTCTCCGAGACGCTGTTTCGCCTTCGCCTCGTAGTAACGAAGCTCGTTCCAATCGGTATGCTCCTCCTCGGAAGCAAGCCTGTAGGATTCAAGAGCCTCGTGTTTTTCCCCCAGCCTCTCGAGTGCCAGCCCGATCCTGTACAGCGCTTCGGCATGGCTCTTCTTTGCGGGTTCTCCCACCCCGATATTCCTGGGGTATTTCATCACCGCCTTAAAGCTCTCTATGGCGTCGCTGTAGTTGCCTTTCGAAAAGAACTGAAGCCCTTTGCCGAAATTTGCCGCCTCATAGAGCCTCCTGCCTTCTGTGTAGAATTCCCACGGAAAGAATTTCGTGGCGCCGAGGATTTTAAGGGCGGCGTCGTACTCGCCGGCATCCGTACAGTAGGAAGCGCGCCGCTCTTCGACAATATCGTTTCCCCTGAGCTCCTCATGTACTCCGACCGCCAGCTTGCCCCTCTTCTGTGTAAGGCCGTACGATGCATAGAGCGTGTCAAGCTCGTAATAGATCCTGTAGTCTTCCGGTGAGAGGGTGAACGCCTTCTCATACTCCTTCAGCGCCCTGTCCGGGTCATTCTCGACGAGCCAGTACGCCCGTCCCAGGTTCCTGTGGAGCACGGAAAAACTTTGAAGGTCTCTTTTTGCGTCTTCCCAGAGCCTGACGGCCTCCTTCTCTCTTCCCCTGGAAGCAAGCAGGTTGCCGAGATAGTATTTCGCCTTTCCGTCTTTCGGTGAGACCTCTATCACCCATCGAAGAATACGTTCGGACTCGAGGCGGTGAGGAAACACGAGAGTGGGGTCCTTTCCCCCGCCGGACATTGCGTATTTACGGGCCTCTTTCGCATCACCCTTTTTATGGTGAAAGTACCCCAGGCAGTAGTCGAGCATAGGGTAGCTGTCGTCTGTACCGGGGTCCGCGGATAGGGTGAGAAGAACACGAATTCCCTCGTCCCAGAGGCCGAAACCGGTATATGAATACGACAGTTCGAGGTAGGACTGTACCTCTCCGCGAAGGGTCTTTTTCATGCGCGAGAGGTTTTTCGCTGAGTCTTCGCCCTTCTTTGCTTGCTCCGAGGCGAAATATGTTTCAGAGAGTGCGATGATGTTCGTCGGATCTTCGTCCAAAACAGAGGAGGCGTGCGACAGCGCCCTTTCGGCATCCCCCCTTTTTCTCCACGCGCAGGAGAGAAGCGCTCTTGCGTCAAGGTTCTGAGGGTTGAGGCTGAGTGCTTTTTCGAGGTACAGTATCGCACGGTCTGTCTGCCCTCGCCCTAGGTGCAGACCTCCGAGGAGGTACGCGCCGGTATCTGCAAGCGATCTGCTCCTCGAAAGCGTTAAAAGTTCGCCGATTGCGCTATCGAACTCCTCGCCGAGCATATAGCACACTCCAAGAAAAAACCTCGCCTCCGGGTTATTCTCGTCGCGCGCGAGAACGAACTCGAATTCCCCGGCAGCCTCATCGAGCAGCCCGGACCTGAGCGCGAGCACTCCCAGGCCCAGATGGGAAGGTGTATGGCCCGGATCGCAGCACAGTGCCTGCTTGTAGGACTGCTCGGCAAGAGGTGAGTCTCCGAGCTTCTCGTATGCAGCAGCGTTGGCACTGATCTCCTCCGCCGTACAGGCCTCCTTTTTGGGCTCGATCTTATAGTACTCTTTCATCGTTTCATCGGCGGCTGTACTGCCGTTCCACTCGGCAATGACGGCGCCTAGCTCTGACGTGATCCTCATCACTGTGTCTTTTACGCCTATCTGCGCGGGTTTCAGCCGTACTTCTCTGATATAGGGACTGCCCGGGTCGAGATCGGTCCTGTCGGTCCAGATCGTGTTTTTACCTTTCCTTATCGAGATCTCCACGTCAGGCTCCGATACTGTCGCCTGCACGCCGATTCGGACGAAGCCTTTCTCTTTGTGAGGTATGTATGAAAGGCATACGTCCCTGTTTGCGTAAACCGGCGATCCGATCGCCCGGATCGGGTACCAGACCTCCTTCCAGGATTCCACGCTGAAGGGAGAAAGTATTTCCCAGATCCGCATCGTCCGGAGCCTTCCGCTCTGCATCTCGGCGTACGGGCCGTCGTCATTGGTGAGAAGATCGGTCCAGATCAGGCCGGCGTCGCTGTTTCCCCATGTGAAAAACTTCTTTCCGCGCGCTTCGAAGCTGTCCGCGTGGTTTACCATGCCGCGGTGGAGGTCATGGTTGTACCACGCGACGAAATCCCCCCAGGGGTTCAGGCTGAAGAGGTCCTGGGCCGCAAGGTGGTTTTTGTCCCACCGTATGTCGACGCCTTCATGGATGGGAAAGTCCATCACGTCCGTCAGGGTCATCACCTTCGAAGCGGTAGTGATGAATTCAAGCCCCTTGCTTGCAGGCACAGCGGAGTTTGCCCAGAACCAGAACCTGTTCGGCAAGGCGGTCCTGTTGAAGAGCCGCACCTTTGTCTCGAAGAAGGCGCGTCCCGGGTAGAGGGTTATGCCCACGGACCATTTCATCCTGGAAACTCTCTCTATATCGCTTATATGGACGGTCCTGCTCCCGTCAGCGTTTTTTTGTATCGCGTAATCGACCGGGGATGATGTGGTCACCGTATGCCCGTTTGGGAAGTTCCACTCGATTCCTCCGGAGACCCAGGCTCCTCTGATCCCTATTCTGTTGAACTTGAGCACATGGTTCCTGTATATAGCCTCTTCATCTGTGACCTTGTCCAGCACTGAGAGCACGTGGCCTCCGAGCTGGGGAAGTATGGTGATGCACAAGAATTCGTTTTCAAGAAAGACCGCCAGCCACTTTTTTTGTTCCTTTGTATCGGTGAGGTTGTCCTGCATAGGGTAGGGGTATATGATCGAGCTCCCCGGATGGATCGGGTTTTTTCGTCCTATGAATAGCGGCGGATTTCGGTCTTCCGGACCCCTCCTGTAAGTCGGTATGCTGATGTCTTCAGTCCATACCTTTACTTCCGAATGACGCTGGTTCATGAGGTAGCACCCCCTGTCAGGGTTTGGAGTTTATTATACAAGTTTATAGAAACGAGCTGCGATCTATACGGGATCAAACACAGAAGAACTGCCAAAGGGAGTCATCTGCAGGCTGTTACAGTAAACATTCTCCCCCGGCTGAGATTATTATAAAATGAGCGCCCGATATGTCAAGGAGATAATACCCCTCACGCTGAAAAATGGGGACAGTGCCTATTTTTATACAAGAGTTATACCCATACTTCTACCACAACATAATTAAGAGCAATAGCGAGGTAAAATGGGCGCCGTCCCCATTTTACACGAATGTTCGATCCAGGGTATTTTTATTTATTTTTCTGAGAGTTTAACCTGCCTTTGCGGTTCTTCATATCATCACCTATAAGTGTGATGTACAGCAACCAAATTTCTTCTGGTGATACGAGCAGAAAGCAAGATGCTCAATCCGCCCTCCCCCGAACCGCCACCCCAAAACCCCCAATCAGACCCCGTCTAGCAATTTGCTCGGGTACTTTTTCTCATTTCTTCATTCGGACTTGCCCAACGTGGAGCTGACTTGCGCCCTCTCAGCGACCAATGCGAGAAAGATGATGTCAGGTCGAGCAGTATATGAACTTTCGCTTATTCTTATATGATTGTGCCTCATACCGGGGGATTCGTCAACAGGGTTTAGGGTAGGGGGGCAACGGCTATTCATGCGGTGCCTGAAAAAAATATTGAGGATCGCTCAGGTAATGTTAAATGTGTAGACCAGCCCCCTTTATATTGCTCTATATGTGTTTGGTGCAGACCTGTTACTGCACCAGTATCTTCGAACCCAAGCCGGATACGGGGAACGGAAGAACGGTGTAGACTGGTTGATCAGCAATGAAACAGATTGTCAGGGGTACCTTTGTCCCTTGACTTTGGGGCCTTATATGTGTTACGGGATCACAATAATTCATTTAATCTTTCTACAGATATATTTGCCTGTTTAAGGATATGGGACAGAGTCGAACGCTTAATCGGACGATGGGCGGGAACGATGATTTTCATTGTTTCATTAGGAAGACGCTTTTGCAAACGAATGTGACTTCCCCTTTGTCTAACGACAATCCATCCGTCGCGACGTAGGGTTTTGATGACTTTCTTATAACTCAAAGAAGGGACTTTTGTCATACAGAAATCTCAACCAGTTCAGCATCTTCAGCAAAGTCGAAGTCATCTTCAATTGGTTGCAGGTATAACGCAATCGCTTCTTTGATATTTTTCAAAGCTTCTTCACGGTTTTCGCCTTCACTGATACAACCCGGCAATGAAGGAACGGTTACTGTATAACCACCATCTTCGCTGGGCTCCAATACAATTCTCAATGTCATATAATAACCCCCCTGGTAAAACTATATCACATTTGCCTATATTGAATAGTATTCTTTTATTCCTATAACGATAAAGCTCAGCGGCGCGCGGTAGCGCGTCCGCTGGAGCGCCTTGATACTCATTAAGGCCCCCTCCAGAATGTAGGGTATAATTACCGTAGTCAAGAATCCATACCCAAGGAGGAAGCCTTATGAGATTCTATACAAAACACCATCAATTCTACTGCGGCATCGATCTGCACGCAAGGACAATGTACGTCTGCACCATGGACGTCGATCCACCACAGTAACTGAGCCTGTCAGACTCACAGGCAGAGCTCCTCTTTTGATTCGGACGGCATGGCGGGTACCAATGATGTTCTAGGGCACCACGAGCGACCCTCTATATGTGTTTGGTGCAGACCTGTTACTGCACCAGAATCTTCGAACCCAAGCCGGATCATGGGGACGGAAGAACGGTGGTTCATCCGGTTGATCGGCAATGAAACAGCTTGTCAGGGGAACCTTTGTCCCTTGACTTAGGGGGCCTTATATGTGTTAAACGGCGATTTTAGTTTCTCACTGTCAATTTCTTATTTGCGATTGACTTGAGTATTCTAGCACTTTATAAGATATGGCTCTTATTGCATTGTAGTATTAAGTCTGCAATCTTCCTTTTTTTGCCCTATTCGTCATTGTGCCAATTCAGAAAAGATGCCGAAAGCGTAAAAAAGGGCGCTACATTGCCTGCCTTTTGATAAGCGAATTGCCAAACTATGTAAGCAAATATAAAAAGACAAATGCTGTACCAAATAGGATAATAAGATTAAAGGTAATTGTGATCATCACAGACACCATCGTTTTACTCGTTTTTCGTCCAATTAAGGGATTTTGTCGATAGTCCTGCAATGCTTTAAAATGTAACCATTGCCAAATTATTGAAACAATACCGACCAATATTATAAGGGCAATAGCTACAGTTTTTAGTTGAGAGTAATATGGATTAGCTATATCAATTATTTTCTTGGAAAATATGATAATTATTGCTGAGAATAAAAGCAATGGATAATATACAGGTTTCCATTGTTGATCTTTGACAAACCGTATTTCTTATTGAGAGGATGATGCGTCGTTCTTTTCTGATGTTTTGCTCCTACCGGCTTTACCTCCGTGCAATTTCGACTAGCTGCAGTTTATACGTATTTTTGCTATAATGAAACCATATAATGCTTTCCTATAGCCGTTTAACTGACGGTGCTGAGTCGCCAGACGGATTTGCTGCGATAACCTCACTGGTGGGTGCTCACAAAGCTGAAACCACCATTAAATCCGAGCCGCGATAGCCTGGTCGGCTCCAGTACATTGTTGGGCGGATCATCAAATTGGTAATCCTGGGATGATGCGACCCTTTACTCGTTGCTTGTAATCCTGGTAAGGCTGTCCCAGTGCGCGTTCCAGACTTACTTCCTCAACCAGAGCGAGCGACAGAAATGCAGCCCACCAGATTGGTACCAGCGCCACACCGATCATTGAACGAAACATAATCGCGAATCCGAGCGAGAATAATATATCTGCGAGGTAGATGGGATTTCTGACAACACTATAGATACCATTGGTCTTTAGAGTCATTTTGCTATTTGGTGCAGTCCGCCAATTAATCGATAAGGCAGGAACACCAAAAACCATTGCGACTGCGAGGATTATTCCTCCAACAATCCAACTCCATACACCTATCTCAAAACGAGGTTGGGGGCAAAAAGGCAAGACGAGTAAGATGCGGGAAGAATCGCTAATCATAATAATGGTAAATCCTATCAGGGCGTTTTGGCCCAGCTTTGTTCCGCCGACCATGGCGATGCCGCCAAGAAGCCCAAACATGCCGACAAAAGCCCAAAAGAAGGGATCTTGGAGAACGAACATAATACACCTCCTTCGGTAATCTTCGATCCGCCCAACAAACAAGCTGACTTGCGCCCTCGACGTGGCTGATGGGAGCGAAAAGGCGGTAAGTCGAGCGATATATGAACTTTCGTTTATTCTCATATGATTGTGCATCATGCCGGGGGATTCGTCAACAGGGTTTAGAGTAGGAGGGTGACAGCATTTCACGCTATGCCTGACAAAATATGTGAAGGTCGCTCAGGTAATTGCAGGCAGCAGGCAAGCAGGGAATGTCCAATGTGCAGACCTGCCCCCTTTTTACATTTTTTTGATACTAGGCACAAAACAGAGACAGCGTCTGTTGGGAAAATATTTATCCATATCATGGCCAAAGCTTTGTAAAAGGTAAAGATTTGACCCCTGTAGTACATCGAGAAAAAAGTTTGATATTTATAAAAAAAAGGGTTAATAATTTATATTATCGGTTTCCGTTATAAAAGCTTTTTACTCTATAAGAGACTATAGAGATAATCTGCTGCAGAAAGGATTGTGGCCGTGCGCAGAAGGATAGCATTAAGGCTGATGATTCCCGCAGTGATGCTCTGTTTCTTAGCCTTATGGTCATGCGCCGGTGACAATGAGCCGTCGGCGTTTCAAATCGGGGATGATATTTTCGGGTACTTCTATGTGATGCCTTCAGCGAGCGGGACATACGATCTATGCGTTAGGGACGGCATTCTGTTCACCGCCAATATAAACGGCGTTTTAATAATAGATGTGACAAACCCATCACAGGCCACAATTTTAGGAGGGGCGCCATTCCCCATTGAAGAGCCATGCGATATCGAGGTGACAGGAGATGTCGCCTACGTCTGTACGAAAACGGACTCGATCACGATCGTTTCCGTTTTAGATCTATACGACCTTTCTTTACATTCTACCTTTGTTATCGAAGGCTCCGCTTCATACGATGTCGAAATCGACGGGGATCTGCTGCTTGCATCAACAGGGGAATATCTGGAAGTTTTTGATATTACCGATCCCCTGAAACCTGTCAAAGTCAACAAGTATCCCGTTACGGATCATTCGAATGAGGGCCTCGGTATTTATGCCGATGAAAAACTGGCATTGGTTTGTAAAAGGAACGGCACGATAGACGGTACTGATATTGATCTCATTGACTATTCGGATGCTTCAGATCTCACATTTGTTTCACAGATAGATCTCGGGCCTTATGAATATGCGTATGACATATGTATGTCCGATGACGGCAGCCCGCTGGCGATCGCTTCGGACGAGGAAATAGCAACGTTGCTCGATCTGAACGATCCGTATTTTCCCCTTATGTTAGGGGATTGGGAACCCGGGGGAACAGGAGGGGAAGACGCCTGTATATGTGGAGGCATTGCAGTCTACGCACAGACGTACAATGGAATTCGAATAGCGGACATCAGCGATAGAAACAATATCAGAACTGTTGCGAGATTAGATGATGATATTAATGTTGATGTCGGATCGCCGTGTGATGTTGAACCGGAAGGCTGCTATGTATACGTGGCCGCGGTTTCCAAGATTATAATATTAGAATTTCTGATTAAATAAGAAGCAGCGCTACATGGCCCTTGTCACCATCACCGATCCGACAATTTTCACAAGTAAAGATATACCCCCATGGCATTTATATCATGATTAGGGGTTTGTAAAGATTAAAGATTTGACCCCCAAGCCACGTTGAGCTGACTTACGTCCTTGCAGCGGCCGCAGGGAACGAGAAGGTGGTAAATTAAGCGTCATAGTAACGCCTTATTATCCTGCCGGTCTTAGTAATTAGAAAACGTAAAAAGTGTAGACCTGCCACCATCTCTATTTCTCACTTTGTAGGGGAGGGGGTTGACAGAAAGACCTTTGAAACCAGGGACTAAACAGAGACAGAGTCTGTCGAGAAAATCTTTATCCATATCATGACCAATGGTTTGTAAAGATTAAAGATTTGACCCCCAATCTATTATCTCTTTTTCGTTGCTCGTTTAACAGCAAATACGATTAATGAAATCAGAAGTAATGAAATAACATAGGGAAAAATAAAACCGATAACAGCATAAAAAGTTTTTTTGGACACCACCGGTACATTGACATAAAAATTAGTTGATCCTAGTTCAAAAGAATTCTGTCCCGCCCACTGTCTATAATAGGGATCAATGACAGCGCTATGACCGTCTCCTGTAATCTTGATCATGGTAAAGCCGTTTTCTACTGCTCTATACGCACTACTAAAGGTAAATAAAGGAGTATATGTAATCGTATCCCAAGAAGGAACCAATAATAGATCAATATTTTTTACTGCTGCTTGCCTGATATAATGGGGAGGGATCATATCCGCACAGATGACCTGACCAATCCGGCCATAGGGTGTATCTAAGTAAGGAATATTTCTTGGGCCAGGTTCAATAAAAAAATCTTCAAATCCAGGAACAGGAAAGGCTTTTTCATATTCCCAGCCAATATTACCCTCTGGAGTAAAAAGAATACCTGTGTTTTTCATTGCTTTATCTTTTTTCTCTTTTTCATTTAATAATCTTTCATACGAGACTAATAAATAGATATCCTCTTTATCAGCCAGGTTTTTCATTTCCAGGAGAAAGGTATCTGCAACAGATGATTCCAGCATAAGCGCTGATTCCTGCCACACAATGATTTTTGCACCGGTCTTTACTGCTTCCAGGGTTTTTTGACGCATTTCATGCAAATGCGATTGTGGACTGCTCATTAGTTTTGCATATTCAGCCGGGTTTAAATCCGAAATTTCAATAATACTTAAACTTGAATCTGAAACACGTTCTACAAGATTGATATTAGTTGTAATTCCTGCTATAGGTACAGTTTTATCTGCTTTTTTAGGAAAAGCAATCACAGTTCCCCCATAAATCAACATAACTACCATTATGGCAATATAAACCAAGCCGGAGTAGCCAAGTTTTTTAATATTCCAATTTTCTTCCCATAGGTAATTGATCATGGGAGCAAACCAGGCAACTAAAAAACTTAAACCAAAAACACCAAAAATAGAGGATGTCATAACCAATGGTCTGAGCGCAAATTGGGAATCGCCAAAAGTTCTAGCACCTGTGGTTAAAGAAAACAACAATTCAATAGCTACTACTGCTGATGGGTAAATAAGACTGGCTGCGATTTTTGGTAAACGTTTATAAAGGGCTTTATCCAAAATAAATGGAATTAAAATTGACGGAACCAAAAATAAAGCACCTGATTTAACTTGCCATATAAGAATATATAAAAAATCTATTTCTTCTGATATTGATGCTGCTGTAGAATACAGGGATAGTTGTGGTAATAAACCAATAAAAGCTGCTATCTGTAGTGTTATAAAACCTGAAATAACAGCAAAAAGCCATTTGATATTGCGCATAAAACGAATTAAAAAAACAGGTGCAATCCAGGCAGCAATCCAAACTGGATTATCAGTTTTAAACACCGAGATCGAGAATGCTATTAATGTAATAACCAAATATAGTCCATTTGGTATCCACTTTTTCTTTAACATTTCTGCTCTCCTGGTAATTATGAAAGAAATCAAAACCTTATGCTTGACTTATCAATCAAAAATCTTTCGAATTTTTGTAAGGAACATAACGACAAAGATGAGTAGCGCCCTCGTAGCGACCGAAGAGCGCGAGAAGGCATTAAGTCGTTCGGTATATGATATTTCATTTATTCTTATATTATATGATTGTGCCTCATACGGCAGGATTCGTCAACAGGGTTTAGGGTAGGCGGGTAGAAGCTTTCCAGGCGGTGCCTGAAAAATATTGTGGGTCGCTCAGGTAATGTCCAATGTCAAGGGCTGACCCCATTTATACAAGTTGGAAAAATGGGGACAGCACCTTTTTTTAAACAAGAGTTATGCATCTACTTCACATACAACATAGTTAAGTGCAATAATGAGAAAGAAAATGGGAGCTGTCCCTATTTTTCCCAAGCCGGATCAAGGGGACGGAAGAAAGATCGAGCCGGAAAACCTTGATGCTGATCTCGGGGATTATTCAATCATGAGAATGGCCTATCTGATTGAAAAGGATTTTGCGGAGTTTTATGAAAAGTCATCCGAAGCAAATGAGGGAAAGGTAAAAGGCCTTCTTATTGAGCTGGCCGGATGGGAAAAGAAGCACGCTTCAATGATCCGGGAAGAGATGGAGAAAATTATCGCACGGAATTCTCTCGACCTCGGCTTCTACCCCTTTTAAAATACGGTAATTATAGATCCCAGCCAAAAAACCATTAGAGATAATACCCTAAAATGATGGGTAGCTGGAACACAATCTCCACTTTTTAAGACTGGTTTAATTTAACCTCAATTGACAAGCTGGCGGATAAAATAAAACTCCTTTCTCTGGTTTTACTTTTAATCTTAAATAACTGCCATTTGCGTGCCAACTAACGTGTGTTCTTTTTTGATAACGTGCAATAAAAGAATCTACATCCCAGTTGTCATAATAGACACGTAAAGTTTCTGTAACCAAATTGATTAGATCTTCCATACCTTCTACCTGTGGTTGTTCTTGAGGTTGGTGAGCATGAGGTATATTTCTAATATCTACCACTCTTTGATCGGCAAAATTTTCATCCATTAAAAATTGAATAATCACAGACGAATCAAAGGCATACCCCTGTCCCAGTTTAAATAATAACCAATTCGACAAACTTGTACCCTGGTCCCCATGTAAGATGAAAGTGAACATTCCTAACCAATAACTTAAAAAATTTTCTGATTCATGTACATTCTTTCTAGTGTAAGGTTTCGTTACTCTTCCACCAGCATAAAAAAACTTTTTCATTATTTTTAGAATTAAATCAATTTCCCTGTGAGATACTACTCTTGGTAAATTCTCAGGGGTTAAAATCAAATTAGAGGGCAACTCTTCTAACATTTTAATTAAGCTTTTTAATCTACTTAAGCATGCCTCCGCAGATGCTTCACCAAGATCAAGATCTAACTTAATGGCTTCTATAATTAAGGAACGATAATTTTTGATAACCTCTCCTCGAAGTATTTTATGGGCCATAAAAGGCGGCATATGAATTCTGACACCGCCATTTTTGACAAATCCTACCCCACTACACTGATTGATAAATTTCACTATCCCTTTTGTATTTGACTCAGCAAAAGAAAGCACCCAGACAGCGATTAAAATGTAGTGAGCTCTTTCGTCTAACAGGGTATAATCGTCGTCAAAAAATAAGACAAAAACTTTTTTTGAATCTAAATTTGCTTCTTTAATCTCCTTGTCGAGCATTAAAAGGAATTTTAGAATATTTTCTGTTTTACCTCTTGCTTTTTTACTAAGCAAACCCTTATTATGTTTATCAACAACGCTCACACTATCAACAAAATACACTTTAATACCTTCATTTAATGCAAACCTGCATAATGGAGAAGGGTTATTTCTATCTCCTTGGTAAGATAAGAATCTGGTGATTAATCCTTGCCGTTCTAAATTCTTTAAATTATTAAGAGTATTACCACCTGTTGCTAGTGCAGCTTCGCCCCTGCCATCATATGAAACAATCCCGGTATAAATTGTCAGACCTTTTTGTTTTATTGTCTCGGATACAACTTTTTCTAAATCTGTGTTAAAAAAGAAATCTTCTGTTAAAAAATTATTCATAGATAGATTAACTATTTTGCCTCTGATTGTATCATTTTTATCCAGCCATGTGTCTAATTCTTCCTGAGACATTCTTTTAAATTCCACTCCTTCTGGAATTCTAAGATCAAATCTGTCTTTTAAAAAATTTTCCAATTTTTCTATATCCGGGTTATTCATTATAAATCACCCTAATAATATCCCAAATTATTCATAAGCAGTAGAATTATGGAGAAGCAATGCGCCCTAAAGATGATTTAAAGCTGAATTCTTTACAAAATCTATAGCATTTACCTGTAAAATATTGAAAGTTTATTTACCTATTTTTTTAAGAGCTATTCTGCTATGATTAATTCGATTCCATTGTCCTTAATTATGTTTTTATAATTTATTGATAGGAAGAGTTATAATTCGCGATTTACAGAAACATCTGTACTGCGACACAAAAAAACGCTCAACTGTGGTATGAATCCCACTTCACAAATTACATTTCCCCTCTTCTCTACCATATTACTTCAGAATGGTATTTTGTCAAGAAAATTGGGATAATAAGAGAGAACGCACATCTTTCGGGGAGTAAAATGAGCGTACCTCATCCTCTTTGAGCTGTAAGAAAATAAGGATCAGGAGGCCTTTATTTCAACCTTATCGAAAGGTGGTGCATTGTTTCGTTTGAGGCATTCCAATATTTTGTTCACCTCAGAAGGGTCGGTTATCACTGCAGTAATTTTCATTTTACTACCACATTTTGGGCATACGAGGGGGTCAACTTCATACACCTTTTGGATGAGCCGCGCCCAGCTCTGTTTTGAGGTTTTGCTTGATACGGTCTCCATAGTGTGGTCGGAGTCTTGATCAGGTTTTCGGTCGTACGCGGGTGTTGGTCTGTACCCAAATTGGGCAAGACTTCCATCCTTGTTGACTTTTCCCTTCGTCCTGCTGGAATAGAGTCCATAATAACGGATAAGATGATTATGCTTCGGGGGATATGCTGAGTAAGTTCTGCAATAAAATCGGTAACCTTGAAGAGCTTTATGTTCTCTTTCCAGTACTCGTTGTATTTGGTTTTATAAATAACAGTAACGTTGGATCGTACATACAGAATCTTCTTCAGAGAAACCGGGTGCCTGACTATATATTGGCTCAGGTTTACCCGGGCGTTCTGGGTTAAGGCAGGAATCGGAACTGAGTTATCTACTGAAAAACCGGAATGTTTTCAGGAGAGAAGCTTCAGCGCGAAACTTTCTTGCAACAGGCCTTTTTGGACAAAAAACTTTATCACTCTCCTTCTGAACAGCTCGGTGAGACTAGAGGTGTCCTTTATGGAGATGTAGTGGAAAGAGCCTGTTTCATCGATCCCTCCTTCCAGAATGATACAGTGCCAGTGAGGATTGAATCGAAGCGTGTCTCCAAATGTTTGATGGGAGATAATGGCTCCTGTCTTCACCGATTTATGTGCAACCTCGTTATAAAAATCGGTGACAAGAGCACATATGATCTTTGAAACATCTTCGAAGAGGTTCCTGTCATTTTTAAAGTACACTCGCAACAGCTTTTGGATCGTAAAAACAAACTGTTTGTGAGGGAGTTTCAGGAGCACGTTTTCAGAGAGATGTTCTGCAAAGAGCTGGAGTCTTTTCTGATTACAGCTTGAGCAAAGATACCAGCTCTTACAAGAGAAGGGACCAATTAAGGGGACATCTTACTTCTATTATTTCGACTCTTGTTTTTTAGTTAAGTGCAATAGTGAGAAAGAAAATGGGAGTTGTCCCTATTTTTCACTTTTTATACGCCGAAGGCGGTCAGCAAGGTCACCTTTTCAGGCAACTGATATTTTTCTCTTTCGCAATTGGCGCAAACCAACTCCAATCGCGATGAAGAAGAAGATGCTGATGAGTCCATTCATCGGCGAAACCAGCCAGTCTGTCCCCGGTATGATCTGGATATGGTGCTCTGTAAAGAGTTGGTTGAGAAAGGCGTCTTCCACCATGTGCATCAGAATCGCCGGCCAGATCGAATTAGTCAAAAGGCGAATCTCACCATACACCATTGCCCAAGAGATCATCACTACAATCGACAAGGGGATGAAGGCCGTCAAGTCCAACGTAGTGAAGCTTTGGAGAACGGCTCGATCCAGGTAAAACAGGTAGTATGGAATGTGCCATGCACCCCAAACGAGTCCGACGATCAAGTGTCCTACGAAATCATTCAGGCGAAGTGAATAAATTTTCGGAGTGAGGTAGCCGCGCCAGGCAGCCTCTTCAAAAATATTCTTAATGAATTGCGGTAGGAGGCCCATCGCGAAAACCTGAAGGATCAGCCCAAGTGCTTTCAGGGAGAAATCAGGAAATTCGATCAAACCCAATCCTCTGCCGATTATCAAGGCGAGCGCCGTCACCACGGGATAGACGAGAAGCGCGATAACGTACCACGCCGCATTCCCTTTGATATGTGGTTTTATTCCAAAATCCTTCCAGCCATCCCCGGCAAATGCCCGAAGTAACAGGGAGGCTGTTAGTGGCGTAATAATCCACAAGAGCATACCGAGACTTTCTGAAGCCGGGTTGCCCATTAGCACATCCACTCCACGCCCAATCCAGCCAATCGCAATCACGACAATAGTGAAAATCACCAGATTGCGTACCGTGGCTCTATTACTCTGATTTTTAGCACTCATTTTATCGGGCTCTTTCAAACATTGAATAGCAGCCATCTGAAGTAGGCTGCCTAATGCTTGGAGCTGATCGGCCGGGTAAGACGTGAAGCTATATCAAAATCCCCTGCGCACCCGGTCCGATCCAGCGACATGACACTCATTAAGGCCCCCTCAAGAAGGTAGGGTATAATTACCGCAGTCAAGAATCCATACCCAAGGAGGAAGCCTTATGAGATTCTATACAAAACAACATCAATTCTACTGCGGTATCGATCTGCACGCAAGGACAATGTACGTCTGCATCATGGACCATGAAGGAACAATCCTTACACACCGGAGAGACTCTCGCTGAGGTGCTCCAACCGTACCGGGAGGACCTGGCCCTGGCCGTTGAGTGCATCTTCACCTGGTACTGGGTGGCAGATCTGTGCAGCCGTATCGGCGTCGAGTTCGTTCTGGGCCACGCGTTGTACATGAAGGCGATCCACGGCGGACGATCGACTCCCAGAAGATCGCTGCCCTGATTCGCAGCGGGATGGTTCCTATGACCATTGTCCTGTATCCCGGTCCCTTTACTCTTCTATGAATTCATCGTGAATCCATTTCCACGGTCTGCCCCGCGTCGATCCGCCATAGTAACTGAGCCTGCTAGACTCACAGGCAGAGCTCCTCTTTTGATTCGGACTGCATTCGGGTACCAATGATGTTCTAGGGCACCACGAGCGACCCTCTATATGTGTTTGGTGCAGACCTGTTACTGCACCAGTATCTTCGAACCCAAGCCGGATCCGGGGAACGGAAGAACGGTGGCTCATCCGGTTGATCGGCAATGAAACGGATTGTCAGGGGTACCTTTGTCTCTTGACTTTGGGGACCTTATATGTGTTATGCGTGCGTTTGACACTGAAGCAGGCCTGCTATTTTCCGATTGGGCAGGACAATTCGCACTTACGGCAGTATTTAAAACGAACATCCATATTAAAATCTTCTTCACTGTCCGGGACTAAATGCACATTATCATCCAAGTTCACTTCAGAGTCCTCTGCATCTTTATTCAACTGGAACATACAATTGGCCCTGCTGAAAAATCCGTCCCGCCCAGGTAGCATGGCCATTCCCACATCAGCAGACGAGAGGATCCTCTCTGCAAACGCATTCTGTGGACATTCTTTTCTGCAGAACTCTTCACAGCCGTCGCATGGATCAGAGGAAATCGGACCTGTAGAAGGTAAGTCTTCTGCGAGTAGCATCGCACGAAGACGGACCCTCGGCCCTAGTTCTGGCGTAATAAGAAGATTGTTCCTGCCGATGCAGCCAAGCCCGGCTAATACCGCGGTGTCTTTTAGATATATTCCGCCCCTTTCAACAGCGTAAGGCATTTCTTGAGTTTTGATACCATATTCTTCTTGTATCCAAATAGACAGCTCCCTAATGATTCGTATAAGAACATTGTTTCCTGGAGAGCTTTTTCCATCCCACCAATCAAGTGAAGGTTTATCCTCTGGATGAGAAACGGCGATAACCAAAGCTGACTTGGCGTTTTTAGGCCAACTGATTCCAGCAAAATTTTTAATCTCCAGCCCCGTTTTCATATTTAGGATTTCGTGGGATGGGGTTTTTTTAAGGAGCTCAACACTCGCGATACCTGCCATTACAGCTCCTTTTTCCTTTGCTTTCTCAATCATCTGAGTTGCTACATTCGATTTCATGGACAATATCCTTTTACCTGACGACCCACTTTCTAACAAGAACTAAAGAAAACGTAGTTATGGCGAAGCGCTAAATTTCATATAACGATGAAATAACAGGTTGGGCCCTATAGGGTCCAATCCTGTTCATTTCCTTGTTATGCGACTGAATATTGTATCTAATCCTCTTTCACTTTTTTTCTATTGCTTTTTTTAGCCTCTCCAAAAACTCGTTGAGTGGAACACGGTGTACTTTTGCTGCCATTTGAACTGTGATTACTTTTGTTAGCATTTTGCGCAGGGAATACCCACACACGCGTTTCACACCAAACATCTCCATTACATCAGCAATATCTCCGTATTCTTTTAGAATTTTAGAAACGCGTGTGTGCTTTGTAATTTCCATTTTTCGTCCTCCTGTCTTTGAAAATGGGATTACGGTTAGCCACATTATTTACTGTAAGAGATTTCACTTAGGGCTTCCATTAATTTGCATAGCATTGAGATAACCCGCCGCGTTCGAATCAGAGAATACAGATAATGTTTCGTGAATCATTGTCAGTTTTCAAGCGCACTCTCGCGGTCGGGTTCATCGACAAGTTAAAAACCCTCAGTTACATTGCTCTTCTTTTTCTTTCAAGTATTTCGTTCATATTTCTGTTGTACGCCGTAGTGAAATTCTTAACACTTACTAATTTCTTTTCCAAATTCCACACATCTTTTTAAACTTTCATCATCTGGATTCCATAAGCATTTAATACCTTGATTTGCAATCTGAAAACCGAATTTATCTAATAAACCATTTATCTTGGAAACAGATTCCCCACTCCATCCATAACATCCAAATGAAGCTGCTTTTTTATTTTTGAATTTCAATCCTTGAATTTCTTCCATAATGCCAGCAGTTGCACTTGTGATTCCTTGACCAATTGTAGGCGAACCTACGAGTATTAGCTTTGATTTAAATATTTCTGTAATTATATCATTCTTATCAGACTTCGCGATGTTAAACAATTTAATATTGACCGCATTATCTTCTTTTTTAATACCCAAAGCGATATTTTCCGCCATAATTTTTGTGCCATCCCACATGGTATCATAAAGAATGGTTATTTGATTTTCTTGGTAGTCTTTAGACCATGCAAGATATTTTTCTACAATCTGAGTTGGATTATCACGCCAAATAACCCCATGACTGGTTGCAATAATATCAATAGGTAATTTTAACGCCAAGACTTCATTTATTTTTTTTTCAACAAGGGCACTAAAAGGATTTA